>Ga0075011_10000279_pt1 | contig 27284 bp, 20 predicted proteins | sample TARM_MetaG_T_14_FD_72354 | JGI IMG/M metagenome (GOLD analysis project Ga0075011, IMG submission 72354) | Freshwater microbial communities from Pennsylvania, USA, analyzing microbe dynamics in response to fracking - TARM_MetaG_T_14 | ecosystem: Environmental > Aquatic > Freshwater > River... | reverse complement strand
CGTCGACCGGCGCCGGTCGACGGTCCTCCCACCCCTGTTGGCTCGGGCGGTCCGCGGCGCGCGCGACCTCACGCCGCACCTCCTCCGGGTCCAGGCCGATCCACCGCGCGAGCGAGCGCGAGTAGCCGAGCTGCATCGACCGGTCGCGGATCTGCGCGACGAGCGGGGCGGCCTCGCGCAGCGCGAGCACCCGCCCCTCGACGGTGTTCAGGTCGTGCTTGCGCAGCGAGGTCTTGATGACGAACTCGAAGAGCGGCACCCGCGAGTCGACCAGCGCCCGCACCGCGGCCGGCCCCTGGGCCATGCGCAGGTCGCACGGGTCCATGCCGTCCGCGGCGACGGCGACGAACGTCTGCGCGTGGAAGCGCTGGTCCTCCCCGAAGGCGCGGACGGCCGCCTTCTGCCCGGCGGCGTCGCCGTCGAACGTGAAGATCACCTCGCCGCCGAGCGACTGCCCGGAGGCGAGCTGGAGGCCGCCACCGGCGCCGAAGTCGCCGAGCAGGCGGCGCACCACGCGGGCGTGGTCGGCGCCGAAGGCGGTGCCGCAGGTGGCGACGGCGGTCTCGACCCCGGAGAGGTGCGCGGCCATGACGTCCGCGTACCCCTCGACGACGACGACGCGCCTGGTCGCGGCGATCGCCTTCTTCGCCAGGTCGATCCCGTAGAGGACGTGCGACTTCTTGTAGAGGACCGTCTCGGGGGTGTTGAGGAACTTCGGCCCGTTGTCCTCGTCGTAGAGCTTGCGGGCGCCGAAGCCGATCACCGTGCCGGTGGTGTCCCGGATCGGCCAGACCAGGCGGCCGCGAAACGCGTCGTAGACGCCGCGCTGCCCCTGCTTGACCAGCCCGGCGGCGAGCAGTTCGGCCTGCGTATAGCCCTTGCCCTGGAGGTGGCGGGCGAGCGCCTCCCAGCCGGTGGGCGCGTAACCGACGCCGAAGCGCTCCGCGTCGGCGCGGTCGAAGGAGCGCTCGGCGAGGAACCGGCGCCCGGCTGCGGCGCCGGGGCCGAAGAGCTGCTCCTGGTAGAACTCGGCCGCCACGCGGTTGGCCTCGACGAGCCGCTGGCGGCGGCCCGGCTCCTCCCGCGGCACGTTGACCGACGCCCCCGAGCGCGAGTCCTCGTACCGGAGCTGGACGCCCGCACGGTCGGCGAGGTACTCGACGGCCTCCGCGAAGCCCAGCCCGTCGACCTTTTGCACGAAGGCGATGACGTCGCCCGACTCCCCGCAGCCGAAGCAGTGGTACCGCCCCACCGACGGCCGCACGGTGAACGACGGCGTCCGCTCGTCGTGGAAGGGGCACAGCCCCTTGAGGGAGCCGACGCCGGCGGGCTTGAGCGTGACGTGGGCGCCGACGACCTCCTCGATGCGGGCGCGCTCGCGGACCGCGTCGACGTCCTCCCGCTTGATCAGCCCCGCCACGTCGACCCGCCCCCCACCAGCCGCGCGTGCCACTGCACCGCGGAGACGTCGGTCAGCGACGCCACCTGGTCGACGACCACGCGCAGCCGGGCGTCGTCGTCGGCCGCCGCCTTCCAGTCCGCGGCGAAGGGCGCCTCGAGCGCGATCGGCGCCCGCTCGGCGAGCACGTGCACGAGCTCGGCGACGATCTCGCGCTGCGCGAGGTACACGGGCTCCCGCTCGCGCGGCGCCATCACGTACGCGACGGCGACCCCCTTGAGGGCGAGAACCTCCATCGCTGTCTCGTCCGGAACCACGAGCCGGGCCGCGTACCGGGTCAGGGCGCCCTCGCCGAAGACCTCGCGGGTGGCCGCCTGCGCGGCGCCGGAAAAGCGGCCGATCAGCGAGGACGTCAGGTCCTTGAGCCGGGCGAGCGCACGCCGCGACCCGTCGAAGCCCGTCATCAGCAGGCCCGACTCGTGGAGCCGGTGCAGGGCCGCGTCGACGGCGTCGTAGGTGTGCCAGTCGCCGTACCAGGCCTGCACCGCCTCGACGACGCGGGCGCGCTCCCCGTCGTGGGCGAGCACCTCCAGGTCGAGGCGCCCGCCTACGACGGCGTCCTCGACGTCGTGCACCGAGTAGGCGATGTCGTCGGCGAGATCCATGACCTGCGCCTCCATGGAGCGCACGCCGGACGGGGCGCCACGACGCAGCCAGTCGAAGACCGGCGCGTCGTCGGCGTAGACGCCGAACTTCGGGGTCGGGGAACCGTCGGGGCGGCGGGGCCCCTGGCCGAAGGCCCACGGGTACTTCACCGACGCGTCCAGCGAGGCGCGCGTCAGGTTGAGGCCGGCCCCGTCGACCTTGGGCTCGAGGCGCGCCAGGATCCGCAGGGTCTGGGCGTTGCCCTCGAAGCCGCCGATACCGGCCGACAGCTCCGCGAGCGCCTTCTCCCCGTTGTGGCCGAACGGCGGGTGGCCGAGGTCGTGGGTGAGGCAGGCCGTGTCGACGAGGTCGGGGTCGCAGCCGAGGGCGCGGCCCATCTCGCGACCGATCTGCGCGACCTCGAGCGAATGGGTGAGCCGGGTGCGGACGAAGTCGTCGGTCCCGGGGGTCAGGACCTGGGTCTTGGCGCCGAGGCGCCGCATCGCCGACGAGTGGACCACGCGTGCGCGGTCGCGCTCGAACGGCGTGCGTGCCTTCTTCTTGGGCGGCTCGGCGAGGTACCGCTCGACGTCGGCGTCGCCGTAGGGCCCAGGGCCCTCTTCGCCTTCGGCAGGGCGCGGCGCACGGCCGACGATCTCGGCGTCGAACGCGCCCTGCTCGAAGGTCTGCACGGGCTGATGCTATGCGAGTCGCCACACGCCGACGGCCGGGCCATCGCCGCTGATGTGCACGCCGCGCACGTCCACAGCGATCTTGGTGGTGCTGCCGAGCGTCCCGCCGTAGAGGAGCTGCGGCTCGGCCTGCGCGAGGTGCGCGGGAAGCGTGGTGCCCTCCCATGCGGCCCGGGCGACGACGACGAGGACGCGTTCATCGTCGGTCTCACGCAGGAAGCCCACCGCGTCGTCCGCGGTGAAGGCCCAGCGCATGCCGCCGTCGCGCAGCGCGCGGCTGCCCTGCCGTGCGGCGATGAGGCTCTGATAGGCGCGGAAAGTCGCGGCGTCCCACCGCTCGCCACCCCCGGCGGCGATCTCGTCCCAGGGCATCGTCTTGCGGCCGGCCTCGCCGTTCCAGCCGGTGAAGCCACCCTCGTCACCCATGAACATCGCGGGCACGCCGGGATAGGTGAAGAGCATCGTGGCGGCGACCTCGACGACGGCGGGGTCGCCGGTGACCGTGCGGATTCGCGCGGTGTCGTGGGACCCGAGCATGTTCCACAAGCGCACCTTGGTTGCCCAGGCGTACCGTGAGTCGAACTCGCGCATCGCGTCGACCATGCCGTGGGCGGGGCGGCGCGGGATGGTGGTCGGCAGCCCGAGGAAGTCGAGCTCCGTGCCTTCCTCGGCAACCCAGGCCCACAGCGGGCGGGTGAACGCCGAGTAGTTCATGTTCGACATCCATCCGTCACCGCGGACGTCGTCGGCGGCGTCGTGGAAGTGCTCCGAGACGAGGAGTCCCTCGGGGTTGAGCTGCCGGATGGTCTGCTGGGTGCGGCGGGCGACCTCGTGGGTGTAGTCGTCGTTCGCGTAGCGGCCGGTCATGTTCGCGACGTCGATGCGCCAGCCGTCGAGCGAGTATGGCTCCTGCATCCAGCGCCCGATCGCGGAGTCCGGGCCGTCGACGGTGCGCTCCCAGAGCTCCTCGGAGCCGAAGTTGAGCTTGGGCAGCGTCTCGACGCCGAGCCAGGAGACGTAGTTCCGGCCGGCGTGCTCGCGCCAGTAGTAGAAGCCGTGCTCCGGGCTGTCGGGGCTGGCGAGCGCCGTGCGGAACCACTCGTGCGACACGCCGGTGTGGTTGGTGGTGAGGTCGCCGACGATCCGCATGCCGCGCTCGTGCACGGCCTGGCTCAGCGACGCGAGCGCTTCATTGCCGCCGAGCAGCGGGTCCACCTGTTCAAACGTCGTGCCGTCGTAGCGGTGGTTGGACTCCGACGGGAAGAACGGCGTCAGGTAGACCGTGTTGACGCCGAGCGACTGCAGGTGATCGAGGTGCTCCTCGATGCCGGTGAGGTCGCCGCCGTAGAACTGCGTCGGGGTGTTGGGGGCACGCCCCTCGGGGGCCACGTCCCAGTCCGTCGGCTCCGCCCATGTGGGAAGCCCACGGTCGTCCGCGGCCGCCGAGCGCGCGAACCGGTCCGGGAAGATCTGGTAGACGACGGCCTGCGACGTCCATGCGGGCGCCGGCGCGTGGGTGGTGAGCAGGAAGTCGCCGGCGTCCGTGACGTCACGGTCGAACACCCCGCGGCCGGTGACCCACAGGTAGCCGCCGGGCTCGTCGATCAGCCAGCGGTAGTTCGTCACCGGGTTGTGCACCACGATGACGCCCTCGTACCAGCGCTCCGTGGCGTCCTCGCGCAGGAGCGTGGTCGGCACGCGCACCGGCTCGGCGTCCGCAAGCTGCCGGATCCACACTGAGCGCTCGCCGTAGCCGGCGGGCACCCGCAGACGGACGCGGACCTCTTGTCCCTGCTGGTAGGGGCCAGGGTCGGCGTAGAGCTCCGAGCCGTCGTGATGCGGCTGACGCAGCAGGTTGCGGACGTTTTCAGACACTTGCACACACATCCTCGTGCTGGGGCGGTACGGACTGCGGGTCCATTAGGCCACAGATGCTATGCCCTGTCGCGACCCGCGCCGACCCGAAGCACAAACGGCGCCACTGGGAGTACGGAACGGCGCTGCGCGAGAGATCATCGCTTCAGCCCGTTGCAGACATCTTGCACACCGGGCATCGACCGGCAACAATGTCGGCCCGGAGCCACCCACGTGACTCACGACCGAAGTTCAAAGGAGAATCCGGTGCGGATCAAGCACTCCAAGTTCGCCGGGCTGGCCGCCGTCGGCCTGTCCCTCGCCCTCCTCACCGCATGTGGCGGCGAGCCAGCCGAGCCCGAGGCCAGCCCGACGCCCGCCGACACCTCGGAGGCGGAGGAGCCCACCCCCGATGCGACCGGCGACGAGGAGGAGGCCGCTCCAGTTCGTGCCGATGCCGACCTGGTCATCTGGACCGACGAGGTCAAGGCCCAGGCCCTCTCCGAGCCCGCCCAGGCGTGGGGCGAGGCCAACGGCATCAGCGTCGCCGTCCAGGGCATCGCCGCCGCGCGCGAGCGGTTCATCACCGCCGACTCGCTCGGCAACGGCCCCGACATCGTCGTCGGCGCACACGACTGGATCGGCCAGCTCGTGCAGAACGCGTCGATCGTTCCGGTGACCATCCCCGACACGTCCGACTTCGCGGACACCGCGATCGAGGCCATGACGTTCGAGGGCCAGGTCTTCGGCGTCCCCTACGCCGTGGAGACGCTCGGCCTGTTCGTGAACAACGACCTGACCGATGTCCCCGAGCCGGCGACCATCGAGGAGATGGTCGCCGCGGGCCAGGCCGGGGGCGCCGAGCACCCGCTCTGCATCCCGGTCGGTACCGAGGGCGACCCGTTCCACATGCAGCCCCTGTTCACCTCCGGCGGCGGCTACATCTTCGGCAAGAACGACGACGGCTCGCTCAACCCGAACGACGTCGGCGTGAACTCCGACGGCGCTGTCGTCGCCGCGCAGAAGCTCGGTGAGCTGGGCGCGCAGGGTGTCCTGTCCACGGCCATGGGCCACGAGCAGGCCATCCCGTTCTTCGCCGAGGGCCGCTGCGCCTACATGATCTCCGGCCCGTGGGCCATCTCGCAGGTCGAGGCCGGCGGCATCAACTACAGCGTGGTCGCCATCCCGGGCTTCGAGGGCCTCCAGCCAGCGGCCCCCATGGCCACCGTCAACGGCTTCTACGTCGCCGCCAACGGCATGAACCGCGCGTTCGCCGAGCAGTTCCTCACCGACCTCGCGAGCTCGACGGACATCGTCGCGGCGATGTTCGAGAGCAACCAGCTGCCGCCGGCGCAGAAGTCGCTCGTCGAGCAGCTCACGGCCGACTTCCCGAACGTCGTCAAGTTCGGCTACCTGGTCGAGAACGCGGAGCCGATGCCCGCCATCCCGGAGATGGCGGCGGTGTGGGGCCCGCTGGGTCAGGCCCAGGCCCAGATCATCGACGGGGCGGACCCAGAGAGCACCATCCGCGCTGCTGGTGACCAGATCGTCAGCGTGATCGGCGGCTGAGTCCGGCATGAACCATCAGCGGCGGGTCGTGGGGCGCACCCCGCGTCCCACGACCCGCCGCGCACGACCCCGACCGCCTGCGAGACACGCCCCCCTACGACCGAAAGGTCCCCGTCGATGACGACGCCCTCAAGCGCGACGAAGCGCGCCCCTGGAACCCTGCTCCCGCGCGAGAAGCGCACCACCTTGACCGGGCTTCTCGTCAAGGTCGTCTTCCTCGGCATGGTGGCCGCGGTCGCGATCTGGCTGATCCCCCTGCTCGTCCACTTCGAGATGTGGGTGTGGCTCGGCGTGGTCATCGCCGCCACCGTCGCCGTCTTTGCGATCTACCTCACCAAGCGCTTCATCCCGGCGAAGTACATCTTCCCGGGCACCTTCTTCCTGTGCGTCCTCCTGATCGTCCCGGTCGGCATGACGGTGAACTACTCGTTCACCAACTTCTCCGACGGCGCGCGTGGGAGCCAGGAAGCGGCGGTCCGCTCTATCATCGGCAACTCGGTCGTCCAGACGCCGGACTCCCCCATCTACAACCTGACGATCGGGACCCGCGCCAGTGTCGCGGAGGGCCCCTTCACCTTCTTCCTCGTCGACCGCGCCGACCCTGACGGCCCGGTGCAGCACGGGTCCGCCGACGAGGGCCTGACCGACTTCGACGGTGCCACTGTGGTCGACGGCCGTGTGACGGCCGCCGACGGGTACACCATCCTCACGCCGCGCGAGATCAACGCGGCCTTCGACGCCATCCTCGAGACGGTCGTCCTCGTCGACGACAGCTCCGCAATCCGTGTCCAGGGCATCAACACCGCGTTCCAGGGCCGCGCCACACTAGAGTACGACGAGGAGTCCGGCACGATCCGCAACCTCGACACCGGGGAGACGTACCAGCCGGGTCTTGTCGGGAACTCGTACTTCTTCGTCGACTCCGAGGGTAACCGGGCGTTCACCCAGAGCTGGCTCCAGCACATCGGCTGGGACAACTACGCGCGGCTCCTCGGGGACCAGAACATCCGCTCCCAGTTCCTCGACGCCTTCGTATGGACGGTCGTCTTCGCCACCGGGTCGGTGTTCCTCACCTTCATCGTCGGGTTCTTCCTGGCAGTGACGCTCAACGACCCACGTCTGAGGTTCCGCCGGACGATGCGGTCGTTCCTGCTCCTGCCCTACGCCGTGCCCGGGTTCATCTCGATCCTGGTCTGGGCCTCGTTCTTCAACCGCGACTTCGGTCTCATCAACGAGACGCTCGGGATCAGCCTCAACTGGCTGGGCGACCCGGTGCTCGCAAAGATCGCGATCCTGCTGACGAACACGTGGCTCGGCTTCCCGTACATGTTCATCGTGTGCACCGGCGCGCTCCAGTCCATCCCCGGTGACGTCAAGGAGGCGGCTGAGATCGACGGCGCCACCGGACTCCAGCGCACCTTCCGCGTCACGATGCCGCTGCTGCTGGTCGCCGTCGCCCCGCTGCTCGTCGCGAGCTTCGCCTTCAACTTCAACAACTTCAACCTCATCCAGCTCCTCACTCGGGGCGGGCCGTTCCAGCTGGGACAGTTCACCCGCGGGTCCACCGACATCCTCATCTCGATGGTCTACCGCATCGCCTTCGGCGGCTCGGGAGCTGACTTCGGCTTCGCCTCCGCTGTGTCCGTGTCCCTGTTCATCATCACCGGCATCATCGCGGCCATGCAGTTCCGGCTTACGCGCCGCCTCGAAGACATCGCCTGACGGGCCGGAAAGGACCTGACCATGACCATCCTCGGCTCCGTGACCCGCCAGGCCACCGATACCGCTGACGCCTCCGGGCGCCCCCCGAAGATCGACCACAAGATGCCGTTCGGCCGCTGGGCCCGCGAGGTGGGCTGGCGCTACGTCGTCGGCATCGCGGCCCTCGTCTTTGCCGCGTTCCCGATCGTCTACGTGATCTCGGCGTCCCTGAACCCCATAGGCACGGTCGCCTCGACGAGCATCGTCCCGCAGCACGGGTTCTCGCTCGTCCACTACCGCAGCCTCCTCGAGGGCTCGGTGGGGCCGTTCGTGCAGTGGTACCTCAACACGCTGCTCGTGTGCACGGTCGTCGCCGGCGTCTCGATCGTCAGCTCGACGCTCGCGGCCTATGCGTTCAGCCGCCTGCGGTTCAAGGGCCGGCGCGCGTCCCTGCTGACCGTGATGCTCATCATGATGTTCCCGAACGTGCTCGCGATGATCGCCATCTTCACGCTCTTCAGCGACATCGGGCGCATCATCCCGCAGATCGGCCTGTCGACCGTCCTCGGGTACTGCCTCGCCATGACCGGCGGCGCCCTGGGGCAGGTCTGGCTCATCAAGGGCACGATGGACTCGATCCCCAAGTCGCTCGACGAGGCCGCCCTGATCGACGGTGCCGGGCACTTCACCATCTTCTCCCGGATCCTCCTGCCGATCCTGCGGCCGATCATCGCGACCACCACGCTGCTCGCCTTCGTCGGCGTCGTCTCGGAGTTCATGATCGGCTCGATCTTCCTGACGGACATCAACTCCCGTACTCTCGCAGTCGGACTGTTCAACCTGCTGGAGAATGATCGCTCCGCCAACTTCGGCCTCTTCGCCGCCGGAGCCGTCATGGCCATGATCCCTGTGATCCTTCTGTTCCAGTACCTGCAGAAGTTCATCGTGGGGGACGCCACCTCCGGCGCGGTCAAGGGCTGAGCAACCACCACGGGAAGGAGCTGGGCGATGCCTCAGCCATCACGGGACCGTCCGCGCCTCGCGGACATCGCCGCTCAGGCGGGGGTCTCCACTGCGACGGTCTCGCGCGTCCTCAACGGCAAGTCCATCGTGGCGGGAGAGACGCGGCAGGCTGTGATGGCAGCGCTCGACGTCCTCGGGTACGAGCGCCCGCGCGATCCCGGGGTGCGCTCCGCCGGCCTCGTCGGGCTCGTGGTGCCCGAGCTTGGGAACCCGGTGTTCCCGGCCATCGCGCAGGCGGCGGAGTCGCTGCTCGCGCAGGCCGGGTACACCCCGCTCCTGTGCACCCAGTCCCCCGGTGGGACCACCGAGGACGACTACATCGAGACGCTTCGCGCGCACGACGTCAGCGGGATCCTCTTCGTGTCGGGCCTGCACGCCGACACCACGGCGAGCCGTGGCCGGTACCGCAAGCTGCGCGAGGAGCGGGTGCCGCTCGTGCTGATGGGTGGCCCCGCCCCGGACGTCGACGCCCCCCAGGTGTCTACGGACGAGCGTGCCGCCTCGCACCTGGCCGTCCGTCACCTCGTCGCGCAGGGGCACCGCTCGATCGGGCTCGTGCTCGGCCCGGAGCGGTTCGTGCCTTCGCAGCGCAAGCGCGCCGGCTTCGCGGAGGCGCTCGTCGAGGCCGGGATCGCGTCCGACACCGACGACGCGCTGCGGCACGTCGTGACAAGCCTGTACACCATGGAGGGGGGCACCGTCGCCGCATCCGATCTGCTCGGTCGCGGCCACACAGCCCTGGTGTGCGCGTCCGACCTCATGGCCCTCGGTGCCATCCGCGCTGCGCGCGCGCGGGGCCTGCGGGTCCCCGAAGATGTCTCCGTGGTCGGCTATGACGACTCGCCGCTGATGGCGTTCACGGACCCGCCGTTGACGACTGTCCGGCAGCCGGTGCAGACGCTGTGCCGCGCCGCCGTGCAGATGCTCCTCGCCGAGATCCGTGGCGAGCGGGCCAGCCGCACCGAGATCGTCGTCGAGCCGGAGCTCGTGGTCCGCCGGTCCACCGGCGCCGCCCGGAGCGCCCCCCTGACCTCCGCAGAGCACGAGAACCCCCCGCCCACGCTCTGACCCCCACCGGCACAGGCCCGTCGACGGGCCGCCGACCATGACACTGTCGGGCCGTCCGACCGCCCGGACCTGCACCGCTGGCTCTCGCATGCCCGCGCCCATCCAAGGAGAATCATGTTCGCTGCCAGCGATGGCGCCCTCCGCCCTGCCGCCCCGGAGGCGGTCGTCCAGGGGGAGCACTTCCGGTTCACGGTGCTCACCAGTCGTCTCCTGCGCCTCGAACTCAACGTCAACGGCGAGTTCGTTGACGAGGGGACCGCCGTCGTCACCAACCGGTCTTTTCCGGTCCCGGAGTTCGACGCGACCCGCGACGGCGACTTCGTGACCATCCGTACGGAGCATGTCGAGCTGACCTACGACGGCCGCCCCTTCAGTGCGGCGAGCCTGGCCGTGCGCCTCGTCAGCGCGACCGACCACCACTACTCGACGTGGCGCTTCGGGCAGAAACTGCCCTCGAGCCTCCCGTTCCGCGGCGATCTGCCGGGCACGGCCCGCACGCTCGATGACGTCGACGGCGAGTGCCCGCTGGAGCCATCGATCCTGTCGACGTACGGCTTCGCCACCCTCGACGACTCGACGTCGGTGCGGCTCACGAGCGACGGCTGGATCGCCCCCCGGACCAGCGAGGGCCACGACGTCTACCTCTTCGCCCATGGTCGCGACTATCAGGGCGCGCTGGACGACTACTTCACCCTCACCGGCCCGCCTGCCCTCGTGCCCCGGTACGTGCTCGGCAACTGGTGGAGCCGCTACTGGAAGTACGACGCCGACGAGTACCTCGCACTCATGGACGACTTCGCCCGTCAGCGCATCCCGTTCTCGGTCGCCGTCGTCGACATGGACTGGCATCTCACCGACATCGATCCCGCCCTGGGCACCGGGTGGACCGGCTACACGTGGAACCGCGACCTGTTCCCTGACCCGCCCTCGTTCCTGTCCGCGCTGCACGACCGCGGGTTGGCGGTCACGCTCAACACCCACCCGGCCGACGGCATCCGTGCGCACGAGGACGCCTACCCGGCCGTCGCGCGCGCGATGGGCGTGGACCCCGCGAGCGGGAAGCAGATCCCGTTCGACATCACCTCGCGCCGGTTCGTCGACACGTACCTCAAGGACGTGCACCACCCGCTCGAGGCCGAGGGCGTGGACTTCTGGTGGCTCGACTGGCAGTCCGGCGGGCACACGAGCATCCACGGGCTGGACCCGCTGTGGATGCTCAACCACGTCCACTACACCGACTCCGGCCGCGGCGGGCACCGGCCACTGACGTTCTCCCGCTACTCCGGGCCGGGCAGCCACCGCTACCCCGTCGGCTTCTCCGGCGACACCATCGCGACCTGGGACTCGCTGGACTTCCAGCCGTACTTCACCGCCGCGGCCGCCAACATCGGCTTCTACTGGTGGAGCCACGACATCGGCGGCCACATGTTCGGCGCGCGCGACCCCGAGCTGGCGGCCCGCTGGTTCCAGTTCGGCGCCCTGTCCCCGGTGAACCGGCTGCATTCCAGCCCCAGCCCCTTCATGTCGAAGGAGCCGGCCCACCTCGGGCCGGAGGCCGGGCCGGTCGCCGGACGGTTCCTGCGCCTACGCCACGTCCTCGTCCCCTACCTGTACACGGCGGCCTGGCGGGCGCACGCCGACGGCATCGCCATCGTGCGACCGCTGTACCACGAGCACCCGAACACCTCGTCGGCGCACGCGCACCGCAACTCGTACCTGCTCGGCGCTGACCTGTTCGTCGCCCCGATCACCACGCCCGCCGACCCCGTCACCCGCCTCGCGGCCGCGACCGCCTGGCTCCCGGAGGGTTCCTGGACCGACCTGTTCACCGGTGCCGTCTACCGCGGCGGCCGCACGGTGACGTTCCACCGGCCCCTCGAGCAGTATCCGGTCCTCGCGCGGGCCGGCGCCGTCGTCCCGCTTGCCGGCGACGCAATGGCCCCCGTCGCCGCGAACCCGGCGAACCTCGTGCTGCGCGTGGTCCCAGGTGACGGCACGTCGACGCTCCTCGAAGACGACCACACCGCCGCGCCCACCCCGTGGCGCACGACCGCGGTGCAGACCGTCACACCGGGCGCCGACGGGCGCATCGACTTGCGGATCGAGCTCAGCACGCAGGGCCCGGAGACCGAGCGCCCGCTGGCCTCGCTGTCCTTCGACCTCGCCGGCATCGCCGAGGTCTCCGATGCCGCCCTGCTGGTCGAGGGCGTCGCACACCCGCTCACTGAGGTCCCCGGCGACGACGACGCCGCGGACCTCCTCGCCCCTGCCCTGCGCCTACGCGCGTCCGACGTCGATCTGCACGCCGGGATCGTCCTCACCGTGACGGGTGCGACCCGGCGGCAGCCCGACCACGCCGTCGAGATCTTCGCGATCCTGCAGGAGGCCCGCATCGAGTACGCGCTCAAGGACGCCGCCTGGGCCGCCGCGCAGACCCTTACTCCGCTCGAGCTCGCCGCCGAGCTCGTCGCCATCGGCCTGCCGGCCGCCCTGCGCGACGCGATCGGCGAGGTGCTCGCCATCCACGGGAGCCAGTCATGACGATCGCGCACGAGCCTTTCACCACCGACGAGTGGTGGCGAACCGCCGTCATCTACCAGGTCTACCCCCGGTCCTTCGCGGACTCGGACGGCGACGGGTACGGCGACCTGCCCGGCATCACCGCCCGGCTCGGCCATCTGGTCAGCCTCGGCGTCGACGCGCTGTGGCTCTCGCCGTTCTACCGCTCTCCGCAGAAGGACGGCGGCTACGACGTCTCGGACTACCGCGACATCGACCCGCTCTTCGGCACGCCCGACGACGCCGACGCCCTCGTGGCCCGGGCCCACGAGCTGGGCCTGAAGGTCATCATCGACCTCGTGCCGAACCACACCTCGTCGGAGCACGAGTGGTTCCGGGCCGCCCTGGCCGCCGGTCCCGGCTCCCCCGAGCGGGCCCGCTACATCTTCCGCGACGGCCGGGGCCCTGACGGCTCCGAGCCGCCGAACAACTGGCGCTCCGTGCTCGGCTCCGCCGCGTGGACGCGCGTCACCGAGGCCGACGGCACGCCCGGCCAGTGGTACCTCCACCTCTTCGACTCCTCGCAGCCGGACCTCGACTGGAACCACCCCGAGGTGCGCTCCGAGCTCGAGGACGTGCTGCGCTTCTGGCTGCGCCGCGGGGTGGACGGCTTCCGCGTCGACGTCGCGCACGGGCTCATCAAGGCCCACGGTCTGCCCGACTGGGAGGGCCGGGCCGAGATGGTCGGCGGTGCCGAGGGGTCCGAGCGGTCCGCCACGCTCGAGATCGACGCCCCAGCCGCGGATCCCATGCCGTACTTCGACCAGGAGGACGTGCACGAGATCTACCGCTCCTGGCGGAAGGTGCTCGACGAGTTCGACCCGCACGGGAAGAGCCAGACCCGGGCCCTGGTGGCGGAGGCGTGGGTGGACCCGCCGTCACGCATGGCCCGTTACGTGCGTCCCGACGAGATGCAGCAGGCCTTCAACTTCGCCTTCCTCGTGACCCGGTGGGACGCGCAGGCCTACCGCGACGTCATCACCGAGTCGCTCGCCGCCTGCAACCTGGTCGGTGCGCCCGCCACCTGGGTGCTCTCCAACCACGACGTCGTGCGCCACCCGTCCCGCTTCGGGCTGCCCGAGCCGGGTGCCCGGCCCAACGGCATCTCCGCGACCGACCCGCAGCCCGACGAGGACCTCGGCCTCCAGCGCGGCCGGGCGGCCACGCTCATGATGCTCGCGCTCCCCGGCTCCGCGTACCTCTACAACGGCGAGGAGCTCGGTCTCCCCGAGCACACCTCCCTGCCCGACCACAGCCGCCAGGCCCCCGAGTTCTTCCGCACCGGCGGCGCCGAGGCCGGCCGCGACGGCTGCCGCGTCCCCCTGCCCTGGGCGGCCACCGAGCCGGGCTTCGGCTTCTCCCCCACTGGCAAGACGTGGCTGCCGCAGCCCGCGGAGTGGGCTGCGTACGCCCTCGACAACCAGGAGGGCGTCGACGGCTCGACCTACGAGCTGTACCGCGCCGCGCTGCGGCTGCGCCGCACGCTCGACCTAGGTGGGCGCGGCCTCGAGTGGCTCGACGACTTCCCGCCCGAGGTGGTGGCCTTCCGCAGCTTCTCGGGCGACGACGGCGACGACGTCGTCGTGCTGACCAACACCGGGGACGTGCCCGTAGAGCTGCCGCCGGGCGACGTCCTGCTGACGTCGTCGGAGATGGTCGAGGACGGGATGCTGCCCGGGAACACCACCGTCTGGCTGCGGTAGCGGCTGGGTGCGGCAGGCCCAGCCACCCGTGGTTGGGCCTGCCGAGGTTGCACGGGGCCGTCAGCCGCCGTCGACGCTCAGCTCCGCCTCGCGGAGCCTCTCCTCCCACTCCGGGGTGAGGTCGCGCGAGTCGAGCCACCCGTACGGCAGGTGCGGCTGCTTCGGCGAGCCCGCCCGGCCGCGAGCGCCCTCGGCCGCCGCGCCCGGGTAGGGGGCGTCACCGAGGTCGTCGAGGAGCGAGCGCAGCTCGGCGAGCGAGGAGACCATGCCGAGGGTGCGGCGGGCCTCGCCGCCGACGGCGTAGCCCTTGAGGTACCAGGCCATGTGCTTGCGCAGGTCGCGCACCCCGCGGAACTCGTCGCCCTCGTAGTAGTCGACCATGAGCTCGCCGTGACGGTAGATGACGTCGGCGACCTGGGCGAGGGTCGGGCGCACGCGCACCTTCTCGCCGTGGAAGGCGGCGGCGAGGTCGGTGAAGAGCCACGGGCGGCCCTGGCAGCCGCGCCCGACGACGACGCCGTCGCACCCCGTCTCGTCGACCATGCGCAGCGCGTCGTCGGCCGACCAGATGTCGCCGTTGCCGAGCACCGGGATGGTGCTCACGGCCTCCTTGAGCCGGGCGATCGAAGGCCAGCGGGCCTCGCCGGAGTAGTGCATGGCGACCGTGCGGGCGTGCAGGGTCACGGCGGCGACGCCGAGGCTCTCCGCGATGGTGCCGGCGTCGAGGTAGGTGAGGTGCTCGTCGTCGATGCCCTCGCGCATCTTGATCGTGACGGGCACCCCGTACGGTTCGGCGGCCTGGACCGCGGCGCGGACGATGTCGGTGAAGAGCTGCCTCTTCCACGGCAGCGCGCCGCCGCCGCCCTTGCGGGTGACCTTCGGCACGGGGCACCCGAAGTTGAGGTCGACGTGGTCGGCCCGGTCCTCGCCCGCGATGATCGCGACCGCGGCTCCCACGGTGGCGGGGTCGACGCCGTAGACCTGCGCCGAACGCGGCACCTCGTCGTCGTCGAACGTCACGATGCGCACCGCGGTGGGGTTGCGTTCCACGAGCGCGCGGCTCGTCACCATCTCGGCGACGTACAGGCCCGGGTGGTGCCCGCTCGACGCGCCGGCCTCGCGGCAGAGCCTGCGGAACGCGGTGTTGGTGACGCCGGCCATGGGGGCCAGCACCACCGGGGTGTCCACCGTGATCGGGCCGATCTGCAGCGGCGGCAGGACGCGCTGGGTCGTCGCAGGGGCGGAAGTCATGATCCTCATTGTCGCTCAGGGGCGCGGCAGGTCCACGTCCGGTGCCGTGCGCCGGGGCGGCTCGCGCCAGCCTTCGCCTCCCGGAACCTGCCCGGGAGGCGAAGGCCTTCGTCGTCGCGCGGCGGCCGGCGTCAGACGCCGAGCAGGGCCGGGCGTCAGGCGCCGAGCAGGGCCGGGCGTCAGGCGCCGAGCAGGGCCGGGCGTCAGGCGCCGAGCAGGCGCGCGCCGAGGTACTCCGCGACCTTGTCGAGCGAGACCCGCTCCTGCTCCATGGTGTCGCGGTGGCGGACCGTGACGGCCTGGTCCTCGAGGGTGTCGAAGTCGACGGTGACGCAGAACGGCGTGCCGATCTCGTCCTGGCGGCGGTAGCGCTTGCCGATGGCCTGGGTGACGTCGTAGTCGACGTTCCAGTGCTTGCGGAGCTCCGCGGCGAGCTTCTCCGACGTCGGGAGCAGCTCCGCCGACTTCGACAGCGGGAGCACCGCGGCCTTGACCGGCGCGAGGCGCGGGTCGAGGTGCAGCACCGTGCGCTTGTCGACGCCGCCCTTGGTGTTCGGGGCCTCGTCCTCGTCGTAGGCCTCGACCAGGAAGGCCATGAGCGAGCGGGTCAGGCCGGCGGCCGGCTCGATGACGTACGGGTAGTACTTCTCGTTCGTCACCGGGTCGCGGTACATCAGGTCCTTGCCCGAGTGCTCCGAGTGCGTCCTCAGGTCGAAGTCCGTGCGGTTCGCGATGCCCTCGAGCTCGCCCCACTCGGAGCCCTGGAAACCGAAGCGGTACTCGATGTCGACCGTGCGGGTCGAGTAGTGCGAGAGCTTCTCCTGCGGGTGCTCGTAGTGGCGCAGGTTCTCCCGGGCGATGCCGAGGCCGACGTACCAGTCGGTCCGCTGGTCGATCCAGTACTGGTGCCATTCCACGTCGGATCCGGGCTTGACGAAGAACTCCATCTCCATCTGCTCGAACTCCCGCGTGCGGAAGATGAAGTTGCCCGGCGTGATCTCGTTGCGGAACGACTTCCCGATCTGCGCGATGCCGAACGGCGGCTTCTGCCGGGTGGCGCCGGCCACGTTGGCGAAGTTCACGAAGATGCCCTGGGCCGTCTCCGGGCGCAGGTAGTGCAGGCCCGACTCGTCCTCGATGGGGCCGAGGTAGGTCTTCAGCATCATGTTGAAGTCGCGCGGCTCGGTCCACTGGCCGCGGGTGCCGCAGTTCTCACACGCGATGTCGGCGAGGACGACGTCGTCGGGCGAGGCGAGGCCCTTCTTCTCGCCGTCCTTCTCGAAGACCCGCTCCTGCATCTGGTCCACGCGGAAGCGCTTGTGGCAGGACAGGCACTCGGTCAGCGGGTCGGTGAAGACGCCGACGTGCCCCGAGGCGACCCATACCTGGCGGGGCAGGATGACCGAGGAGTCGATGCCGACGACGTCGTCGCGCCGCGTCATGGCCTTCCACCACTGGCGCTTGATGTTCTCCTTGAGCTCGACGCCGAGGGGGCCGTAGTCCCAGGCGGAGCGCGTGCCTCCGTAGATCTCACCCGAGGGGAAGACGAAGCCCCGGCGCTTGGCCAGGGAGACGACGGCGTCGAGACGGGCGGAAGGCGAGGGCGCTGCGGCCACGGAATCACTCCTCGAGAGTCGCCCGCCGGTGGCTCCGGCGGACGGGATTGTGCGGGTAGGACGTCGCGGGACGTCGGCGTCACAGCCTACGCGGCAGGTCCGACGGCGGTGGGCGCCAGGCGCGCGGAGACACGAGTTGACAGCGGTCCGCACGAGAAATGAAAATGATTCTCATGACACGGCGACGCCTCGGCACCCTGGCGGCCACGGCACTTCTGCTCCCGCTCGCGGTGACCGCCTGCGCCTCGGGAGGCGATGCCGGGGCCGACGGCGAGGGACGACTGCAGGTGCTGGCGTCCTTCTACCCGTTGCAGTTCGTGGCCCAGCAGGTGGGCGGCGACCTGGTCGACGTGGAAAGCCTCACTCCTGCGGCGGCCGACCCGCACCACCTCGAGCTCTCCCCGGCCCGGACGCGCGCCGTCGGCGACGCCGACCTCGTGCTCTTCCTGTCCGGCTTCCAGACCGCCGTCGACCAGGCGATCGAACAGCGCGCCCCGGCGCGGGTGTTCGACGCGGCCGACCACGTGGACCTGCTGCCGGCCACGGTCACCGGGGGCGAACACTCTCACGACCACGCCGCGGACGACGCCGAGGAACACTCCGCCGCGGACGACGCCGAGGAGCACTCCGCCGCGGACGACGCAGCGCACGACGGCGAGCACGACACAGCGCACGACGAGCACACTGACGAGCACCCGGACGAGGACCACACGGCGACCGGGCACACCGACACCAGCCACACCAACACCAGCCACACCGAGCACACCGGGACCGATCACCCCAAGACCGACCACACCGACACCGACCACACCGACACCGGCACAGACACCGACGTCGACCCGCACTTCTGGCTCGACCCGATGCGCCTGGCCCAGCTCGCCGACCCCGTCGCGGCAGCCCTCGCGGAGGCCGACCCGCAGCACGCCGCGCAGTTCGCGGCGGGGGCCGCCGACCTGGTGGAGCGCCTCACCGCCCTCGACGCCGAGATGGCCGCCGCGCTGGCCCCCTTCGCCGGGGCCACGCTGATCACCAACCACACGGCCTTCGGCTACCTGGCCCAGCGGTACGGCCTGGAGCAGGTCGGCATCGCGGGCCTCGACCACGACGTCGAGCCCTCCCCCGCGCGGTTGCGCGAGATCGGCCGGATCGCCCGCGAGCACGCGGTGACCACCCTCTTCTCGGAGTCGCTGGTCAGCCCGGCCGTCATCGCCACCCTCGCCTCCGACCTGGGGCTGAGCACGCAGGTCCTCGACACCCTCGAAGGGCTCGGGCAGGACGAGCTCGACGCCGGGGACACCTACATCACCGTCATGCAGCGCAACCTCCAGCGGCTGACCGAAGGACTCCACACCTCATGAGCGCCCCCTCCCCCACCGCCGCCGACGCCGTCACCCGTGCCGACGCCGTGATCCGCGCCGAGGGCGTGCATGTGCGCCTGGGAACCAGCCACGTCCTGCGGGGCGTGGACCTGACCGTGCGTCGCGGCGAGGTGGTGGCCCTGCTGGGGGCCAACGGCTCGGGCAAGTCCACCCTGGTGCGCACCCTCGTCGGCGTGCTCTCCCCGGCGTCGGGCAAGGTGACGATGCCCGACGCCGCCCGGGTGGGGTACGTGCCGCAGCGCGTCTCGGCGGCGGGCGGCATCCCGGCCACCGCGGCCGAGGTGGTGGCCTCCGGGCTGCTGCGTCCCGGCCGTCTGCGGTTGCCGCGCGGCTGGCGCGCCCAGGTGACCGAGGCCCTCGACCAGGTCGGTCTCGCCGACCGGGCCGCGGCGGTCACGAACCACCTCTCGGGCGGGCAGCAGCAGCGCGTGCTGATCGCCCGGGCCCTGGTCCGCAAGCCGGACATCCTGGTGCTCGACGAGCCGGTGGCCGGGGTGGACCACCCTTCGCAGGAGCAGTTCGCGGCCACCATGTCGGCCCTAGTCGACACGGGCCTGACGGTGCTGGTGGTGCTGCACGAGCTCGGCGAGCTGGCCCCGCTGGTCACCCGCGCCGTCGTGCTGCGGCACGGCAAGGTGGTGCACGACGGCGCCCCACCACGCCCGCACGCCGGGCACGACGCCGTCGACCACGACCACGTGCACCCGCACCCTGCCACCGACCTGGCTCCGCTCGCGGGCGAGTCCGGCTTCGAGGGCCTGGAGGACGCGACCGCCGCCCTGACCGACCACCCGCTCTCGTAAGAAGTGACGATGCTCAGCGAACTCCAGCTCATGCTCAACGACCCGCTCATGCAGCGGGCCCTCATCGCTGCGCTGCTGGTCGGCGCGGCGGCCCCGATCGTGGGCACCTACCTGGTCCAGCGCAAGCTCTCGCTGCTCGGTGACGGCATCGGCCACATCGCGCTGACCGGGGTGGCGCTCGGCTGGCTCATCGGCTCGATGATGAACCTGCGCCCGCACGACATCCTCACCGTTCCGGGCGCCGTCGTCACCGCCGTCATCGGCTCGGTGCTCATCGAGGTGGTCCGCCGGCGGGGCCGCACGTCGGGGGACCTGGCCCTGGCCCTGATGTTCTACGGCGGTGTGGCCGGTGGTGTGCTGATCATCGGCATCGCGGGCGGCACCTCCGGCAACCTCATGGCCTACCTCTTCGGGTCCATCTCCACCGTCTCCACCACGGACCTGTGGCTCACGGTGGTGCTCTCGCTGATCATCCTGGCCGTCGGCATCGGACTACGGGCCGCCCTGTTCGCCGTGAGCCATGACGAGGAGTTCGCCATCGCCTCGGGCATGCCGGTGTGGGCGCTCAACATGGCGGTGGCCGTGGTGTCCGCGCTGACGGTGACGGTGGCCATGCGGGTGGTCGGCCTGCTGCTGGTGTCCGCGCTGATGATCGTGCCGGTGGCCGTGGCCCAGCAGCTCACCCACTCCTTCCGGCGCACGATGGCGGTGGCCTCCCTGGTGGGTGTGGTGGTGTGCGTGGTGGGCCTGACCATCACCTACTGGCACAACGTCTCTCCGGGCGCGACGATCGTGGTGCTCGCCATCGTGGTGTACCTCGCGGCGTCGCTGTTCCGACCGCTGTCGCACCGCCGTCAGGCCCTCGCGGACCGTGACCCCCACCCCGACATTCCCGATGACCTGTGCGTGCCCGGCGTCGACGGCGGTGCGCCCGTGGGCTCGGCGGCGGCGGCCGGAGCCGCGGCCGCGGTGGTCGACGGCGCGGTGGTCGACGGCGCACCGACCCATCGTGGTGAGGAGTGCGCGTGAGCGAGCTGCAGTCCGGGGTCCGCATGACTCCCCAGCGCGCCGCCGTGGCCGCCACGTTGCAGGCGGTGCCGGAGTTCCGCTCGGCCCAGCACCTGCACGAGGTGTTGCGCTCGCAGGGTGAGACGGTGGGTCTGGCCACCGTGTACCGCACGCTTCAGGCGCTCGCCGAGGCCGGCGACGTCGACGTGCTGCGCACCGACGACGGCGAACAGCTCTACCGCTGGTGCGCGCGCCGTGAGCACCACCATCACCTGGTGTGCCGGCAGTGCGGGCGCACAGTCGAGATCGACGGCCCCACGGTCGAGGCGTGGGCGCACACCGTGGGCGAGGAGCACGGTTTCAGCGACATCGATCACACCATCGAGCTGTGGGGCGTGTGCACGGCCTGCCGCACCGGAGGCGGGCCGGCCGCGTGAGCGCCACCTCCCGGACCACCGGGTGGGCGCACCGCCGCGCGTGAGAAAGTAAGGCTGTGCTTACCTCACCGTCGGCCGCGACGGCCGACGCCGCAGCGATCGGCGCCCCAGCCGTCGACGCCCTCGTGGCCGGGCGCCGCACCCGCTTCCTGCTGGTGCTGGGCGGCTGTGCGGTGCTGCTCGGCCTGGTGGTGGTGGCGAGCCTGGTGCTCGGGGTCCGCACCATCGCCCCCGGTCAGGTGTGGGCCGCTCTGGTCCCCGGCGCGGCGGGGCATGATCCGGCCCACGCCGACCAGGCCGTGGTGCTCCAGCTCCGCGTCCCGCGCACAGTCCTCGGCCTGCTGGCGGGCACGGCGCTGGGCTGTGTGGGCACGGTCATCCAAGGGATCACCCGCAACCCCATCGCCGACCCCGGGCTGCTCGGCATCACCCCGGGCGCCTCCCTGGCCGTGGTCGCGGCCGTGTCCTTCCTCGGGGTGACCACGCCGCGGGGATTCGTGTGGTTCGCCTTCGCCGGAGCCGCACTGGCAGCGTTGGTCGTCTTCGCGATCGGTCGCGCGCAACCGGTGCGGCTCGCCCTGGTGGGAGCTGCGCTGACCGCCATAATCACCCCGCTCATCGCGTTGCTGCTGCTGCGCGACGTGCAGGCCTTCGACCGGTACCGCTTCTGGGCAGTGGGGTCGTTGGCCGCGCGGGACCTGTCGATCGTGGGCGCCCTGTGGCCCTTCCTCGTGGTGGGGGTGCTGCTTACCGTGGCGCTCGCCCGCCGGCTCACGCTGCTCGCCATGGGAGACGACGTCGCCGCCTCCCTGGGGCAGGACCTGCGGGTCACCCGGGCGCTGGCCGCCGCCGCCATCGTGACGCTCGCCGGGGTGGCCACCGCCTTTGCCGGTCCCATCGCCCTGGTGGGCCTGGTGGTGCCGCACGCCGCACGCCGCCTGGTGGGGACCGACTATCGCCTGCTCACCCCGGTCGCGGCTCTGCTCGGCCCGGTGATCCTGCTGGGAGCCGACGTGATCGGCCGCCTCATCGTTCCCGGGGCCGAGCTGGAGGCAGGGGTGGTTGCGGCATTCGTCGGTGCCCCGGTGCTGGTGGCGGTGGCCCGGGGCCGTGCGATTGCGAGCACCTGACATGACCGCTGACGTGCTGGACAGCCGGATTCCCGGCATCACCGTGGTGGCTCGCCTGCGCGCGGCCCGCCGGCGACGGCACGCGCTGGTGATCGGGGTGGCCCTGCTGGGGGCGCTGGGGCTTGCGGTTCTCGCCCTGACCCTCGGTGCCGCGGGCCTGACCCCGGTGCGGGCGCTGGCCGCCGTCGTCGGGATGGGGGAACGCGGCGACCTGTTCGTGGTGCAGCACCTGCGGTTGCCGCGGGTGCTTGCCGCGCTCTTCTCCGGGGCCGGTTTCGCGCTCGCCGGGGCGATCTTCCAGTCGGTGCTGCGCAACCCGCTGGCGAGCCCTGACATCCTCGGCGTCTCGACGGGGGCGAGCCTGGGGGCCGTGTGGGCGTTGTTGACGCTCGGGCTCGGTGGGGTCGCCGTCGCCGCGTGGGCCTTCGGGGGGGCGTTGCTGGCCGCCGGGGCGATCTGGGTGCTGGCCTGGCGACGCGGCCTGCACGCCATCCGTTTCGTGCTGGTCGGGGTGGGGATCGCGTACGTGTGCGGGTCCACGCTGGCCTGGCTGCTGTCCCGGGCGGAGGTCCGCGAGGCGCAGACCGCCCTGTTGTGGACCATCGGGTCGGTGGCGGACGTACGCGGCGCGCGCCTGACCATCCTCGGCGTCGGGCTGGGGGTGCTGGCGCTGGTCACCGCGCTGCTCTCGCGCACGCAGGCGCCGCTCGCCCTCGGGGACGACCATGCGGCCGCTCTCGGCGTGCGGGTCTCCGCGACTCGGGCCGGGCTGCTGCTGACCGCCGTCGCCCTGGTCGCCGTCGCCACGGCCGCTGCGGGACCGGTCGCCTTCGTCGCCCTCGTTGCCCCCGCCATCGCCCGGCGTCTGATGGACGACGGCGGCGCCGCCCTCGCCGCGTCCACCGCCGTCGGCGCGCTGCTGGTGCTGTCCGCCGACCTGCTCGGCCAGCATCTGTTCCCGGGGATGTCGGTGCCGGTAGGGATCGTGACCGGCCTGGTGGGTGCCCCGTACCTGTTGTGGCTGCTCAGCGGCCGCTCCGAGCGAAGGACTGCTGCCCTGTGACCGCCTCCGTCCCGTCCGCGCGCAGGCCGGCGTCCGCCCCGACCCCGCGGGTGCGCCCGGGTCGCACCGTCGTCCCTTCCGCCGCCACGGCTGCCTCCGCCGTCGTACCTGCCGACGACGACGCCCCTGCCCCCACCGCCGCACCTTCCGACGGTGCAGCACCGGGCGACGGTGCAGCACCGGGCGACACCACTGCACCAGGGGACGGCGTCGCGCTGCGCACCGAGGGAGTGCGGATCGGGTATGACGGCCGCACGGTGATCGACGGGCTCGACCTGGCACTGCCGGTGGGCAGGATCACGGCGATCGTGGGGCCGAACGCCTGCGGGAAGTCGACGCTGCTCAAGGGCATCGCCCGCCTGCACCCGCTCAGCGGTGGCCGGGTCCTGCTCGGGGACCGGGACGTTGCCGCCATGTCCCGCCGAGAGCTGGCTCGGGTGCTGGGCGTGCTGCCCCAGTCCTCGATCGCTCCCGACGGGGTGCGCGTGGCCGAGCTGGTGTCCCGCGGGCGCTACCCCCACCAGGGGTGGTTCGGCCGGCACTCGTCCACCGACGACGCCGTGGTGGCGCGGGCGCTGGTGGCCACCGGGGTGGCGGACCTGGCGACGCGACCGGTGGCGGAGCTCTCGGGCGGGCAGCGGCAGCGGGTGTGGATCGCGATGGTGCTCGCGCAGGAGACCGACATCGTGCTGCTGGACGAGCCCACCACCTACCTGGACGTGGCACACCAGGTGGACCTGCTGGACCTGCTCGCGGAGCTCAACGCCGAGCGCGGTACCACCGTGGTGATGGTGCTGCACGAGCTCAACCTGGCGGCGCGGTACGCCGACCATCTGGTGGTGATGCGGGCGGGGACGGTGGTGGCGCAGGGCGAGCCGGGGGCGGTGCTCACGGAGGCGATCGTGCTCGACGCCTTCGGTCTGGATGCCCGCGTGGTACCCGATCCCGTGTCCGGCACCCCGTTGGTGGTGCCGGTGGGCCGCACCCGCCGCCCATGACACGGCACGGCAGCACCCTCCCCATGGTTTAGGCTTGCCTTACTTGTCCACCCCGTGGCGCGTCCACGGGCCATCGTCAGGAGAGTTGTGCACCTTCGTCGCTCTTGGGCCGTCTCGCTGGTCGCCACCGCGGTCGCCGCCCTCGCCCTGTCCGGCTGCTCCGCACCCGACGGCGCCTCTCCGGGGGCTGCCCCCGACACCCCGGCCCCGACCGGGACGGCGGGCACGACCGGGACGGCGGGCACGACCGGGACGGCGGGAGCGGCGACCGACTCCTTCCCCCTCACGGTGACCTCGGCGCTCGGTGACGCCGTCGTCGAGGACGAGCCCGAGCGGGTGGTCACCTGGGGCTGGGGCTCCGCAGAGGCAGCCATCGCCCTCGGCGTCTTCCCGGTCGCCGTCTCGGAGCAGCGCTGGACCGTGGGTGAGGGCAACCTGCTGCCCTGGGTCGAGGCAGCCTTCGACGATGCGGGCGTGCCGCACCCGGCCGTGCTGACCGACGACGCCTCGGGGTCCACCGTGCCGTACGAGGAGATCATCGCGGCCGGCCCCGACCTGATCCTGGCCCCCTACTCGGGTCTCACCCAGGAGCAGTTCGACACGCTCTCGCAGATCGCCCCGGTGGTGGCCTTCCCGGAGGGGCCGTGGACCACGAGCTGGGACCAGGTCATCGAGATCACCGCGCAGGCGTTGGGCCGCTCGGCCGCCGGCGCCGAGGTGCTCAGCGGCATCGACGCCCTGCTCGAGGAGCAGGCTGCCGCCCACCCCGAGTTCGACGGTGTCACCTTCGCGGGCATCTGGGACGGCGAGGGAAAGGTGTCGGTGTATACCGAGGCCGACTCGCGCGTGGGCATCCTCGAGCGGGTGGGGCTCACGGTCGCCCCGTCGGTGGCCGCCCTCGACACGTCGAACGGCGGCTTCTACTTCGACCTGTCGTACGAGAAGCTCGACGAGCTCACCGCAGACTTCGTGATCGTGTATGGCGCCGACGAGGCGTCGATCAACGCCTCGCTCGCCAAGCCCGCACTCCAGGCCATCCCGGCCGTGGCGGCCGGCAACGTGGTCAAGGTCTTCGACCCGATCACCGTCAGCTCGGTCTCCCCGCCGACGGCGCTGACCTTCGAGTGGCCCGATGGCCTCCCCGCACTCGTGGAGGCCATCGCCACCACTCTGAGGTCGTAGGAGAAGGAGAGACCCGCTGAGGCCGCAGCACCGACTGGGCTGCGGCCTCAGCGTTGTGCCGCGAGCCCCGCGGCCAGCACCTCTCCGGCGTCCGACCCGGTGAGCAGGGCGGCGGTGTCGAGGGCTGGGGGCGGTGTCGAGGGCAGGGGGCGGTGTCGAGGGCAGGGGGGCAACGGTGTCCACCGGCCCCCTTGTGCCCGCAGTGCAGAATGGGCCGGTGCCCCTGTACCGAGATGACGCCATCGTGCTGCGCACCCAGAAGCTGGGCGAGGCGGACCGCATCGTCACGCTGCTCACGCGCGAGCACGGCAAGGTGCGTGCGGTGGGCAAGGGGGTGCGGCGGACGTCGTCGCGGTTCGGGGCGAGACTGGAGCCGTTCATGGTAGTGGACGTCCAGCTCCATGAGGGGCGTTCCTTGGACACGGTGACGCAGGTGGAGACCGTGGGGGCGTACGCCCGCACCCTGAGCGAGGACTATGCGCTGTACACCGCGGGAGCGGCGATGCTGGAGGCGGCCGACCGGCTGGTGGAGCCGGAGCGCGAGCCCGCGGTGCAGCAGTTCTGGTTGCTGGCGGGCGCGTTGCGGGCGCTCGCACAGCGCGACCATGCGTCGTCGCTGGTGCTGGACTCCTACCTGTTGCGGGCCTTCGCGGTGGCGGGGTGGGCGCCGTCGTTCACGGACTGTGCCCGCTGCGGTGAGCCGGGACCGCACCAGGCGTTCAGCGTGGCCACGGGCGGGGCCGTGTGTGCGCGGTGCCGGCCACCGGGGTCGATGGCGCCGGCCCCGCAGACCTTCCACCTGCTGGCCGCGTTGCTGACCGGGGACTGGGTGGTGGCGGACGCGAGCGAGGGTCGGCACCGGCAGGAAGGGTCGGGGTTGGTGGCGGCGCTCACGCAGTTCCACCTGGAGCGGACGCTGCGGTCGTTGCGGCACGTGGACCGCAGGAGCCCGGTGGACCGCAGGAGCCCATAGGCGGAGCTGCCCGCAGACGAGTTGGTAGCGTGGCCGGATGCTCAGCTCCCCTCGGCAGTACCGGCCCTATGCCGAGCCCTTCGCGCACCCGTCAGGGGCGACGCCGCCCGACATTCCCGCCGGCCTGCTGCCGAAGCATGTGGCGGTGGTGATGGACGGCAACGGGCGGTGGGCCAACGAGCGGGGGTTGTCCCGCATCGAGGGGCACAAGGAGGGCGAGAAGTCGCTGCTCGACGTCGTGGCCGGGGCGGTCCAGCTCGGAGTCAAGCACGTCTCCGCGTACGCCTTCTCGACGGAGAACTGGAAACGGTCCCCCGAGGAGGTGCGTTTCCTGCTCGGCTTCAACCGTGACGTGATCCGGTCACGGCGCGACGAGATGGGTTCGTGGGGGGTGCGCATCCGGTGGGCCGGACGCACACCGCGGCTGTGGGGGTCGGTGATCAAGGAGCTCCAGGTCGCCGAGGAGATGACCCGGGACAACGACCGCTGCACCCTGACGATGTGTGTCAACTACGGGGGCCGGGCCGAGCTGGCCGACGCCGCTGCCGCCATCGCCCGCGACGTGAAGGCGGGCCTTCTGCACCCGGACCGGATCACCGAGAAGACCGTCCAGAGGTACCTGGACGAGCCGGACCTGCCCGACGTCGACCTCTTCCTCCGCTCCTCCGGAGAGCAGCGGATCTCCAACTTCATGATCTGGCAGTCCGCATACGCCGAGCTGATGTTCATCCCGGAGCTGTGGCCCGACGTCGATCGCCGTCACCTGTGGCGGGCCTGCGAGGAGTTCGCGAACCGGGATCGCCGCCTGGGCGGCGCCGTCGACACGCCGGTGGCCGGCACTCGGGAACGGCCTGCCGACGAGGACGGCCTGTCGGGCGGCGCCGCACCGCGGGTCATGACGTCGGGTACGTGACGCCGGCGGCAGGCCACGATATGCCGTTCGTCGACGTCCCGCGTGGCGACCCGTCGGTGACGCTGCAGCCCACCGGGCCCGGAGAGCATGTGCTTCCTATGCCTTCTCCGCAGTACCCCACCCACCAGAAATAGGTGGCCGGCGTGGACTCCCACCCGGTGTGGCCCACCGCGACGACACTCACCCGACCGATGAGGTTTGAGCGGCCCTAGGAAATTCGGACGGTTGATTTCCGGTAACTATTCAGGGTCGTGATCCACAGGCTCTCGCCATTGTGTGAATAACTGTTTGCGGCGCGTGTTTCCACAGGAAATGCGC
>Ga0075011_10000277_pt1 | contig 27339 bp, 27 predicted proteins | sample TARM_MetaG_T_14_FD_72354 | JGI IMG/M metagenome (GOLD analysis project Ga0075011, IMG submission 72354) | Freshwater microbial communities from Pennsylvania, USA, analyzing microbe dynamics in response to fracking - TARM_MetaG_T_14 | ecosystem: Environmental > Aquatic > Freshwater > River... | reverse complement strand
ATATATAACTGATATAATTTTCAGTAATTATTTTAATTTATAAACTTTGCATTTAATTTTATGAGGGGGGATAAAATGAAATTAAACAGATATATTTTTAGTACAGTAATGTTAATATTAATTTTATTTTTGTTAATCAATGGACAACAAAAAATTAGTAAACAAAAGCAATCAATTTTAAAACTCTCTAATAAATTAATTGTTTTAAGAGAAAAAAAATCTAAGCTAAACAAATTTATTTATATGGAATTTTATCATGGTGAAAAAACGAACAAAGAAAAATTAAAGCAATTCCTAAATGAAATAGAGCAAATTAGTAAATCAGATGATATTATTTCTGATATAAGTTTCAAAATAGAAAATAGAGATAACAATAATATTAATTTAATCGAATTTAATGAAAAATTTTATTCGTTCATAACTGAAATAGAAAAAGTGAGAAATTTTTATATTTCAGAAACAAATGCTATTGTATTTAATAGAAATATTTTATTTTTGTTTTTAATTGTATCTTCTTTTGCTAATTTATTTTATGAAATAATAGTAATTAATTTGGCAAATAAAAAAGTTTCCTTTTACTTAAAGAATTTATTATATAAAAACTATGATTTTGAAATAAAAAATACAAATATACCATATATGGATTATATTTTATCTGAAATAAATACCTTGAAAACCAGTCTAAAAATAATGGATAATTCAATTAAAACTACATTAAAAGGCTATAATCTAAAAACAACTTTTGAAAATTTGTTAAATGATGAAGAATTTCAATCATATTTATCATTTGAAAGAATAGGTTTTGCAACAATAGAAAATGACTATTTTGTAGCAGATATAAGTTTAAGTACAATTGATAATATAAAATTAAAAAGAGGTTTTAAAATAAAAAGAGAAAGTTCTGACTCTTTGATGTCATTAATTAATAACAAAGAAATCCGTATAATAAATGACTTGGAAAAGCATTTGGAAGAAAATCCAAACTCAGAATCTACAAACTTAATTTTAAAAGAAGGTTATTTATCAAGTATAGCAGCACCCTTATACAAATCAAATGGAAAAATAATAGGTATTTTATTTTTTAGTTCTATAAAAAGAAATAATTATAGTGAAATTGATAAATATAAGATTAGCTCTATAACAGAAATAGTAAGTTCTATTTTTGAAAAAAATATGTTAATAGAAGATTTGATAACTAATAGTGCATTAACTTTTGTAAAATTAGTTGAAGGAAAAGACCCTGAAACTGCTAACCATTTAGATAGAATGGCACAATATTCTAAGATTATTGCAAAATATCTTAGCTATGAAGAAAAATATAAAAATAAGATAGATTATTTTTATATGGATAATCTTTGTAAATTTGCACCATTACATGACATTGGAAAGGTTGGCATTCCTGATAATATACTTTTAAAACCAGGAAAATTGACAGATGAAGAATTTCAAATAATGAAAGAACACCCTAAAATAGGAGCAAAAGTATTGAATTATTATCAAAACAACTTAAAGAAATATGATATTGATACTTTTAAATTAGCTGTTAAAATAACAATATCTCACCATGAAAAATGGGATGGAACAGGTTATCCTAACGGACTAAAAGGAGAAGAAATACCTCTGGTAGGTCGAATAACTGCTGTAGCTGATGTTTTTGATGCATTAAGTAGCAAGAGAATATATAAGGAGGCTATGAGTTTTGATAAAAGTGTAAGTATAATAAAAGAAATGTCAGGAACGCATTTTGACCCAGAAGTGGTAGAAGCATTTATAAAGGCTTTGAGTGAGATTGAAAAAATATATCAAGAGCTTAAAGAAATATAGAAATCTAATTGATGATTTTTTAAAGGGAGTGGTAATATTGGGTAGTATATATTATATTGCTTATAAAAAATACCTTGCTCATGTAAATATATTTATAATGATACTAATGATTTTTCACTCAAATTTATTATATTCTAAAGAAAAAAATATACCTAAATTTACCATTATAAGTGAAGAATGGAAACCCTTTAATTTCCAAGGAAATAATAAACTTTTAGGTATTTCTGTAGAATTATTAGATAAAATTTTTGAAGAAATGAATATAAAGCAAAAAGCTAGTGAAGGTAAAATATATCCTTGGATTAGAGGCTACAATATGGCTTTAGAAAATAGCAATACTATTTTATTTACAACTACTAAAACAGATGAAAGAGAAAATAAATTTAAATGGTTAGGACCTATTTTTATAAATAAAACAGAATTGTTTGCTATTAAAAATAGAAGAATATTTATAAGTAATATAAATGATATGAGAAAATATATCATTTCTACTTATAGAGATGGTGCTCCTGAAAAATTATTGTTAGAATTAGGCATTTTAGAAGATGAATTAGATAGATTAAATCATCAAAATTTAGCCTTAAGAAAATTATTTTATGGTAGAAGTGACCTTGTGCCTACAAGTAAGTTATCAATTTCTTATTTTGCAGAAGCAGAAAAACTTGATATAGATTTTGTTGAATCTGTTTATGAAATTGCTAGTAGAGGAATGTATTATGCTTTCTCATTAGATGTATCTAATGAATTAATTGAAGAAATGCAAATTATTTTAAATAATTTACACAAGATAGGTTTTGTAAGCTCACTTTTTGATAAATATGGTGTTTCTTGGGCTTATGAAATATAAGATATATAAAAATTAAAATATTAAAGCTGGATTAATGAAGAAACTATTAGATATAGAACAAGTAAAAGAAGGAATGAAACTTGCTCAGGATATACTAGAAGAAAATCATAGAATCTTAGTTCCACGCGATACAATATTAACTGACAAATTGATAGAATCCATTAAAAATATAACAAAAAAAAGTCAGGTTTTAGTTTTTTTAGAGGATGCAAAAATAGGAATTGTAGTTGAAAATGTAAATAAAAGATTACTGGAATTAAATTCTGGACAAATTACCATTAAAGATATGAAAAAAAGGCTAGAAGTAAAAAAGAAGCTAAGAGATATGGAAGAAAGTATAGAAAAAACTTTTAAAAATCTTAGTATTAATGGAGTTGATAGCCAAGCACAAAAAGAAATAAACGATACAGTAGAAAATATTAAGCAAAATATCTATATTAATATAGAATTACTGGAAGAAATAACCGATATTAAAAATGTTGATACATATTTGTATGCACATAGTCTAAATGTATCGATTTTAGCCAACTTAATAGGAAGATGGTTAAAATTACCAAAAAATGACCTCGATATACTTATAAAAGCAGGTCTTTTACATGATATTGGAAAATTAAAGGTAAATCCAGATGTTTTAAACAAACCAGGAAAACTCACAGATGAAGAATTTGAAGAAATGAAGAAACATGCATTACATTCATATAACATGTTAAAAAAATCTTCTTATAATGATGATAGGACTTTAAAAGCTGTAGTATTTCACCATGAAAAAGAAGATGGTAGTGGTTACCCTACAGGAATAAAAGGTGAAAACATTCCTATTCATGCACGAATATTAGCAATTGCTGATATTTTTGATGCAATGACTAGTGAAAGAGTTTATAAAAAAAGAGTGTCTCCTTTTAAAGTTTTAGAGATGTTTCAAAATCAAAATTTTGGTAAATTAGATATGAATATTACAATGTTGTTTGTTAAAAAATTTTCTGAATATTATCTTGGTTCAGAGGTTATGTTAAGCAATGGTGAAACTGCAAAAATAGTTAGCCTTAATTATTATGAAATTAATAAGCCTCTGTTAAAATTAAATTGTGGTAATTTTTTGGATATTAGTAAGAATAGAGAGATAGAAATATTAGATTTTATTAATCTTGAAAAATAATTAAATTAAACAAATAGTGACTACTTCGATATTATTTTAAACCTTTAGCTGGAAACTCCATCTAAAGGCAAGAATTCAGTTTATATATTTGACAATTCTATTGGAAAATAAAGTTATACATAATGAGAGCTATGCCTGTAGATAAAGAATTCAAGCTTAAATATTTTGTTGTGGTAAAATAAAGTTATAAAGAAAGAGAGCTATAAATGGTATTATATAGAATAGAAACTCATGAAGAAGGAATTTTTTTAGAAAGACCCAATAGGTTTATTGCGAGAGTGAAATTGGAAAATGAAGAAGTAATTGCTCATGTACATGACAGCGGACGTTTGCCAGAACTTCTATATGAAGGGAATAAAGTCAAATTAAGGAAAGCCAATAATCCGCATAGAAAAACTGCTTGGGATGTAATTAGTGCCAGAGCTGGTGAGGAGGATGTATTAATTAATTCTGCTTTTCATAGGTACATTAGTGAAAATTTATTAAAGGATGAACAGTTATCTCCCTTTGGAAAAATAGATACTCTAAAAGCAGAAGTTAAGTATGGAAAAAGTCGTATAGATTATTTACTAGAAAAAGATAATAAAAAAATATGGGTAGAAGTTAAAGGTGTATCTCTGTGTGAAAATAATATAGCCATGTTTCCAGATGCACCTAGTATTCGGGCACAAAAACATTTGACCGAATTAATGGAACTAAAAGAAAAAGGAGATAGAACAGCTGTTTTACTACTAATCCTTAGAAATTCAAAAGAATTTCGTCCTAGATGGGAAACCGATTCTAAATTTTCTGATTTATTCTATAAGGCTATGCAATTAGGGGTAGAAGTTTATCCTGTGTTATTAGCTTTTGAAAATAATGAAATAGTATATAAAGGATTAATCAATATAATAAAAAAGTAAAATATCCAATTAGATATTTTGATAATTAATAATAAATAAAACATTTAAGTCGAAAGAATTAGATATAAATTAAAAAAGCTTCTCTCTTGCGTAAAAAATCAAAAAATGTTAGAATAACACAGGTAATTTTAAGGAGAAAAATTGAAAGCAGTAATTATTTTATTAACAATTTTATTTTTTATTTCGTGCTCTGGAATTGAAATGAAAAGAACCTTTTTTAATAATTCTATTTTTATAGAGGTAGAGTTTAATGAAGTATATGAGTCTTTTGAAAATGGAGTAGTTGAAATAGTAATATTGAAAAAAGAAAATGAAAAAAATGAAGTTATCTCAAAAGAAAAGGTAAATAGTTTAGTGCATAACAAAGGGAAAAAAACTATAAGAAGATATATAATAAACACAAAAGAAAATCTTAAGAACGAATTTGAATATTATATTTATCTAAAAGTTTATAAAAATTTTTACGATGAAAAATATATGGAATTAATTTATGATGGTGATTTTAAAGATAATGAAAGAAGAATTAGTGAATTAATAAAAGAAGTAAGATTTATAATTAAATAAAGTAAATTACACGAAAGTTGTTTTTATGTATCTTTTGCGAATATAATACATGTAGGTCTTTGTTTTTTAGTTGGAAACGAGGTGTTTATTATGTCTAAAAAAATGAAATTAACATGGCATGATATTGATTTATATTTAGAAGAAAAAATAAGTAAGGATGAATTAGCTTTTAAAAAAGAACATTTTTTGCAAGAGTTAGAAGAATTAAAAGACGATTATAAAAATTATATTAAATGTAATGAAAGTAACTTATCAAAAGTTGAATGGGAAATTTATCAAGAGAAATTAGAAAAAAACAAAAATATTCTAAATGCTTTAAAATTAATATTCCCTGATGATTTTAGCTTAAACGAACTAATAGAGGATATAAAAACATAAAAAATGGAGGATAAAATGTTAGGTACTATTGTAAATGCACTTGGAATTATAATTGCTTCTTTATTAGGTGTTAAGATAAAGGGTGGTATAAGTAAAAGATACAATGATATTATTATGGATGCAATACCTTTGGCAGTAGTCTTTATAGGTATTAGCAGTACTATTTTTAATATGGCAAAGTCAAAAGAACCAATATTATTTATAATTAGTTTATTAATAGGTAGCCTTATAGGTGAATTTATTAATATTGAAAAAAGACTAGATAGTCTATCATTATTTTTACAAAATTTTTCAAAAAATAATAAAGAAGACTCTAATTTTTCTAAAGGTTTTGTAAGTGCCACTTTGATATTTTGTATAGGTAGCATGGCAATAATAGGGGCAATTGAAAGTGGACTTAAGGGTAATCATACAATATTATATGCAAAAAGTATACTAGATACAATAACCAGTTTTATATTAGCTTCTACCTTTGGTATTGGAGTTATGTTTTCTGGTATTGCTGTATTTATTTATCAAGGCTTAATTACAGTATTTGCATCTTTTTTTGAAGTTTATATAACTGAAGCTATTTTGACGGAAATATCCATAGTTGGAGGGATATTAATTTTTAGTTTAGGTATTAGTATGCTTGGTATAAAAAAAATGAAAACAATTAATATGTTACCTGCAATATTTATACCAGTTTTTTATTATATGCCTTTTATTCAAAAATTAATTTCCTTATTAAAATCTAATTTTTAAAATACGATTACAAGGTGAGGCTTATGAAAAAACCAGTAGATGTAAATAAAGTTATTGTAGGCATGAAGTTAGCTCAAGATATACTTGATAATAATGGACATTTGCTTATTCCTTCTAAGACTACTCTAAGCCAAGATTTAATAGATAAAATAAAAATGCGAACAAATAACTCTGAACTATTAATTTATTTTCCAGATACACAAATAGGAATTGTTGTGGAAAAAAGTGATAGCAAAACTGTGGAATTAGCTTCAGGGGAAATACAATTATCTGACATCAAAAAAAGATTAGAAATAAAAAAGAAAATGCGAAATATGGAAGAAACCATAGAAAAAACTTTTTATAGTCTAAATATTAATGAAGATGACCCAAGAGCTAAGGAAGAAATAGAAAAAACAGTAAATGACATCAAAAAAAATATAGACATAAATATTGAACTCTTGGAAGAAATCACAGAAATAAAGGGTGTGGATGAGTATCTTTATGTGCATAGCTTGAATGTAGCTCTCTTATCTCATTTAATAGGGAAATGGCTCGATTTACCTGATAGAGATTTGGAAATATTAGTTAGAGCAGGGCTTTTACATGATATTGGTAAATTGCATGTAGACCCAAAAGTTTTGAATAAACCAGGACGACTAACAGATGAAGAATTTGAAGAAATGAAAAAACATTCAACTTATTCTTATGATATGCTAAAAAAGTCTGGTTATGATAATCAAGAATTTTTAAAGGCAGTTATTTTCCATCATGAAAAGGAAGATGGAAGTGGTTATCCACTTGGTATAAAAGGAAATCAAATACCACTACATGCACGAATACTTGCAGTGGCAGATATATTTGATGCAATGACTAGTGAAAGAGTATATAAAAAAAGGGTATCACCTTTTAAGGTTTTAGAGATGTTTCAAAACCAAAATTTTGGAAAATTAGACTTGAAAATAACAATGATGTTTGTAAAAAGATTTTCTGAATATTACTTGGGAGCACATGTTACACTAAGTAATGGAGAAACAGGTAGAATAGTTAGCTTAAATCATTATGAAATTAATAGACCATTACTTGCCTTAGATAATGGAAATTTTGTAGATATTAGCAAGAATAGAAATGTAGAAATAATTGATTTTGTCAGTTTAGAGGAAGAAAAATAATAAAAAATGTGGGAGGGAAGAGATGAAAAAATTTGGAATTTTGGCTTTATTATTACTAAGTTTTACAGCTTGTAATATATTTGAAAGCTTGGATAGTAAAAAGAAAAACTCAAGTGTTCTAGAATTTGAATTAAATGAAAAGTTGAATGATGGTGATTATCAAGGGGCATTAACAATAGTAAAAAATTAATAGCTGGGAATGCTAGTTTAAATTTTATTGATAATTATAATGAAAATGGAAAGACTACACAAGATTATGTAAAGGAAAAATATACAGATAGCACAGTACAAACTTATATTAAATATAAGGCTCTTGAGGCAGAGGCATATCTTGGATTGTCCAATGCAAAGATGTCTGATATACTGATTAAACTTTCCAATGATACAGTAAAAATAAAAGATATAATACCTGAGAATATTAGTGAAGATCAACTATTAAATGCGGTAGAAGCTTATTTAAAATCTTTACCAAGAAATAAGGACGCATATAATTATTTAAAAAATATTAAGGGCTTAGGTGGTAAAACATTAAATTCAGATTATTTAAGTGGAGGGCTTGCCTTGGCAGTTAGGTCAATACATAAGACTTTAATAATACTCGATTTTTATGATGACCCCAGTATAGATGAAGCTACTTTTAGAGCACCTACTTGGGAAAATTTTAAAACTAATAAATTAACTATTTGGAATGAAAATGAAGTTAATTTAAATACACAATTAAAAGCCTCAATAGAGATTTTAGAATTTTATACAAAGGACAATAAAGATTTTGACATAGATAAAGTTCTAAATGATGCAAAAGAAATACTTGGAACTATAAAGAAATTTGATAATTCAGGAGATGGAACAGATTATAATGCTTTTATAGAGAAAATAGGACTAAAAAAAGAAGGTGATGCATAATGAAAAAAATACTTCTAACTTTTATTTTAATATTAGGAATGAGCTTTAGCCTTATTGGGAAAGCTACTCAAGCAAGATACCAAAGTTTGAAATCAAGAGCTATGGGAAGTGCCTCAATACTTTCTGAAGCTAGTCATTCAGCATTACTATCAAATCCAGCTATGTTAAATTTGATTGATAAGTTTGAAATCAACTTATTAGGATTTGATTTAACAACTGGAGGAAATACCTTTGACTTGATAGATGGCTATACAGCAATGATAGATGATATAGATGATGTTGGTGATAATGATAGTGGTGTAATTGAAATTTTAAAGGCTTATATAAAAGGGAAAAAAGTTGATATTAATGGAAAAACTTATAATAAGGATAAACACAAAATAGGAAATGAAGCCTTGGTAGCAGAAATATCTTCAGTTATTAGCTATGTTAAGCATAATTTTGGTATAGGAATATTTACTAGCATTAATATTAATGAGATTAAATTAGTAGACAATCCTAGTTCACCTTTTGTAAGTTATGATGTAATCGCTAATGTAGAAACTCCAATAGGGTTTGCAAAAGCATTTGGAAGTAAGAATCAATTTGTTTTAGGTAGTTCAATTAGATATATTTCTGGGGTAGAAGCTAAGGGAAGACTAGATGCCCAAGATTTAATAGAATATACTGGTGATGACAAAGACGACGATTATACAAAAGCTGTGGCTGGTTTCAAAGAATATGATGGATATGGTATAAATTTAGGTGGAATTTGGAGAAGAGAAAAATTAAATTATGCAATAAGTATAGATGATTTATTTAGTTCATTATCTGTAGATACATATTATAAAGGTGATAATAAAACTGGAATTAAAAGAAATTCCAGTGAAAAACTACCAACAGTAGTTAATATAGCAGTTAGTAGTAAATATCATGATTATGAAAGAGCTGGAAATTGGTTTGAAAAAAATCTTTTTTGGACAGCAGAAATAAAAAATATATTTAATGAAGATGTTAATGGTGATGGAGAAAAAGATGATAATTTTTGGAAAAAAATACATTTAGGTTCTGAAGTATCAGTCTTTGACAATCATTTGATAGAATTTAATTTAAGAGCTGGTTTCAATCAAGGATATTTTGCTTTTGGTTTTGGAACAGAATTATTTAGATTCTTAAATGTAGAATATGCTAATTACAAAAGAGAACTTGGACCTCATTTAGGGATGAAAGAAGAACAAGTGCATGCAATTGGAGTTAATTTCAAAATATAATAGAATAAAAAAGGGATTCTATATTTATGGAATCCCTTTTAAATTGATGTATAATAATTTGATGTCGGTTAAAATAACAAAAAACTCTTTTAACTACTTTTTAAAAAAATTTTCTAATTCTACCTTCATTTTTTCTACAGCTCTCGCCCTATGACTTATAGAATTTTTTTCTTCTTTACTTAGCTCTGCAAAAGTTTTAGCAAGTGGCTCATAATAAAAATGTGGGTCATAACCAAAACCATTTTCTCCTCTTGCTACATCTAAAATAATTCCTTCTACCTTACCTTCAAATGATATAACTTCTCCACTTGGCTTTGCTACACTAATAACGCTTACAAAATATGCTTTTCTATTTTCTATATTATTTAAATTTTCAACTAATTTCTTATTATTATCTAAATCCTTTGCATTTTCTCCAGCATATCTAGCAGAGTATACTCCTGGTTCACCATTTAAAGCTTCTACACACAAGCCACTATCATCTGCAATAGTTACCTTACCTAAAAATTTTGCTGTTTCCACTGCTTTTTTTTGAGAATTACCAATAAAAGTATCTTTATCCTCTATTACTTCTGGTATATTAATATTGTCTAATATGGATAATATATTACACTTCAATTCTTTCAGTATAGGACTTAATTCTTCTATTTTCTTTTTATTCCCTGTTGCTAAAAAAATATCCATTTTATGCCTCCTGAATAATTTTATTTTGAAGTTCTATAAGCTCTTTTATTCCTTTTTCTGCAAAATCTAGCATTGCATTAAGTTGTGCCCTTGTAAAAGTAGCTTCTTCTCCAGTTCCTTGAACTTCTACCAATTCAAACTTATCATTCATTATAACATTCATATCTACTTCTGCAATACTATCTTCTGTATATTTCAAATCTAGCATAGCCTTACCTTGTACAATTCCTGCTGATATAGCGGCTACATTTCCTTTTAAAGGGTTATTTTTTAATTTCCCCTGTGCAATCAATTTTTTTATTGCAAGAGCCAAGGCTACATAAGCTCCTGTTATTGAAGCCGTTCTTGTTCCGCCATCTGCTTGTATTACATCACAGTCAAGCATAATTGTTTTTTCTCCTAAGCTATCAAGGTCTATACAAGTTCTAAGTGCTCTCCCTATTAGTCTTTGAATTTCCATGGTTCTACCACCTAATTTACCCTTTGTTGCTTCTCTTACATTTCTAGTTTCAGTTGCTCTAGGCAACATAGCATATTCAGCAGTCAACCATCCCTTACCTGAGTTTCTCAAAAAATGTGGTACACCATCTTGTATACTGGCATTACAAATTACCTTTGTTGCCCCAAATTCTATTAATACTGAGCCTTCTGGATGTGTTATATAGTTTGGTGTTATTTTTACTTCTCTAAGTTGATTTAAAGCTCTGTTGTCGTCTCTCATTGTTCTTTTTCTCCTAATATTTTATTTTTTTATAATTAGCAATATTTTTTTGAAACATAGTATTTAGAATAGCTATAGTCAATTACTAATTATTTATATACTTGTTTTTCCAAATTGTGTTTCATATAATTTCCTGTATATTCCATCCTTAGTCAGTAATTCCATGTGCTTACCAACTTCCTTTATTTCCCCTTCTTCCATAACAACTATTTTATCTGCATGCAAAATAGTAGATAATCTATGAGCTATTACAAAAGTTGTTCTATTAGTCATTAGTTTATCTAAAGCATCTTGAACAAGCCTTTCTGATTCTGTATCAAGGGCAGAAGTTGCCTCATCTAAAATCATAATTGGTGGATTCTCTAATATTGCACGTGCAATGGAAATCCTTTGTTTTTGACCACCTGATAAAAGAGCTCCACGCTCTCCCACTTCAGTATCAAAACCATTAGGTAGAGACATTATAAAATCATAAGCATTTGCCATTTTAGATGCATTTATTACCTCTTCTTTTGTAGCCTCTCTTTTTCCATATAATATATTACTATAAATTGTTCCAGAAAATAAGAAGGTATCTTGAGGGACTATTCCAATATTAGTCCTTAAACTTTTTAATTTATATTCTTTTATGTCTATACCATCTAGTTTTATTATACCTAAATCCACATCATAAAATCTAGGAATCAAATTAACTAAGGTTGATTTTCCACTCCCACTTCTACCTACTAAAGCTATCATTTCACCTGACTGAACTTCCAAGTTAAAATCCTTAATTATAGTATTTTTCTTGTCATAACTAAACTTAACACTTTCAAAACTTACATTTCCCTTTATATTTTCAAGACTTATGGCATTTTCAATTTCTACAACAGAACTTTCTGTATCAAATATTTCATATAATCTATCCAAAGCTGGTAATGATGATTGAAAAAAACTGTATGCTTCTGTCAGCCTTCTCATTGGGTCAGCAGCCAATCCTAGAGCTGTTAAAAAAGCCATAAGTTCTCCTGCACTTATCTTACCTATTATTACTGAATATCCACCATATAAAGCTACCAAAGCCATTATAAGTGTATTTATAGCCTCTACCAAAGGCTTTACTCTAGCATCTAACTTTCTATTTTTAATACCGTGCTTAAAATTATTTTTATTTTCTATCTCATATTTTTCCACTTCATAATCTTCACTGGCAAAAGCCTTTATAATTCTTATACCACCTATACCTTCTTGTAGTATAGTTGTTAATCTCCCATGACTTTCTTGTATATCCTTACCTGTTTTCCTAAGTTTTTTAGAATATTTTTTGATGGTGTTTGACACTATAGGAAGAACTATTATACAAGCTATCGCCAACTTCCAGTCTTTTATAAACAAAATAGCAACTAACCCCACCATAGAAACAACTTCACTTAACACACTAAAAATTTTAAGTAATATCTGTAAAGTTTTATCTGTATCTATTGAAAAACGGCTCATTATATCTCCAGTTTTACTTCCACCAAAATAATCATAAGAAAGAGACTGAATTTTTTTATACAAATCTAGCCTAAGCTCCATAACAATTTTTCCTGATGTATAACTAGAAATCACGTTTCTATAGTAAACTATAAAACCCTTAACTATGCTAAGTAAAACCATTGAACTTGATACTACGAAAAGCATCTTCATATCTTTATTTATAAGTACATCATTGACCAAATATTCAGTAAGTTTTACTATGGCAAGAGGAAATGCCCCTACTAATGATGCTAGTACAGTAGTAAAAAATATAATAAAAATATGTGGTACTAAATACGTTTTACTGGCTCTTCCTAAATTACTTATTTTAAATTTCTTTACTTGTGGAATTTTTGAAATATTTTTAGAAAGTTTTCTAAATTTTTTCTTTTTTTCTTTTTTATTTTCCATCTATTTTTTCCCTTCTACAATTACTTTAGCATAATCTAAAATGATGTTATTTCCAGATAAAGCATTTCTAACCCTATCTATTTGTTCATTAGTAATAGAAGAACTTTTTTCCAATTTATTAAGTTCACTTAATATTCTATCAGTATTACAATCTTTTTGCAATAACTCTACATAAATTTCTTCATCTAAAGTTAAGTTTGGCAGGGTAACGTATTTATATTTAATTATTAATTTACCGATAAGTTCATTTAAAAGTGAAGTTTTATATATAACTACAGCAGGAATTCCCAAAATAGCCAGTTCTAATATTACAGTACCAGATGCAGCTAGGGCATATTTTACTTTTTCTGAAATATCTGAAAGGCTTGTATTGTAATCTATTTCAAGATTTTTATATTCTTCTATTTTTTCACTTATATATTCTCTATCTTCTACCTTTGATAATTTAAGAATAAATTTCTCATGTGGCATTTTTCTCACTACTTCCAAGATATATGGAATTAAGGCTTGAATTTCTTGTTTACGACTACCTGGTAGAAGTAATATTTTTTCTCCTGTTTTTTCTCTTTTTTTATATTTTTCCATAAAGGGATTGCCAAAATAACTAACTTCTACCTTATTCTTTTTATAAAATTCTTTTTCCCAAGGGAAAATAACTAATATTTCATCAGCTAATTTAATTTTATGTATTCTCTTTTTCCCCCATATCCAAATTTTAGGTGGGATATAGTAAAAAACTTTTATTTCAGGTTTGTTTTTTTTAAGTCTTTCTAATAATTTTAAATTAAAACCTCCGTAATCAACTAAAATAACTCTATCAATATTATTCTCAATTATAAAGTCATAAGTTTCATCCAAGGTTTTTTTTAGCATATTAAAATTTTTTATAACCTCAACAAAACCCATTATTGCCAATTTTTCTATTTTTTTTATGATATTAATTTCTAATTTTTCTAAATTCTTCCCACCAATAGCAAAAACTTCTGCATCATCATCTAATTTCAATATTTTTTCTACCAAATAAGATGCGTGCAAGTCTCCAGATAATTCTCCAGTAGATATAAAATATCTCATAAATCCTCCTAAACTTTCTGTCCCAAAATGAATAAATTATGCTTATTTGCCAAAGCTATAACCTCATCTTTTTCTAAGAAAATCATTTTTTTAGCTTCTACCACTATACCCTTAGCACCTATTTCTATGGCTTTCTCAATAGTTCTAAGTCCTATTGCAGGTATATCTAGTCTCATATCTTGTCTAGGTCTAGCAAGCTTTACAATAATGCAACCTTTACCTGCATATTTACCTGCCCTAAGTATAGTTTCATCTGTTCCTTCTATCCCTTCTAGAGCAATAACACTTTTATCTTTTACAACAGCACATTGACTAGCATCAATACTGGTCAATGCCTTTGCCGCTTCTATTCCTATTTTTATTGTAGCTTCATCTTCTTTTTCTACTGATTTATTAGTATACAATTTTTCTTCTACCATAAATTCTTCCAAAAGATAATTTTGTGGCAAAATTTTTATACCATTAATTTTTAGAATTCCTACTACTGCCATCAAAAGAGTTTCATCTTTTTTATCTGGTAATTTCGACATTACTAATTCATATATTTCGTCTCTAATTACATCTTTGAATATTTCTTTTTTGTCTACTTTTCCAAGCATAATAACTTCTTTTATATCCTCTTTCAAGAAAAAAGAGATAAATTTACCCACTTCTCCAATATTGAATCTTTGGTAATTGGCATGTAATTTTATCTCATCTTCTACACTATCAAAAAGAGCAAGGGGATATACAAGTATCCCCTTTTGTTTAGCTTTTTCTAAAAAGATTCTTGGAAATCTTCCGTTTCCTGTTATCATTCCAATCTTTTTCACTCTCTCGCTATCCCCCTAGTGCTATTTTCTACAAAATCTACCATTAATTTTACATTTTTGTCATCTGCATATCTATTTTTCAAATCATTCATTGCTTCTTCTAACTTCATACCGCTTCTAAATATAACTTTAAAAGCATCTTTTATAGCCTTAATTTCATCTAAAGTAAAGCCTCTTCTTTTTAGCCCCGTTATATTTATATTTTTAGGTCCACCCTTATGACCTTCTGCTAAGCAAAATGGAACTATATCTTGATTAATGGCACTAGCTCCACCAATAAAGGCAAATTTCCCTATCTTACAAAATTGATGCACAGGAGTCAATCCACCTATAATAGCATAGTCATCTACTGTTACATGCCCAGCCAAAGTTACATTGTTAGCTAGTATACATTCATTTCCTATTATTACATCATGTGCTACATGGACATATGCCATAAGTAAATTTCCATCACCTATTCTTGTTTCCCATCTATCATCTGTTCCTCTATGGATTGTAACAAACTCTCTAATTTTATTATTATTTCCTATTATAGTTTTTGTTCTTTCACCCTTATATTTTAAATCTTGAGATTCTTTACCTATTGAAACGAAAGAAAAAATCTTATTGTTTTCTCCTATTTCTGTTTCTCCTTCAATTACAACATGTGAATCTACAAAAGTCCCTTTTCCTATTTTAACTTCAGGTCCAATAATACTATAAGGACCAATAGTAACATTTTCTCCTATTTGTGCACCTTCTGATATTATAGCTGTTGCATGGATATTTCTCACGTTTTCCCCTCCTAATGAGTATTACTTATTTTCTATATGTTTTAATATTTCTCTTACAAAATCATTATGGACTGCATGCCCTGCCTTTACGGCGATTATATGACCTTTTATAGGTCTATTTAATACCTTTAAATCTCCTATAATATCTAATATTTTATGCCTTACAAATTCATCTTCATATCTTAATCCACCAGGATTTAACACTCCATCTTTTTGAATAAGAATTCCATTATCCAAAGTAGCTCCTAATGCCAAGTTATTTGCCTTAAGAAACTCTATTTCATAATCAAAACCAAAAGTTCTAGCTTTGGAAATTTCATTTTTATAATTTTCAAGATTAACTTCTACCTCAAGCATTTGAGATTTTAAATAAGAATGATTAAAATTTATTGAATATGTTATTTTATAACCATCATAAGGTAGACCTATTACATATTTATCACCCTTAGATACATATATAGGTTCTTTTATAACAATTTCTTCTACCTCTTTATCATATTCTTTTATTTTAGATTCTACTAATTCAATAAATACTCTAGCACTTCCATCTATTATTGGCATCTCATTCCCATCTACTTCTACATACAAATCTGTTATTCCTAGTGCATATAGTGCAGACATAAAATGTTCAATTGTATATATTGATGCTCCATATTCATTTTTTAAGTTTGTTCCTCTAGTCAATTCAAAAATATTATTCATCTCTATCTTAATAATATTTTTTCCTTCTTCTAAATCTACCCGCTTAAATACTATTCCTGTATCAACTGGTGCAGGCTTAAGACGAAGGATTATATCTTCTCCCTTATGTATTCCTACTCCTTTATATTTAATAGCCTCTGTAATTGTCCTTCTCTTCATACATATCCTCTCTAATCCACTTTACTAAGGAATTTTTCTGCAACTATAAGAGGTATCTTTTTTTCTCCCTCTCTAAATCTTATCACTAATCTTACTTCTTCTTCAATTTCTTTTACTAATCCTTGCCCAAACTTTTTATGTATAACCTTATCACCTGGTAAAAAAGCTGAATTAGAAATCTTACCTACTTTAAAAGGATTAAAATTTTCAACAGCTGTTTTTTCTTTTTTCTTTTCTACTTTAACACCTTTTATTTCTAATAATTCCTTTGGAATTTCATCTATAAATCTTGATTCTTTTCTCATATAGCTCGTTTGTCCATATACTGTTCTTTCTAGAGAGTGCGTTAAATGTAATTCTTTTTCTGCCCTTGTTATTGCAACATAGCAAAGTCTTCTTTCTTCTTCTAGGTCTTCTTCATTCAGTTCTTTTCCTGCTCCTGGAAATATATCTTGCTCCATGCCTGTTAAGAATACTACTGGAAATTCCAAACCTTTTGAATTATGAATTGTCATTAATTTAACATAGTCTTTTTCTTCTTCTAGTGAATCTGTGGCACTCATAAGAGAAGTTTGCTCTAAGTATTCACCTAAGCTCAAATGTTCTTCACTTTCATTTTCCATTTCAGCAATAGAGTTTCTCAATTCTTGAATGTTTTCAATTCTATTTTCTTCGTCTTCTCCAAAACTTTCTATATATTTAGTTTCTTTCAAAAGAATATCTAGTATTTCTAATACACTTTCTGTTTGTGACAAGTCAATTAAGTTATTCAAAATTTTTGATAAATTACTAACAGCTTCCTTAGCCCCTTTAGTTAATTTTTCTATATTATCGGCATGTTCAAAGGTTTCCAACAGATAAATTTCCTTTTCATTAGCGTATGTAAGCAATCTTTCTATTGATTTATCTCCAACTTTTCTATTGGGAACATTGATTATTCTTAATAGACTTAAATTATCTTTAGGATTATTTATTACATTTAGGTAAGCGATAATATCCTTTATTTCTTTTCTTTGATAAAATTGCATTCCTCCAAAAACTTTATAAGGAATATTAAATCTAATAAAGGCTTCTTCAAAGGCCCTACTTTGTGCATTAGTTCTATATAAAATAGTAAAATTTTTATATTCTATACCTTTTTTACTAGCTTCTATTATATTTTGTATTATATAATAGGCTTCATCTACTGGATTGGTAGCAGTATATAGTTTTATTTTTTCTCCACCTTTTATTTCAGTCCATAATTTTTTACCTCTAGAGCTTTTATTTGATTTTATTACTTCATTAGCAGCTTTTAGTATAACATTAGTACTTCTGTAATTTTGTTCTAGTTTAACTACCTTGGCATTTTTATAATCTTTCTCAAAATCTAAAATATTTTGTATATTAGCTCCCCTAAAACCATAAATACTTTGGTCTTCATCTCCTACAACACAAATATTTTGATACTTAGAAGCTATTTTTTTTATAATTTGATATTGTATATTATTAGTATCTTGATATTCATCTACCATAATATATCTATATCTATCTTGAACCCTAATTAAAACTTCTGGAATATTCAAAAGTTCATTAGTTTTAACTAATAAATCAGAAAAATCCATAGAATTATTTCTTTTTAATTCTTCTTGATATTTTTTATAAATTGCAATTAAAACCTTATAATTTTCTAAAAAACTAGGAACTGTTTTTTCATATTCTTCAGGACTTGTCCCCTCTTCTTTTAACTTGCTTATAAGACTTACTATTGCCTTTGGAGTAAGGCTTGCCTTTATTCCTATTTCTTTTTCTAATTTTTTTACTAGTCTTACTTGGTCATCATTATCATAAATATTAAAATTATTGTCATAAGACAAATGATTTGCATACATTCTAAGCATACGCACACCAAAAGAGTGAAATGTAGAAACTACTATTTTATTAGCATCTTCTCCTACTAAACTTGCTACTCTCTCTCTCATTTCTGCTGCTGCTTTATTTGTAAATGTAACTGCTAACACATGATATGGAGATATTTCTCTTTCTTTTATCATATGAGCTATTCTATAGGTAAGTGTTCTTGTTTTTCCACTTCCTGCTCCTGCTAATATTAATAAAGGCCCTTCTACCACTTTACCAGCCTCTTGTTGTGCCTTATTTAAATTTTCTAATATACTCATTACAACCTCACATTTTCTTTACTTTCTTTGTATTTGTCTAAATATTATACCATATACCCTAGTCTTTTTCAATTTTTAGAAATAATTGGGTCTATATGAATAATCACATCACTAATAGTGGTAAAATCTGCTAAAATACTATATTTTAAGTCATCTGCTAACTTATGTGCATCACATACAGTCATATTCTTATCTACCCTTATATGAAAACTAGCATAAATTTTATTTCCAGAATACATAAGTATTATGTCATGAGTATCAAATATTTCATCAAATGAATTTGCATACTTCTTTATTTCTTCTACCAACTCCATATCTTGTGTATCCAAAATTTTACTAGACGTTTCTTTTATTATAGAAATCCCTTCTTTTGCTATAAAGATAGACACAAGTATTCCTGCTATTGGGTCAAAAATCGGATGAATATAGATAGCAAGACTTAAACCAATTAAAACTCCAAAAGTAGAAACTACATCACTTTTATGTTCCTTAGCATCTGCTATAATAGCATCATTATTTAATCTTATTCCCATTGAATTTTTATATAAATAAAGAGAATATTTAATAACGATAGATAAAAAAGCTACTAATATTGTATATAAATTAGGCTTTTGTATTTCGCCTAAATTCCTTGTTACACTAAGGTTACTAGTAACTAATTCAAAGGCAGTTAGAAGTAAAAGAACTCCTACTATAGTTCCTGCAATACTTTCTATTTTCCCATGTCCCATTGGATGTTCTTCATCTGCAGGTTTACTACTCATATGTATACTAACCAAAACAACTACAGAGCCTGCCACATCAGATATTGAATGAACTCCATCTGCAACTAAGGCTGTTGAATTTCCAAAGATACCAAATGTAATTTTAAAAATTGACAAAAATACATTTATTATTATTGATATAAATGTACCAAACACACCTTCTTTTCTTCTAAGTTCATCTTCTAGTAAACTTTCTAAAATCATTTCTTCACCACATTGACGAAAATTATTTTTATAAAAAAAGCCCATTCCTTCTTCTACCATTTCCAAATATAATTTATCATAACCCTTAGAAATAATATAATGAGTAACCTGCCTTATTAATTTTGTACCATATGATTTGAATCTAAAATCTTCCTTAACAAAAATCTCTCTCAAATAATATTTGTTATCTCTTTGCTCTATACTGGCAATTCCTACTAACAAATTATCTTCACGTAAAATAAAATACTCGTAAGTATCTTTAAAAACTAGATTTTTTTTCAAAGTATTAATGTCATCTCTAATTAATTCTATTTTATCACTAGTATATTTTCTATACATTTCTCCCCCAATTGAAAAAAAGAGAAGTCTCCTTCTCTATATTTCCATAATATATTTTAATTCTTCCAAACTTTTTCCAGTTTTTAGAGCAATATCCTTTATAGACATTCCTTTTTTGTACAAATCTAAAATTTGTATCTTTGTCAAATCACTTGACCTAAAATTATTATTACTATTAACTTCTATGTTTTCTGATTTTTCCAAAGTGTTTTCAAGTATTTTAACTATACTTTTACCTTCTTTAATTTTACTGTCAACCAAAGTCCCCGCTCTATTTATATCCTTAATTTTAACTTCTAACTCATCTAATTTGTTCTTGCTGATACTATTTAATTCTTGAATATCTGCTTCTACCTCTCTTTTTAAAGTTCTTAGTTCAGATTCTAATTTAGAAAATTCAATAATACCTCTAGCAGTTTTTTTATCACTTATTACTGTTGTTACTATTGCAGCTAAGCATATTGCTATTCCAAAAATAATAATTATTAAAGACATAATCCCTCCATATAATTACAAAATATAGTACAAAAAATAAAAAGAGTCATACACCGACTCTTGAATAAATACCAACCACACGATTTCTTAAAGCTCAACTCAAATAGAGCAACCCCAACACACCCGTAAAAAATCAACTTAGTGCTGCTTCCTTCCGAATCTGACACGGTTCGCTAACAATACGCCGATTAGGACTCTATTCTCAACATTAAACTTTAAGGTCTGCTATGACAGTATCACCCTAAAGTCGGAATTCACCTCTACTAAAGCGGGTTGTAGATAACAGGGCACCGCTACCTCCCCGGCTAGTATGACAAAAATGATTATAATACATTTAACAATTAATGTCAATGTTTTTTTTAGATTTTGAATCTATCTTTTAGCTTATCTCTTAAATCTTTCAATTCATCTTTGCCTTTTTCCAACAATTTATCTTGTTCTGCTTCTAACTGTTTTTTTATAGCTTCTTCTATTTCCTTAGTCATATTTTTTTCTTTTTCTTCTAATTCTCTTATTTTTTTCAAAAGTTCATCACCTTGCTTATTAATAAGACTTAAGTTATTTGAATCTTCATTAAATTCCCTTAAAAATCTATTTATATATGAGTCTAGTTTCCTATTTGCTTTACTATCAAGTTCTTTTTTTAAAGTTAAAAATTCATTATTTAGTAAATTTTTAATGGATTCCCCTAGGGTATTATCTAAGTTAGAAGCAACTTTAATCTGATTACTTCTACCTAAATTCAAATCAAAATCCATATTTATATTTTTTATATTTTTTGTAACTTCATTTAAAATTCTTCTATAACTTTCCTTTGAAAAAATCTCTTTTGTAACAATTTCTATATTAGAAAAATCCATATTTAGTTTCATGTCTAATTGACTATTGCCAAATAAAATATTACCAGCTAAAGTATTTTTACTGCTATTAAAATTTTTATTTTTAAATTCAAAATCTTTAAATTGGAAATTTATCTCACTAAGTCTCTTTTCTTGTCTATTATCATAAGTTAAATTTATTTTGTTTTTATCAAGGTCTTCTTTTTTTTCTTCTAGGGAAACAAAAGTTTTTTCATTAATTATTTTTTGACTAGAAGTAATATTTTTAATTAAGCCCTTGTATACCTTGTTACCTCTATGATAATTAAGTGCTATATTTTTTATCCAAATTCTTGGTAAATGTGGACTTTTATCTATACTTTCTTCCTTTTCTTGTATTTCACTAGAGCTTAAAGTTGAAATTAAATTGCTATATAAATCTAGGAAATAAACAAGGGTATTTGTAATATTTTCACCGAATAAAGCAAGACTTATTTCTAACATAGTATCTTGGTCAAAAGACATAATTGATTGAAGTCTTTCATAATCTTTTCTAGCTACTTTAACGAAATCATCTTTTATTTTATCTAAAATTTTATATTCTTCTTCCAAAAGTTTTTTATCTGTTTCTACTAAACTAACAAGATTTTTTGTATCTTTTATAAGTTTTCTAAATCCTTCTATCCTATTTTCTATTTCTTCTTTTTCTCTATTAAAAGCATCAATGTCCTTTATATTTCTTAATTTTTTAAAATCATAATCTAAATTTTTAATCTGTAAATCTAGACTATCTACCCTTTTTTTATATTCATTATCCTTAATTTTCTTTTCCCAAAACTCCATTCTTTCTTTTAATTTTTCTAGGCTTTTCTTATATTCTTCTTGCAATTGAAAGTCTAGTAAAGCCAAAACTTCTTCTACCTTAGATTTATTTTCACTAGAATCTAAATTAATAAGTGCTATTTTATTTTTTTCTTCCTCTACCTTATCTGTTACAAGAATTTTAACATCTTCTATTAATTTTATTTCCTGTTTTTCTTCTATTTTTTTATCTTCTTTTTCAGTTTCAAGCCATTTTTCAGGTAATATTCCTGCTTCACTTCTTGAAGTTCCAATACTTAGTTTATCAATGCTCATATTATTTACTATGAATTTCAATTGAAATAGTGCATTTGCATCAAGAGCAAAATCTATATTTTCCATTTCTATTAAATTCTCATCCAATTTATTTTTGTCTGTTATACTCATTTTACCTATATTCAAATCTAAAGTAAAAATCTTGTTATCTAAATTTTCTATATTTACCATAGCACCATTAGCTTGACTTAAATATTTTTCACCAAAATACGTAAGTATAGGATTTCTAAACAAATATCCCAATCCCAGTAATAAAATAAATACTATTATTAAATTTATCAAAAACCTTATAAATTTCATAAAAACCTCCTTATGTAAATTTTTTAAATCTAAGTCTCAACTTATCTTTTTTACTTTTTCCTAGTTCACCCTCTAAAATATATTTTCCAAACTTTCTAATACTAATAACATCATTCTCTTTTATTACTAAGCTTTTTTCACTCTTAACTATATAATTTATACTCACTTCTTTTTTCTCAATCTTTTCTACTGCCTCACTTCTTGAAAACTTACAAAGACTAGAAATAATTCCATCTAATCTCATAGAACTAGATAATATATCTATGTATTCAAAATCTATTTGTGGAATCTCTTCCTTTTGAGCATATTGAAACTTTATAGGATTTTTACCTACTTTTGGCAGATTTTCCTCTATTAAACTTGCAATAGTATTATTTGTAAGAAAATAACAAGTTTGTTCTTTAAGTATAAGGTCACTTAAAAGTTCTCTTTTTATTCCTAATGACATTATAGCACCTAAAAAGTCTTTATGCTCTAATTTTTTAAAGTTAGAAGTATTTGTTAATTTTACTAGTATAACAGGATTTTCTATTTCATAATATTCTGAATCTATGGGAACAAAAGCTATTTGCCTTCTCTCGCTATTTGGAAAAACTTCAATACTATTAATTTTTATTAAGATGTCCCCTTTAATATTTTCAAGTTTAGTCCAAATATTTGGTGGATAAAATTCTTCGCTACTTACTTTCATGCCTGTATCTACAGCTAATTTATATTTGTCATAAATATAGCCTGCTAAATTTTTATCTTCTATATTCAGCTTTTCAATAAATTCATTTTTTTTCATTCTAATCACCTTTTTATTATTAAGTTATATTGATTTTAACATTTTCCTATGCTAAAGTAAATTAAGATATTTTTTAATTTTTACCATACATTTTTATTGTAAGTTTATATTTTTTGTGATAGAATATTTAACAGCTTATATAGGAGGTGTTGTTTTATTCAATACTATGTTTTAGCAATACTAATAGGTATTCTTATATCTTTTCCTATAGGACCCTTGGGACTCCTTTGTGTCCAAAGAGCTATAAGAAAAGGCTTTTTTTGTGGCTACATTTCAGGATTTGGAGCTTCTCTTTCAGACCTAAGTTACGGACTTATAATCTTGTTTTCTTATGATTATGTTGATAATTTTATTCATAGAGATAATAAATATTTAAATTTAATACTCGCACTTGTATTTTTTACTATTGGTTTAAAATTATTATTAAAGAAAGATTTAGAGATACAAGATGAATTTTTACATCCAGCTATTTCAGCTTATTTTATTGGTATCAGCAATATGGGAACTATTATTGTTTATCTAACTATTTTTACTTATTTCCCTCGTGATTTAGGTTTTGAAAATTTTTATTACAGCTTAAAAATTCTCTTATTTATATTAATAGGTGCAAATTTATTTTGGTTTACACTTTGTGAAATCTTGAGTAAATTTAATAAAAGTTTTAAAATACATCACTTTGTAATTTTAGATAAGATAATAGGATTTACTATAATTAGCTTTGCAACACTTAATTTTATTAAATTTATAACTAAATTTTAAAGGAGTTTTATATATGAAAACAACTGAGAATCAACATATTGAGAAAAGAAAAATAGAAAAAAAATTTTTAGTGCCTAATGCTATCACTATTTGTAACTTATTCTTAGGTTATATCAGCATTATTATGACAATGAATGGAAAATATATTAATGCCTGTTGGTTTATTGTTATTGCAATGATTGCTGATACTTTAGACGGTAAAACAGCTAGAAAATTAAATGCTTTTAGTGAATTTGGTAAGGAACTTGATTCCTTTTGTGACGCAATAAGTTTTGGAATTGCACCAGCTATTTTAATTTATTCTTTACTTAAAGAATTTCATCCTGTTAAAGAATTAGCTATAATAATTTCATTTATTTTTGCCATGTGTGGAGTGTTGAGACTAGTAAAATTCAATATAGTGACCGAAGCCTCTGATTCAAAAGCTGATTTTTCTGGTATGCCTATACCTAGTGCTGCAGGTTTAGTTGTATCTTATTATATTTTTACAAATGCTATTTTTGGAGAATTTATATATATAAATTTATTTTTTGCTATATCTATTATTAGTGCTCTCCTAATGGTAAGTACTATTAAGTTTAGATTACCAGGAAAAGTTTTTTACTTTATTCCTAAAAAATTAAATTTTCCAATTTTCTTAGTGTTATTGGTATTTATGAAATATACAATGTTACCAGTTTTAGTAGTATATTCTCTAATTAATTTATTTGTAGCTTTTAATAAGAGATTTACTTATGGAAAAGAAGAGTAAAAATATTTGTGTTAAAACTAAAGGCTAGAGATTTTTACTCTAGCCTTTCTTCATTTTTTACATCATTTCTAAATTCCTCTAAATATTTTTCTTTGTCTTCAGACCATTTTAGAGCAATTTCTTCGTATTCTTTTGTAAATACAAAGGAATCTATAAGCAAGTTTAATTTTTCAATCAAATGCTTACCCCAAGGATTTTTTGATACCGAGAATCTACTTAAATTATATTTGTTTAAGCCTAAAATTGGAATTGCTATATAGTCTAAGTCTATTTTGTTCTGTTCTAAGGTAAAACTTAAAACAGCAGGATATTCAATAAAAGCATCTATTCTATTTCTTTGTAATTTCATTACAAAAGGGAGAATTTCATCTCCATAGTATAAATCTATTTTATTAGAATTTTCATGAGTATTTAGTGTAGCATTAACTATATCCGAATAAAATCTTTGATTTTTTATAGAAATTTTAAAATTATTATTTTTCATTAATTCTTCAAAATTAATATAGCCTTCATCATTAATATAATCTATATAATTTCGAAAGTTTTTTTCTAGTATAATTAAATGATTTGTTAAAGTAAAATCAAAAGGCTTAGTAAAATACAGAAACTCACTTCTTTCTTCATTATAAAGTAAAATATTTGTAGCAAAATGACTTTGATTTTTACTATTTTGGAGTAATCTTTGAAGATTTGTAACCGTCAATTTATGTTCATATTCACTTAGTTCTTTAATATAATAATCTAGAATCAAGTCATTTATCCCTTGTTTTTTATATTCTCCCTCTGTAATTGAAAAAGGAGGAAAATTTATTAAATTCCAATTAATAGAAGTTTTAGGGAATAAAGTCATACTTATAAGTAATAGAAATATTAATACTTTCATAGTTAACCTCCTAAAATGTTATATACATTATATTAGGTACACTTGGAATTTATCCTTTAAAAATTTTAAAAAATGAAAATTTTGTTTTGTTGACAGTTATATTAAAAGTCTGTATAATTAAAAAAGCACAATTTTGCACAATAATGAGGTGAAAAATGAAGAAAATAAGAGTTACTTTACCAGAAGATATATATAGAATTATGAAAAATGATATGGAAGATTTTGGTATAAATAATAACAAGATTTGCAATTATATATTAGATAAATACAAGTTTAAAAAAGAAGATGAAATGGAAATATTGAAAATTCAAGGTAGACCTGTTAGCAAGATTATACAATTTGATTTAAATGTATCAAATAAGGAAATTTATTATGATATATTAAAAGAAAACAAGGTAGAGGTAGAAGCTGAATTTTTTAGGGATTTATTTTCTTTTTATACTACAAAATATAAATATCAGAGAGAGTTATTTATATTTGAAACACTAGTGAAAGAACTTTTAGAAGCTATAAAAAACAAAAATCAAGTTAAAATAAGATATATGAATATATTGTATACTTTAGACCCTTATTTTATAAAAAGAGATGAACAAGGTGATGAAAATTATCTTTTTGCTTTTTCCCATGAAGATAAAAAATATAAAAATTTTAAGCTTAAAGAAATTAATTTGATAGGTATTTTAAATGATAAAATCAAAGGAAAAGATAAAAAATATGTGGAAAGTATGCGGAAAAATTTTGACCCATTTTTAGCAGATGGGAATATTATCAAAGTAAAATTAAGTGAAGAAGGAGAAAAATTATTAAAGAGTTTAACTAACTATAGACCAAAATTAATAAAGAAAAATAAGGATATTTATTTTTTTGAAGCAAGTAATGAAAATGCAAAGATATATTTTAGACAATTTTTTAAAGAAGCGGTTATTTTAGAACCTAAAGAATTAAAAGAAGAATTAATAAAAGAATTGGAAGAATTATTAATACTATATAAAAATAGTATTAAGTGATTTTCAATATAAAATTAGCCATGGAATCACGATGAATAAAACCTAATTTTTTATAAAAGTTTCTTTCATAAGCTTTAGAAGTGATTGAATTATTTAACATAATCCTTTTACATTCTAATTTTTCAGCCTTATCAATTGCAAATTCAATAAATTTTGACCCGATATTTTGACCTCTAACTTTTGAATCAACAAATAATTCGCTAATATAAAGCTCTTTTCCTGATATTAATGGAAAATCAATAATATGAAGATTCATATAAGCAATAGCTTCATCTTCTGAGTTAGTAAATACATAGAAAAGTCTATTATTGTTATTTAATATATTTTCTAAACTTTCTAAAATTTTATTTTTACATATTTCATATTCTGGGTTATAACTAAGAT
>Ga0075011_10000276_pt1 | contig 27343 bp, 19 predicted proteins | sample TARM_MetaG_T_14_FD_72354 | JGI IMG/M metagenome (GOLD analysis project Ga0075011, IMG submission 72354) | Freshwater microbial communities from Pennsylvania, USA, analyzing microbe dynamics in response to fracking - TARM_MetaG_T_14 | ecosystem: Environmental > Aquatic > Freshwater > River... | reverse complement strand
TAATCGCATGCGATTAACACAAGCGCTGCAAAACCAAGCCACAGCCTCAACATTCCAACGCATTTTTCCAGCGGCAGGGAACCGTGTAGAGGTTGAATTTGACTATTTTGCTTATGGTGGTAATGGTGCTGATGGGGTGGCGATTGTTTTTTCTGATGCCTCTGTCACTCCTCAAGTTGGAGCATTTGGTGGTCCTTTAGGTTTTGGTTATAAAGTCAATGAGCAAAAACCCGGATTTGCGGGCGGCTGGTTAGGCATTGGATTAGATGAATATGGTAATTATTCGATTGAAGGTGGCGGGAATGGCCCAGGCCGCAGGCGGCAAGCTGTTGTATTAAGAGGTTCTGGTTCTGGCTATAGCGGTTATAACTATTTAGCAGGCACGTGTAATAACGGCACAACCAATACCAATGGAGATTGCCTAAATCCGAGGGTAGACAATACCAATGGTAATCCTCAGCACCGCTACCGAATTGTTATTGACTCAACTCAAGCTTTAACCTCGCTGGTGACCGTAAGCCGTAAAGTTGGCACTGACAGTTGGAAAACTTTAATTGGGCCAGTTGATGTGATGTCATTTGCGGCGCAACAAAATGTTCCTACGGATCTGTTTATGTCCATCACAGGTTCTACAGGCTCTTCGACTAATAACCATGAAATTGATAATTTTGAAGTCTGTGCGCTTAATTCTCGTCCAGTTGGCGAGCAAATTAATCACTTTCGCATCTCTTTGCCAGCACAAGGTTTAACTTGTGCAGCCTCTGACGTGTCTGTGACGGCGTGTTCCGATGAAAATTGCAATAACTTATTTACCGATCCGGTTATTGCTTATTTAGTCCCTAACTCTCTACCTAGTGCAACGGGCGGTTGGGTGAATGGTTCAACTATCTCATTTAGCAATGGGGTTGGTAACACCCAACTTAGGCGTAACAGCGCAGGTAATGTCACCGTTGATGTTTCTGGTTCCGTTCCCACGGCTATGTCTTTCAATAACACTTTATGCAGCCACAATGGGAATGCTGGCCCCTTTTTGGCCAGTAACTGCACGATGAACTTTGCTGACAGTGGCTTCATTTTGGATGTACCCAATTCCTACGCCAATCAATCGGTAACTGGGACCATTAAAGCGGTACGAAAAGATAACGCTTCACAACTGTGTTTGCCTAGTTTTCAAAATATACAGAAACCCGTTTCCTTTTGGAGTGATTACTTGAGCCCTAATGGGGGACAAGATTTTAGCGCTTTATCGGTTGGTGTGAATAGTGTGACGGTAGGGCAGTCATCCAATACTGCGACTCCAGTGGTGCTCAATTTCAACCAAAATGGTGAGGCGAGCATTAACGTATCCTATCGTGAGGCTGGTAGCCTTGCTTTGAATGCCCGTTTAACGGGAAGTGGTGATGAGCAGGATTTGCAACTAACAGGTCAAACGACTTTTATACGAGTTCCTCGTGCTTTAGTGCTCAGCGCGACTAGCTATTATGGTGTTAGTGGAGCGTGTCCTAATGCCGATATTAGCTGTGATATTTTTGCTAGGGCGGATGAAAACTTTAATCTCAATATCAAAGCGGTTGCGGAGGCACCGATTGAGGATAATGATTTTACTAACAATTTAGGCGTGACAAATTATCAACAAGCAAACATTGAGCTTAAACATACTCTAATCGCACCAGCGACAGGCGTGCCCGGAGCTCTCGGCGAAGTTGAATATGATCACCAATTAGGTAGCTCGACGACTGTACAACAAAGAGTGAGTGAGGTTGGGGTGTTTGATTTCTCGCTGAACGCGCCAACGACGTATCTTGGACTCGATTTAGCGAGTGAGAATCTGCCGATTGCCGTTACCTCAACGGGCCCGATAGGTCGTTTTATCCCAGCCTATTTTTCTCCTTCTTCGGTGGTGACCAGCTTACAGGCTGAGTGTGAGGTGACTTCTCCTAATGACGAATCGTTCAGTTATTTAGGACAACCGTTTGGATATAAAGAAAATCCGGGTATTTACTTACACCCAAAATCCGCGTCAGGCAGTGAAACGGTCAATTATTTCGACAGTGCTTGGTGGCGTTATGATCGGCAGTGGGACAATCGAATATATAACGATACTGTGAATAGTTTACCAATCAGCTTTGATAGCGATTTGACGAGTGTGAACCGAGTCAATGGCGTTGATTCTCGCATTGAACTCTCTGGGGAGATATTGATCTACCAAAAGCCACCACAACCAATAGTGCCTTTTAACAGCAAGTTAGATCTTACCCTCTTGGTATCCGATCTTACAGATCTTGATGGAGTTTGCTACCGCGAAACAGCCAGCAGTCCTTGCATAGACTATACGATTACAGATATTGATGATGAGATGAAATTGCGCTGGGGAAAACTGGTGATTCACGACACTTATGGTCCAGAAACGAGTGCGTTAAGTCAGCCAATCACGAGTGAATACTTCACTGCCAATGGCTTTGTTACCAATAGCTTTGATAGCTGTACAAGGTTACCAGATCTTGCGAATTTCACTTTAACGCCGACCGATCTAACTTTAGGTTCCGGTGGGGCTCCTGAAGTTTATCCTACTTTAGTCAGTCAAACGCTCGCTTTGGGTGCCGCGAATATCAACTTTACGGCTCCGGGAGCGGGTCATCAAGGATTCATTGATACTTTGCTTGATCTCAATGCTCATGGGTTGCCTTGGTTGCGTCCCTACAATGATCAAAATAGCGCGTTTGAAAATGAAGTCTCAGGCCGAGTACAGTTTGGATTGTACCGAGGCAGCGACCGGGTAATCTGGTGGCGTGAAAAAAATTAACCGGATAATTCACACAAATTCATGGAGATTTTTCTACCTAAGTTAGGAATCTGTTAGAAATTGCGTGTTTCAGTCCATGTTTATGCGTCAACGCCTTGCTGTGATCGCAAGGCATTGGTACATTTAGTGCAATTTTCTATCTTCTAATTCTTGCAGGACGAGCGAAGAATATGTTCAAAAAACTGCGTGGCATGTTTTCCAACGATCTATCGATCGATTTAGGTACCGCCAATACTCTTATATACGTTAAAGGACAAGGTATTGTCCTCGACGAGCCTTCCGTTGTTGCTATTCGCCAAGATAAAGGTCGTGGTGGAAAAAGCGTTGCTGCTGTCGGTCATGCCGCTAAGCAGATGCTTGGTCGTACGCCGGGGAATATTTCTGCAATTCGTCCTATGAAAGACGGCGTGATTGCGGATTTCTACGTGACCGAAAAAATGTTGCAACACTTCATCAAGCAGGTACATGACAACAGTGTACTCAAACCAAGCCCTCGCGTTCTGGTGTGTGTGCCTTGCGGCTCCACCCAAGTTGAACGCCGTGCGATTCGTGAATCAGCACTCGGTGCTGGCGCGCGTGAAGTGTATTTGATTGATGAGCCTATGGCGGCGGCCATCGGTGCTGGTCTGCGTGTTTCTGAACCAACGGGTTCAATGGTGGTCGATATCGGTGGTGGTACGACTGAAGTCGCCGTTATTTCCTTGAATGGTGTGGTTTATTCTTCCTCTGTGCGTATCGGCGGTGACCGTTTTGATGAAGCGATCATCAATTATGTGCGTCGTAACTACGGCAGCTTAATCGGTGAAGCGACCGCAGAGAAAATCAAACATGAAATTGGCTCGGCTTACCCCGGCGATGAAGTGATGGAGATTGAAGTTCGTGGTCGTAACCTTGCTGAAGGGGTTCCTCGTAGCTTTACTCTTAACTCCAATGAAATCTTAGAAGCACTGCAAGAACCGCTTTCCGGTATTGTTTCTGCGGTGATGGTTGCGCTTGAACAGTGTCCGCCAGAGCTTGCTTCTGATATCTCAGAAAATGGTATGGTATTAACCGGTGGTGGAGCGCTGCTCAAAGATATCGACCGCCTCTTGACCGAAGAAACGGGAATACCAGTCGTGGTTGCCGATAATCCTCTAACCTGTGTTGCCCTTGGTGGCGGTAAAGCGTTGGAAATGATCGATATGCACGGTGGCGACCTATTTAGCGAAGAATAATGGCTTTGGGAGCCGTAAAGCTCCCATCATGACATCTAGGATTTTTATAGAATGAAGCCAATATTTGGTCGAGGACCATCTCTTCAGCTACGTCTCTTTTTTGCCGTGATTTTATCAGCCAGTCTTATGCTGGCTGATAGTCGTTTAGGTGCTTTTTCCAACGTTCGTTTTTTTCTTAATAGCTTAGTGGCTCCCATTCAATACATGGCGGATTTACCGCGCAGCATGTTTGATGATCTGTATGAGCGATTCGCCACTCATCAAAAACTGATTGAATCGAATCAACGTTTAAAACGAGAAGCGATCACCTTGAAAAGTGATTTGATCTTGTTTGATCAATACCGCGAAGAGAACCAGCGGTTACGTAAATTGCTTGGATCTTCTTTTGTTCGTGATGAAAAGAAGGTTGTCACTGAGGTGATGGCGGTCGATACCTCACCTTATCGTCACCAAGTTGTGATTGATAAAGGGCGAACAGATGGCGTTTACGAAGGGCAACCCGTTATTAACGACAAAGGTATTGTTGGCCAAGTGACTTTTGTTGCGGCTCATAACAGCCGGGTGTTGTTGCTGACTGACACCAATAGTGCGATTCCAGTGCAGATTATCCGTAATGATATTCGAGTGATTGCTTCAGGGAATGGCCAGGTGGATCGTATTCAATTGGAACACATTCCCACCAGCACCGATATTGAAGTGGGTGACTTGCTCGTCACATCAGGTTTAGGGGGCGTATATCCTGAAGGTTATCCTGTCGCACACGTTTCGGTGGTCGACAAAGATACCCAGCGTGAATTTGCGTCGATCACCGCCGATCCCGTGGTGGATTTTGATCGTCTACGCTATTTGCTGTTGATCTGGCCTAACGAAGATAGGCAGCAGAAAGTATTGCAAGTTACGCCAGAGAAAATGTTAGAGGAAGCAACCGATGGCCAGTAGTGTCGTGAAAAGTAAATTGGTGATTGGTGCATCATTTCTCTTTGCTCTGGTTTTACAAACTATCCCTTGGCCGGGTGAGCTGGATCTATTGCGCCCATCGTGGTTACTGCTGGTGACATGCTATTGGGTTTTAGCGTTGCCGCATCGAGTCAACGTAGGGTCGGCTTTGATCCTTGGTTTGTTATGGGATCTGCTGCTTGGTTCAACATTGGGCATTCGTGGCATGATGATGGCCATTGTTGTCTACTTAGTGGCGATTAACTTCTTAGTGCTGCGTAATATGGCGTTATGGCAACAAGCTGTAATCATTGGCGTGTTATCTATGTTGCTTGAAGTGCTGATCTTCTGCGGCGAATATTTAATTCAAGATGTGACATTTAACCCGCTCTCGCTATGGGTTGGTATGATCAATTGCATATTATGGCCTTGGATGTTCCTACTGCTTCGTCGTGTGCGACGCCACTGGCACCTTAGATGATGAATAAAAAAATTGTATTAGCTTCTGGCTCGCCAAGAAGACGAGAGTTACTGACTCAACTGGGTTATCGGTTTGATATTGTGGTACCCAACGTTGAAGAATGCCGTAATGAGCATGAAGCCCCAGCAGCGTATGTTGAACGTTTATCACGTGATAAGGCACTGGCTGGTGTTGCTTTATCCAACCCTGCTTCGATAGTTATTGGGTCTGATACCATAGTCGTGCAAGGTGAAACAGTACTTGAAAAACCTGCTGATTTTACTCAAGCACAACAGATGTTACGCAGCCTATCTGGTACAAAACATCAAGTGATGACGGCCGTAACCGTAGCAACACATGATCATTCTAAATCCGTCGTAGTAACGACGGATGTATGGTTTAAACCTTTGTCAGATGAAGAAATAGAACAATATTGGCAATCGGGTGAACCTTGCGATAAGGCTGGCAGTTATGGCATTCAAGGATTGGGTGGACGATTTGTAACGAAGATCGAGGGCAGCTATTACGCTGTTGTAGGATTACCATTATTCGAAACTGACCAGCTCTTGCACGAATTTATATAATTAAAAACATTGAGGTGTACTCATGAGTGCAGAGTTGCTACTAAACGTCACCCCGAGTGAAACTCGAGTGGCGATGATTGAAGGCGGAGTTCTTCAAGAGGTCCACATTGAGCGAGAAGCGAAACGCGGCATTGTGGGCAATATTTACAAAGGAAAAGTCAGCCGAGTTCTTCCCGGAATGCAGGCCGCCTTTGTCGATATTGGTTTAGACAAGGCCGCTTTTCTTCACGCTTCTGACATTGTTCCTCATACTGAATGTGTGGCTGAGAACGAAAAACAGCAGTTTCAAGTTCGTGATATTTCAGAGCTAGTTCGTCAAGGCCAAGATATCGTGGTGCAAGTAGTCAAAGATCCATTAGGCACTAAAGGCGCCCGTTTAACGACAGATATTACCCTACCTTCGCGCTATCTCGTTTTTATGCCCGGCGCAAGTCATGTTGGTGTCTCACAACGCATTGAAAGTGAATCAGAGCGTGATCGTCTCAAAAAAGTCGTGTCTCATTATTGTGATGAGCACGGTGGGTTCATTATTCGTACCGCCGCTGAAGGGGCTGATGAGAAAGAGCTTTCACAAGATGCCGCCTTTCTTAAACGGCTATGGCTGAAAGTGTTGGAGCGTCGAGTTAAATACAAAACACGCTCGACGCTGTATGGCGAATTGGGTTTAGCTCAGCGTATTTTACGAGATTTTGTCGGCACCGATTTGACGCGGATCTTAGTCGATTCGCGCCTTGAATTTGAGAATCTCAAAGAGTTTACCTCAGAGTTTGTGCCTGAGTTAACCGATAAGCTTGAACTGTATGAAGGTGACAAGCCTATTTTTGATATGTACGACACCGAAAACGAGGTTCAGCGTTCTCTCGAGCGTAAAGTGGAGCTCAAGTCTGGTGGATACCTTATCATCGACCAAACCGAAGCCATGACCACGATTGATATCAATACTGGCGCGTTTGTTGGCCGTCGTAACCTCGAAGAAACCATTTTTAATACCAATGTTGAAGCGACCCAAGCCATTGCCCGTCAGTTACGTTTGCGCAACTTAGGGGGCATCATCATTATTGATTTTATCGATATGATGTCTGAAGAGCACCGTAAGCGAGTGCTCAACTCCTTAGATGCCGCCCTGGTTAAAGATCGCGTCAAAACGAATATTAATGGTTTTACGCAGTTAGGCTTGGTGGAGATGACGCGTAAGCGCACCCGTGAAAGTATTGAACACGTGTTATGTTCGAGTTGTCCAACCTGTGAAGGCCGCGGCAGTGTGAAAACCGTTGAAACCGTCTGTTTCGAAATCTTACGTGAAATCACGCGTGTCAATCGTGCTTACGATGCGGATAAATTTGTGGTTTACGCATCCCCTGCGGTGGCAGAAACCTTGCAAGGTGATGAGTCTCATGCTCTTGCTGAGTTGGAAGTGTTTATTGGAAAAGAAGTGCGCATCCAAGCGGAGCCACTTTATATTCAAGAACAATTTGACGTTGTGATGATGTAGTAGGGCTTTTGTGATCTCAACTTTTACGCGCCTTTGGCGAATAGTATTGTGGTTTATCGTTTGCGTGCTAGTGGTGCTGGCTGTTGCTGTCACCACCTTGCGTGTGTTTTTGCCACAAATGAATCGTTTCCAAGGCGAAATACAAACGTTGATCAACCAAAATTCAGGTTTTGAATTTGAATTAAGTGAGGTCACTGGTTTTTGGCGTAATACTCACCCGTCAATTGCACTTAAGGGGCTAAAAGCAAAGCTACCTGATGGATCGCAAATTCACTTTTCTGCGCAGCAAATAGATATTGAATTTGACCTCATTCAGTCAATACTGCAAATGCAACCTGTGGTCGCGGATCTCAGTATGCATCAACTCAAATTGGATATTCGCTCGGTAAACTGGCTTGAGCTACAGGCTGAAGATAACCAACAGAGCCGCACACAAGGCAATGTCATTCAACGTTTAGACAACCTACTGTTGCGGCAATTGGATGATTTTGCGCTACTCGACTCGACGGTTTTCTATCAATCTGTCGCGGGGGAGATTCGCCAGTTAGATATTGAACGTCTTCGGTGGAAAAATAACGCTCAGCAACATAAAGCTGAAGGCGTGGTGAGCATCGCTGATACCAGTATTAACTCTCTGTTAGTGAGTGCTAACTTTGAAGATCATGGTTCACTACGCGATATTTCAGGTCGCTTCTATGTTAGCGCTGACAATATCAAAATAAACCCGTGGTTGACTCGTTATCTCAAAGACGAAACCGGCATTAAGAAAGGACAGGTGAGTTTTAATGCCTGGCTGACCTTAGAACATAACCAACCCAAAGATGGCTATGTCGAACTTAAGCCCTCTGAACTGGTTTGGGGTGAAGAGCGTCAGCATGAACTGTTGTTAGAGTCGGGAATCATCAAACTGTTACCTATTGAACAAGGATGGCAAGTTAACGCTTACTCACTTCAGTTGCGCACGGATGACGAAGTGTGGCCTAAACTTGATGTCGCGTTTGAATGGCAACCGACGCAATGGCGTTTGAACTTATCTCAGTTGGACATAAAAACTTTGCTTCCCTTTGTGAAAATGATGCCCGATTCCAGCAAAACGAACGAACTTTTGCAGCAATTGGATTTGGGGGGCACCTTAGAAGATATTCGGCTCAGCAAAGGAGATAGCCTGCAATCGCTTCGTTATTCTGCCGAACTCAGTGATGGCGCCATGGCGCAATGGCAGTTATTGCCACAAGTACACCATCTCAAAGCCTCCATTGCAGGTAGCATGGAGAGTGCCCGCGCCAAAGTAACGCTGATTGATGACGTGTTACCTTATGGTGATGTTTTCCAAGCACCATTGAATATTCGTCAAGGTGAAGCTGATGTTGTGTGGCAAAAGCAAGCCGATGGCTGGTCATTGTGGGCCAGTAAAGTGACTGCGGCGACGCCTGACTTACAAGTGCTTGGATCATTTCGTCTCGATTTTCCTGAAAAACGTAGCCCTTTGCTTTCATTTTATGCGGAAGCGGACTTATACAATGCAGGTGAAACTTGGCGTTATTTGCCCACCTTAGCATTGGGGCGCAAGTTAACAGACTATCTCTCTACTGCGATTCAAGGCGGTAAAGCCAACACTGCTAAACTGCTTTGGTATGGTGAACTTGGCGATTTTCCCTACCAACAAAACAATGGCGTATTCCAAGCTTGGGTTGGTTTAAAAGAGGCGAAATTTAGTTTTGATACGGCGTGGCCGCCGATCACCAATTTGCAACTCGATCTGCTGTTTGAAAACGATGCGATGTACCTTGATTCACACTCTGCGACCTTAATGGATGTCACTGCCCAGCGGATCACAGGGCGAATACCTGAACTAGCCGAAGGTGGACACATCGAAATCGAAGCCAGTGCAACAGCCCAAGGCAATGCCGTACGCGACTATATGACCTCAACGCCTTTAGTGGATTCGGTGGGAGCGGCGTTAACGGCGATTCAAGTCAGTGGCGAAGTGCAATCTGAATTTCAGCTTCGTATTCCTTTTGATAGTGAGCAGGAACCCCGAGCGTGGGGTTGGGCGAATTTAAATAATAACCACGTGGAAATTGATGCACCGCCAATGGTGCTTGAGGGTGTCTCTGGCAAAATTGAATTTGATAATGACGTTGTGACGGCAGCCGGTTTGTCGGCTGATCTGCTGACTCAACCGATCGCGATTGATTTTAAAGGTGAAAATGCCAGCCAAGGTTACGCGGTGAATATTGATGTGGTGGGAGACTGGGATATTAAACCCCTGACGCCTTTTGTCGGTGAGTGCTGGCTAAACCGTTTAAAAGGGCATGCTCCTTGGCAAATGGGCGTTGATATTCAGCTCAATGATGTCGGTTTCACTTATCAAATCGACACCTTAGCCGATTTAAAAATGGTAGAAAGTGATTACCCTTACCCGCTAAAAAAAGCCTTCAACGTGGCAGGCAAAGCCCACTTGCAAGCGTCGGGTAACCAAGAGTCGATCACCGCTCGTCTACAATTACCACAAGCGAAATACCAAGCTGAAATCGATATCACATCGAAAAAACCACGCCTGACGGCCACCAATCTCATAGTAGGGAGCGGCAATTTCAAAATCAGTCCAGTGGTTGGCCACCATGCGCAGATCCGCAGCGATACCTTTAATTTGGATGAATGGTTGAGTTTGGCCAACGAGCCTCAGCCGAAGAAAAAATCAGCTCTAGCGGAGATGAATACTCCCGAGATCCCACCACCAGAGAGAGTGGACATCAACGTCAAAGCACTTCTACTAGCGGGAATTGAATGGCACGATGTTGATTTTAATGCCAGACGTAAAAATCTCGGTTGGTACGCACAGCTCGAGAGCCAAGAAGCAAAAGGTCAAGCGAGTTATATTGAACCTTATGATTTGTCCGTCTCGCTTGAACGTTTGCACGTTTACATTCCTGAGCTGGAGGACAGCTCCAAAAAATCACTGTTGGTTGATCAAGATCGCCAGTCTGAGCCGCTTATTACTGATTTTGACCGACAGTTTCATCGATTGGTGCCAAACTTAACTTTGGCCATTGATGATCTTTGGTTGCAGGGTTACAAGGTGGGCAAGATGAATATGGACTTCCAACGGCAAGGTGATACTTTGCAATGGAAGAAGATTGATATCAGTAGTGGTTCAAACCAAGTCAATATCAGTGGTGCTTGGACGTTGAATAAAGATGCACAAGGTGATGAGCGTAGCCATACCCAACTGAATCTCACCATGAAAGGTGACAATAATAGCGATTTGATGGAGCGCTTTGGTATCAGCTCCGGTATCCAAAGAGCGCCATTTGAAATGTCGAGTCAAACCGAATGGGATGGCGCGCCTTGGTCAATGAAGATCGACAGCTTAGAAGGCAAGATAGAGACTACTATGGGTAAAGGTGTCGTTTCTGATGTCAGCGGTGCCGCTCGTTTACTCGGATTATTCAGTTTAGATTCCATTATCCGTAAAATGCAGCTCGATTTTAGTGACGTGTTTGATAAAGGAATGGCCTTTAACTCAATTACGGGCAGTGGTGAAATTTCGCAAGGGATTTTTGTTACCAATAACATCAAAATGGATGCTGTTGCCGGTGAAATGACCATTAAAGGCTTAGCAGATCTCAATAGCCGTACTGTTGATGCTGAGGTGAATTTTGTACCAGACATCACATCAGGAATTCCCGTCTTGACGGCTTTTGCGGTGACGCCGCAAACAGCGCTGTATGTCCTCGCTATTACGACCGTGATTGCACCTGTGGTTGAGGTCTTTACCCAAGTCAATTATGAGGTCAAAGGGCCAATCAACTCACCAGTTGTTAAAGAGCTTTCGCGTAGTCGAGGCGAGTTTAAATTGCCAGAAAAACTGAGAAAGCTGACTGAAAAATAAGGAAGAAAGCATGGATCGCGTTGGACTTATTCAAATGACGTCAAGCTCTGAACCTGCGCAGAATTTGGCTTATATCGAACAGCAAGTGTCATGGCTTGTGGAGCAAGGCGTGCAGTGGATTGTCACGCCGGAAAATGCACTGGTGTTTGGCACGCGACAACAGTACCACCAACATGCCGAGCCATTGGGACAAGGCCCTTTGCAGAGCCAATTGGCTGTTATGGCTCGCTTTCATCGGGTGTGGCTGTTGGTGGGCAGTATGCCTATCCGTCGTGAGGTTGGGGTAACGACTACCTCCTTGCTGTTTGACGCCTGTGGCGATCTTGTCGCGCACTACGACAAATTACACATGTTTGATGTAGATGTCGCTGACGGCCACCAGCGCTATCGAGAATCGGAAACTTTTACCTGCGGCACAAAGCTGAGTGTTGCGTCGACGCCATTTGGTCAAATTGGCCTTTCCATCTGCTATGATGTGCGCTTTCCGCACCTCTATTCCCAATTAAGAATGCAGGGTGCTCAGATATTAGTGGTTCCTGCGGCCTTTACGGCGGTGACCGGAAAGGCACATTGGGAAGTCTTGTTAAGAGCCCGAGCGATAGAGCATCAGTGTTGGATTGTTGCGGTTGGGCAAACTGGGCTTCATCCATGTGGGCGCGAGACATGGGGTCATTCGATGGTCATCAGCCCTTGGGGTGAGGTTATTGCAAGCTTAAACCAGCAAGTGGGGAATTTAGTCGCCGATATTGACTTGGCTTACGTTGAGCAAGTTCGACAAAAAATGCCCATTGCTGCACACACCCGATTCACGAATCAGTTTATAGATAAAAAGAGCAAACTATGAGTATTAACCGCATTGAAGATGCACTATTAAAACCTGCAGGATTAACCGAGCAAGATATTGCGGATACACTAGCGACAATTGCCACTCGTCAAATTGATTATGCCGATATCTATTTTCAGTCGAGCTGGCATGAATCTTTAGTGCTCGAAGACAGCATTATTAAAGACGGCTCATTTAATATCGATTGCGGTGTTGGTGTGCGCGCCATCACTGGTGAAAAAACGGGTTTTGCTTATTCAGATCAAATCCAATTAGAAGGTTTGAAACAGAGTGCAATAGCCGCACGAGGCATTGCGCAGCAAGGCAAAAGTGGTTGTGTTCAAGCCTTTAAACGTAGCGATAATCAAGCCTATTATGCGGCGGATAACCCACTAGCCAGTTGGGAAAAAAAGCAAAAAACAGAATTACTGCAAGAGCTGGATGCTTACATTCGTACCAAAGAGCCGTTGATCCAAGAAGTCTCGGTGAGCTTAAGTGGTGTGCATGAACAGATGTTAGTTGCTGCAACCGATGGGACTTACGCAGGCGATATCCGCCCGTTGGTCCGTTTGTCGATCAGCGTGTTAGCACAAAAAGGTGATCGCCGCGAGCGAGGCAGCTCTGGTGGTGGTGGTCGTTTTGGTTATGACTTTTTCCTCACCGAACAAGATGGCCGTAAAGTTGCGTTTCAGTTTGCCGATGAAGCTATCCGACAAGCCTTAGTCAACCTTGAAGCTGTCGCAGCTCCCGCTGGCGCGATGCCTGTTGTGCTCGGTTCTGGTTGGCCGGGCGTCTTGCTTCACGAAGCGGTAGGGCATGGCTTAGAAGGTGATTTTAACCGCAAAGGATCTTCTGTTTTCTCCGGTAAAATTGGCCAGAAAGTAACCTCAACGCTTTGTACGATTGTTGACGATGGCACACTGAAAGATCTGCGTGGCTCGCTCAATGTCGACGATGAAGGTGTCAATGGTCAATACAACACCTTAATTGAAAATGGCGTGTTGAAAGGCTACATACAAGACAAACTCAACGCACGTTTGATGGGGGTGAATCCTACGGGTAATGGGCGTCGTGAATCGTACGCACATTTACCGATGCCGCGCATGACCAACACTTACATGTTGCCGGGTGAACATACGCCAGAAGAGATCATTTCAACAGTGAAGAAAGGCGTTTATGCGCCCAACTTTGGCGGTGGCCAAGTGGATATCACCTCGGGTAAATTTGTGTTCTCTGCCTCTGAAGCCTATATGATTGAAAACGGAAAAATTACTTATCCAATCAAAGGTGCAACCTTGATCGGTTCTGGCATTGAGGCAATGCAACAAGTCTCGATGGTGGGTAACGATTTGAGCCTTGATCGCGGCGTTGGAGTGTGCGGTAAAGCAGGACAAAGTGTGCCTGTTGGAGTAGGGCAACCTACGCTTAAGCTAGATTCGCTCACTGTTGGTGGTACCGAATAACGTTGTTACTCGCTCAGAGCTGACGTGGTTTGTATCGCGCAGCGTAAGCAAATAAAAAGCGGCGTTTTGATGCGCCGCTTTTTTATCTCTTTTATTCACTGCGTTGAATTGAGAAGGTTAAATATCATCTCGCTCGATCGGGCAGCTCATGCAGCGCGCGCCGCCTCGGCCTCGGCCGAGTTCATTGCCGGGGATGGTTAATACTTTGATGCCCGCCTTATCGTATTTCTCGTTAGTGTAGACATTGCGCTCGTAGCCAATCACAACTCCGGGTTTAACCGTTAGCACGTTGTTGGCGTCATTCCATTGCTCGCGCTCAGCCTCATAGCTATCACCACCAGTGGTGATGATTTTGAGTTTGTCCAAACCTAACGCGCGTTCAATCGCATTAACATAACTTGGCATTGAATCGACGTTCATCCCGCCATCGCCTTTTGGCGTTAAACGCCATGTTTCTAAATCATGACGCATAATTTCGGGGTAAACAGAAAAGGTGTCGACATCCATATGTGTCATCACCGTATCTAAATGCATACAAGAGCGGTGTTTAGGCAGGTTAACGGCAATCACCTCTTTGGCCTGCCCATGTTTAAATAAACTCGCAGCAAAATTTTCTACCCCTTGCACCGTCGTGCGTTCGGAAATACCAATCAACACCGCACCTTTACCGATCACCAGTACGTCGCCCCCTTCAATATTGGCATTATCGTAGTGCAGATCTTCATCACCAAAATACTTGATAAAATTTTCTCCTGCAAATACAGGATGCCAACGATAAATGGCGCGTAAATGGTTGGTTTCACGTTGGCGTGCTGGTTTCATCATCGGATTAAGCGATACGCCGCCATACACCCAGCAGGAGGTATCGCGGGTAAAGAGATGATTAGGCAACGGTTCAATCACAAAATCTAACGGACGATGCATTTTAGGTAGCATCGAAGAGGAGTGGATGGGCAGTTCGGAATAAGCAAGACCACCGAGTAGCAGAGTGGCGAGGTGTTCGTTATCCATGTCAGCTAAATAGCAGCGCAGATCGCGCGCCAAAGTGGGACCATAGCGAAAATCAGAAATTTGCGTATCGAGCAACCACGCTTTGGCATCGGCAACGGCTAAGGTTTCGACTAAGAGATCATGCAACAACAGCACTTCAACATCTTGGTCCTTCAATGTGTTGGCAAAGGCATCATGCTCTTTTCCTGCATCTTCTACGGCAAGCACATCATCAAATAACAGTTCATGACAGTTCGACGGTGTGAGATGAGTTAAGGCACGCTCTGGCCGATTGAGTAATACTCGGCGCAGTTGCCCAACTTCAGATCCGACGTACAGCTTATTCATTTTGTATCCCTACTCTTATTTCTCATGTTCTTTATGACAAGCTTAAGCGATCGATGCAAGTCTACTTAGTGGTGATATTAGCTGTTATTTTGTGAACTTATAGTTGTGTATGCTTCAAAGTGTGTGCTTATTAAAAAATAACTCCAAAACCAGCCAAATAAGCCTAATAACGACAAAGTGCTTTGTTATGCGTTTTTGGCTCAGAGGAGGGTGAATTAAGCATGAAGAATAAGTGATTTTATATGCGGTTATTTACATAAAAAGTGCATAATGCGGGCATGTTTAGCCAAAGCGACCTTTTTTGCTATGCATGAATGTTTGATAAACAGGCAGTTTAATGCGGTGAAAGAGCAAATCATCAGGCAGATAATCTACTGAATTAGCAAAATGAAAATAAATTGTTAAATTAAAGTGTTTTTTATTTAATCTGTACTTGATTGAGCAGTGATCCTTTAGAAAGATAAAGATCGCGGTACGTTGTTGGTGGCAATTTTAGGCGAACCATGCCATATTTCGTCGAAATTCATTTATACCCTTCCGACGTGAAGTTGCAGCGGTGCTGGCTACGTTTGCTCACCCCAGTCACATAGTTTATCTATGTTCATGGGGATGAACTCACTTGCCGCCTATCTGCAATGCCAAGTTGATGGAGTATAGTCTACATTTAGCCAAATCTGGAGCACCTTATGTCTCAACCTCAGCAAGATGACTACGTATCCGTTGAAGAGTTAATCGAAATTCAAAAAGAAGATACTCGCGACATCATTCAAGCCCTGCTCGAAGATGGCAGTGATCCAGATGCGTTATATGAGATAGAGCACCACCTATTTGCTGAAGATTTTGACACGCTAGAAAAAGCGGTTGTTGAAGCCTTTAAAATGGGCTTTGAAGTGCTTGAAGCAGAAGAAACAGAAGATGAAGACGGCAATAAACTATTGTGCTGTGACGCGACTATGCAATCGGTACTGAAGGCCGAAGCGATCGATGAACAGGCAGAGAAGCTTATTCAACTTGCTGAAAAATATGACATTATTTACGACGGCTGGGGCACTTACTACGAAGGTGAAGATGCGCTATACGACGATGAAGAAGATGAAGACGACCAAGAGTGATTAGGCGTTATTTACCTTAATGTGAGATACCAGCCCTTTGGCTGGTATTTTTTTAGCTATGCAAAGCTAGTGGGGCACTTTAGTGACGAATCATTATTTTTGTCAGCACATCTTTATTTATTTTGTATATAATCGCTCAACATTGATCTAGCTCAAGTTTATTATGCGAATTTCTCTTGCTGGCTTTTGGCAGCTTTCACCGTTGACTGATTTATCGATCCCGCAAGATGATCTTTGTTTTCCTGCGCCTCTTAGCCAAGTATTACCTTACGATATGGCAGAAGCACAAATTGCCGAGCAAGAGTGGCATTTGATGCATGATGTTGAGGTGGATGAAGTGATGCTTGGTTTTGCTGCAATTGATCTTGTGCTTGAGGGGATCGATTTTTATGCGGAAATACGTTTAAACGGTGTGGCACTATTTGATTGTGATGGCAGTCAAGCGGTGTATAAAAAAGACATTCGGCCTTTGCTGCAACTCGGCCGCAATCGATTCGAAATTTTGTTTGTTGAGCAAGAAGAAGAGTGGTTGCTGGAGGATCAAGATTTACCGCAATTATGCCCATTGGGACACCACTCGGTGAAGAAATACGATGAGCGAATGGGTATTTGGCAAGAGCCTTATCTGCAATGCATTCGTCATGTTCGTTTAGAGCATGTTACCACTGAGCAAATCTGGCACTATGGTGGTGGCTGTGAGTTTTTGGTTCACTTACATTATCAAACCTACGCACCAGGATTAGTTTCCGCGGTGGTGAAATTTAATGGTATGAGCTATCAGTTACCTATTGATGTGCGTCATCAGCACGCCAGTGCTTTATTTCAAGTGGAAGCGCCGAAGTACGCAGATCTTACACAGCTTAACCCGAATGATTTGTATACCTTATCGGTGCAACTTGATGGTCAGCAGCAATCCTTCCATATCGCGTTAAGCGAAGATCTCTGTGTTACCCATTTTCCTATCTGATCAACGTACAGTTAATGAGAGCATTTCATTGGTGACCATTCTTGCGGATGCCTCTTTTGCCAGAACTTCTCGTAGAAGTAGTAAGCACACGTATTAATGCTCGGTTCGATCATGGCTAAAACACCACCAATGACAAAACTTCCGGTCATGATATATGCCACGCTAAATGCAACACTGAAGTGCACTACAGCAAAGCTACCTGTTTTAATTTTGGCCGATTGTGAGTAGCGGCGCAGTGGGGCGTAGTGCGCCCATACTTTTTCGTGAAAGTAAAAAGCAACGGTATTGACCATCGGCTCAAGCATGGCAATCAGACTACCAAGAATAATGTCGCCCGTAAGTAGATAAACGACGGTAAACGCAATACTGAAATGGATCGCGGCAAAGCTAAGCGTTTTTTTCATAATGTTCACCTAAACGGTTATCGGGTTGATGTAAACATTATTGATAATTATTCTCAACAAGTAAAGATAATTGAGCCTATTAGTTTGATAGCCAATTCCTAACAGAGGCGCTTATCGTTGGCATAAAAAAAAGCGCCTCATGCGCTTTTTTATGACGATGCAGGGTTTCTATCCTTGCGGCTTGACAACCAGTACATTGATTGGCGAGTTTTGCACTACTTTACTGGCCACCGATCCCAGCATCACTTTATCGATCTTCGATCGTTTATGGCTTGGCATGATAATCAAATCAGCTCCGAGCTTTTCTGCGTAATCTAAAATGGTGGTGTAGGCTTTACCTTCAGCTACATGCAGTTTGTAGATTATTTCGTCAGCGATATGTTGATCAGCAAACTGTTTTAGCTGTTGCTTGACGTCTTCTTTCATTTTCGCCGCGGCATCTTTCGGGAAGTATGTGGCGACCATCGACATGTGGATACCAGGTAATACATTTAAAAGATGAATTTCAGCATTGGAATGTGTCGCGTGCCAAACAGCAAGTTCAACGGCTTTGTCAGAAAAGCCTTTTTCATTAAGGTCCACTGGAACAAGGATGTGTTTATACATTATGGATTATCTCATCTACGATAGGGTGCTTTAGAGCACCTTGTTTCCGTAAAGTATATGCCTAGCTCGTGCTAGGCATATTGATTAAGCGCGTATTTCTTGTGTTCTCATACGGCGTTTTTGATTCCAAGCTAGCGTCAGCACTAATAATAATGCAGGTAAGAAAACCCACTCTTTCATTGGCCGTTGGCTTTCCAACACAACTGAGCGGATTTCCCAATCAAAATCTATGCCTGCAGCTTCAGCTGGACTGCCAAACTCAATCATATCCACCAGCATACGATTACTGGTTTCTTTCAGGGTTAGCCCCATTGATTGAATACGCTGTTCTGCCGTTGACGCTTGATCATCAAAAGGGAGTAGTACTGTTTTTGATAAGTAATCACCTTCAATGGTTTCACCAGCGACGATAAGCTCTATCGATTGACCTACATCGAGGTTTTCTACAATTTGCGCTATCTCTGTGCCTGGGTGCAGTTCGGTCGCAGGATAAATCATGTCCCACCAAAAACCGGGTCGGAAGAACGAGAACGTCAGCACCAACAGCAAGACGGTTTCCCACCACTTATTGCGAGTGAGCCACCAACCTTGAGTCGCAGCAGAAAACAGCAGCATTGCGGTAATGGCCGAGAAAATGGTTAACGCTAAGTGCCACCATGTATCAATTCCCATTAGCAGTAGTTGAGTGTTGAATACGAACATAAAGGGCAAAATGGCGGTACGAATATCGTAAGCAAACCCTTGAATACCTGTACGAATAGGGTCTGATTTAGCGATAGCAGCTGCGGCAAATGCCGCCAAGCCAACTGGTGGGGTGTCATCTGCCAAAATGCCGAAATAGAACACAAATAAGTGTACGGCAATCAATGGGATGATAAGACCATGAGCGGCTCCCAGTGTCACAATGACGGGAGCCATTAAGGTTGATACGACGATGTAGTTGGCAGTGGTCGGTAAGCCCATACCAAGAATGAGGCTGATCACGGCGGTAAAAATCAGCATCAGTATGACGCTGCCACCGGATATAAACTCAACAAAATCGGTCATCACTAAGCCAATGCCAGTCAAGGTGACGACACCAACGACGGTTCCTGCGGCTGCGGTTGCCACGCCAATGCCAATCATATTCCGCGCGCCTGAAACCAAGCTTTCGGCAAGATCAACAAACCCAGCCTTCACTTGCGTGTTCAAATCGTTGCTCTTATTGAGTAACGACATGATTGGCCGCTGAGTGATCAAAATGAAGACCATAAATATCGTGGCCCAAAAAGCGGATAATCCAGGCGAGAAGCGCTCGACCGTCAAACACCATACTAGCACCACAATAGGTAGCAGGTAATGAAGTCCTGATTTTACCGTCGGCCCAGGGTCGGGTACTTCTTGGATATCCATATCCATTGCACTTTCTGAGGCGTAGCGAGACGAAATTTTAATCAGAGCGACATAAGTCAGTAAAAGCGCGACCGTAACAATTGGAGTAGCGGCATCACCAAACACTTCTTTGGTCCAACCAATGCCGTAGTAAACAACAGCGCTGAGAACGCAAAGCCCTAAAATAGTACCCGTAAATGAAAGTAAGCTTTGCACCCATGTCGGTGTATGACGGCGAGGTAGGCCTTTCATTCCTGCTTTGCAGGCTTCCAAATGGACAATATAAATTAAGGCAATATAAGAGATAAGCGCTGGTAGTAGCGCCGCACGGATCACTTCAACATAGGAAATACCGACATATTCCACCATTAAAAATGCGGCAGCACCCATGATAGGCGGGGTTAATTGGCCATTGGTGGAAGCGGCTACTTCAACAGCGCCCGCCTTTGTTCCGGGAAAGCCGACACGTTTCATCAAGGGAATGGTAAAAGTGCCGGTGGTAACTACGTTTGCAATCGATGAGCCAGACACTAGCCCTGATAATCCTGAGGCCACAACCGCTGCTTTCGCTGGGCCGCCTCGCATATGGCCCAACAGTGAAAAGGCCACCTTGATAAAATAGGCACCTGCGCCAGCTCGTTCAAGCATTGCACCAAATAGAACAAACAAGAACACAAAAGAGGTGGAAACCCCAAGAGCCACACCAAAAACTCCTTCAGTGGTCAGCCACAAATGAGACATCGCTTTGTTTAGGCTCGCTCCTTTATGAGCGATCACATCCGGCATGTGTGGGCCGCCAAAGGTGTAGAGCAAGAATAGTGCAGCGACCAACATCAGTGGTGGCCCTAACGCTCGACGTGTTGCTTCAAGTAATAGCACCATTCCTGTGACGGAGACCGCTATATCAATCAAGGTTGGCGCACCAGAGCGACCAGCCAACTCATTGTAAAATAAATAGATGTAAGCAGCAGAGAAACTGCCCGCCAATGCCAAAATCCAATCAATCAATGGAATGCGATCGCGTGGTGAGTTCTTTAACGCAGGGTAGGCAGTAAAGGCGAGAAAGACAGCGAATGTGAGGTGAATGGCTCGTGCTTGCGTATCGTTTAAGATGGCAAAGTTAAAAATAAAGGGCAGCGGTGAAGCATACCAAAGTTGGAATAGTGACCAACATAGTGGGACAAACCACAAAATGCGCCCCGGCAAGCCGTGAGGGTTTCTTGCGCCGGTATCAGATTGCGCTACCATTTCCTGCACATCGGTTGACGGAGTAAGTGTCTTCGTCATGTACGTTATCCTTATTATTGGCTGCCTACGTCTCGGTTGGTCACAGGGTCAATTCACTGCTAATGAGAAGTGGGCTATTGCGGAACAGAACAAAAGGTGGGTTGTTAAATCATTTAAAACCCAAATGTGCCCAAAGAGTCGTTGTAAACGTAAGAGGACAGGCCATCATCGTTGACCATAACGCCAAGGGATAAAGGGCATATCGCTCGTGACTGAAAGGGCAATCAAAGGAGACGTTCAGCCTCCTTTGATTCGGTATCGCTATTGTTGGTTTTCGCGATGCGAAATTATTTTAGCAGACCGATTTCTTTGTAGTATTTTTCTGCGCCAGGGTGAAGAGGAATGGAGATCCCCGCTTTCACCATGTCTTCTTTTTTCAAGTTAGCAAAGGCAGGGTGAAGACGTTTAAAGGTATCAAAATCTTCAAATACCGCTTTGACCAAATTGTATGCGACTTCATCAGACACATCAGTGCTTGATACCAAGGTCGCAGCCACACCAAAACTGGTTACATCTTTATCTGTTCCACGGTACATGCCAGCAGGAATCGTGCTGTAAGCGTAGTAAGGGTTATTGGCAACAATTTTTTCAATTTCAGGGCCAGTAGCAGAGACGAGTTTTGCATCGCATGAGGTCGTTGCTTCTTTGATTGAACCATTTGGATGGCCAACCATATAAATAAAGGCATCTATTTTATTGTCGCACAATGCTTGAGAGCGCTCAGAGCCTTTGAGCTCAGAAGCCAGTTTGAAGCTGTCATTGGTCCAACCAAATGCATCCATCACAACAGCCATGGTTGCCCTGTCACCAGAACCTGGGTTACCAATGTTGACACGTTTACCTTTCAAGTCAGCCACGTTTTCAATGCCTGAATCGGCGCGGGCAATGATATTAAAAGGTTCGGTATGAAGGGAAAATACTGCGCGCAGTTTTTTATTCGGGCCTTGCTCGGCAAATTCACTGGTACCGTTATAACCATGGTACTGCCAGTCAGATTGAACAATACCGAAATCGAGTTCACCTGCACGAATCGTGTTCACGTTGTAGATCGATCCGCCCGTTGATTCTACTGAGCAGCGAATGTTGTGATCTTTACGCCCTTTATTAACCAGCTTACAAATAGCACCACCTGTCGGGTAGTAAACACCAGTGACGGATCCTGTACCAATCGTAATGAACTCTTGTGCGCTTAACGTACCTGTACCCATGACCGCTGCTGCAATAATTCCAACTTTAATCAATTTATTCAATGCCATGAATTTTCCTTCCTTATTCATTATTAACCCCATAGATAATTGTTGTTACACCCTTCCCACCTGAAGTTGCTGTGGTGTTGGCTACGTTCGTTCACCCCAATCACAGAATTATCCATGCTTATGACGACTGACTCACTTGCCGCCTACCCGCAACTTCAAGTTGTTTGGGTATCGGGGGAGTTTCCTCATCTAGAAACGGCATCTTTTTCAATCCGTATGTTGAAAAAGTGGCTAAATAATACCAAAAAATCGACACATAATTACAGGAATGTTAAAAAATGTAGCGAAATTGGCTATCAATAAGCGTCATTGTCAGAGCCCAAATATGGCAATAGCTTGCCTATCAAGGAGTTATTCCTCTTTCTGCTGTGACAACTTATTGCTGAAGATGTGAAGAGAATCACGCCGACTTGACTCAGTGTGATTCTACTAGAGAGTGAGATGAAATGCGTTTAGTGACAAATTACCCTGCGTAATCAAACAGATCACAGACTGAATCAAACAGCTGCTTTGTCGTTACGTTCAGTGTCGGTGTGATAAAAATGGTATCGTCACCGGCCACCACACCCAAGATGCCTTCTGATTTGCCCAGAGAATCAAGTAACCGAGCAATAAGCTGCGCCGCCCCTGGCCCGGTATGAATCACTACCAGCGCGGCATTGTGATCTATATCTAGCACTAATTCGCGCAGTGAACTTGATACGGTTGGTACACCGAGTTCAGCAGGAAGGCAGTAGACCATCTCCATTTTTGCGTTGCGAGTGCGTACCGCGCCAAATTTAGTCAGCATGCGAGATACTTTGGATTGGTTGATATTATCAAACCCTTCATTACGCAGGGCATCGACAATGTCACCTTGAGATCCAAAACGTTCTTCTTTTAATAGATTTTTAAAAGCACGAACCAGATTATCTTGCTTATCATTATTGTTGCGCATAGTTATCGTCTTCGATTAGCCATTTATTGCTGCATATTCTCGCATAGCTATGCAGTCATCGCCAAATTATCGTCCAAAAGTGTCTAAAAGGTCACTGTAAACTTTTATGTAAAACTTTGGTCGAATGGCAACTTAACTCTTTGTCGGTAAAGATAAACAAGGTCATAATTGCCATCGGTGCTATAGCACGATTTTAGCGAATTGCGCGAGGTCGCAAAGCTAGCGTTAATTGATTGTAATCATATTGTGATTGCTATAGTTTTCTAGCTTAAAAATACCCTACACAAAAACATTTATAAGAGATTTATTCTCAAGGAGAACTACGATGAAAGTAGCTGTTATTGGTGCCGCTGGTGGCATCGGTCAAGCCCTAGCACTTCTACTTAAAAACCATCTTCCTGCTGGTTCCGATCTGGCGCTGTATGACATCGCACCGGTGACTCCGGGCGTTGCTGCCGATCTAAGCCACATTCCTACTCCCGTATCGATCAAAGGCTATGCTGGCGAAGATCCAACACCTGCGCTTGAAGGTGCGGATGTAGTCCTTGTTTCTGCTGGTGTCGCTCGTAAGCCGGGTATGGATCGCGCAGATCTGTTTAATGTTAACGCTGGCATTGTGAAAGCATTGGCTGAAAAGATTGCGGTTGTCTGTCCAAAAGCCTGTGTGGGCATTATCACCAACCCTGTTAATACAACAGTACCTATTGCAGCGGAAGTCTTGAAAAAAGCAGGCGTTTACGACAAGCGTAAGCTATTTGGTGTGACAACGTTGGATGTGATCCGCTCAGAAACGTTTGTCGCGGCGCTAAAAGATAAAAACCCTAGCGAGATTATTGTGCCTGTGATTGGTGGCCACTCAGGCGTCACTATCCTTCCTTTGCTTTCGCAAATTGAAGGGGTTGAGTTCACGGCCGAAGAAGTGGAAGCCCTAACTAAGCGTATTCAAAACGCAGGCACCGAAGTGGTGGAAGCGAAGGCGGGTGGCGGCAGTGCAACACTGTCAATGGGTCAAGCAGCTTGCCGTTTTGGCTTATCATTAGTCAAAGCACTACAAGGTGAACCAGGTGTTGTGGAATGTGCCTACGTTGACGGTGGTAGTGAGCATGCTTCATTCTTTGCACAACCGATTAAACTCGGTAAAGAGGGTGTCGAAGAAGTGTTGAGCTATGGTGCATTGAGTGCCTATGAACAAGCCGCGTTAGATGGAATGCTGACAACACTGAAAGGTGATATTCAGCTAGGTGTTGATTTCGCCAAATAAAGAATAACCTTATCTTATACAAAAATGCCGCTTGCTCATCCAAGCGGCATTTTTTATGGTTTTTACCAATATTTTTGTATGATGATGCTTTGAACTGTGTAATATGCGGTTTTTTTTACTGAGTAGTGCATTATTTTCGTCGTGAACTTACAAACTTTTTGATCCCTAGCAATGAATTTGACTATTGACTCACTATCTCAGTGACCGCGATCACATAGGGATTGATGTCTGGTAAATATGTTCTCTAAAATAGCGCCTTCCTCTAATGTGTAAACACTCACTGGATAGTTCCCATGGATAATAAGCTTGGTTTGGGCTCACTGACAGCACTGGTCATTGGTTCAATGATTGGCGCTGGTGTTTTTAGCCTGCCACAAAACATGACCTCAGTCGCCAGCCCTTTGGCGGTAATGATCGGTTGGGGGATCACCGGCGTTGGTATGATCTTTCTCGCGCTCTCTTTTCAACAACTTGCCATTCATAAACCTCATATTAATAGTGGCGTATTTGGTTTTGCTCGAGAAGGATTTGGTGACTTTGCGGGTTTTTGTTCCGCCTGGGGTTACTGGTTTAGCGCCATGGTGGCTAATGTCTCTTATCTGGTAATTGTTTTTAGTACCTTAGGCATGTTGTTTGATACACCAGATAACGTGATGTTTGGGGCGGGTAATACGTGGCTTTCCATTGGGAGTGCATCGGTATTACTTTGGTTGGTGCATGCGTTGGTCAAAAAAGGAGTACAAACGGCCGCATTCATTAATCTGATTACCACCTTTGCTAAAATGATCCCTCTCGTGTTGTTCATCATTTGTGCCGCTTTTGCTTTTTCTTGGGACAAATTCACATTGGATTTTACAGGCTTACACTTCGGTGTTGGCCATGATCTGCTGGATCAAATAAAAAGCACCATGTTGATCACGGTATGGGTGTTCATCGGAATAGAGGGAGCGGTTGTTGTGTCAAGCCGCGCTCGCCACCGTGCTGATATCGGTAAAGCGACTATTCTCGGTTTGCTTACGGCGTTGACCATTTATGTATTGGTCACCTTATTGTCGATGGGCGTGATTAAACCGGTTGAATTGGCGCAATATCAGAACCCTTCAATGGCCAAAGTGCTGACGACTATTCTTGGTCCTTGGGGTGAGTACATTATCGGTGTTGGCTTAATTATTTCGGTGTGCGGTGCTTTTCTTAGCTGGACGGTCCTGGCCTCCGAAGCGCCATTTTTATGTGCTAGAGATAAGATGTTTCCTGCCATCTACGCCCAGCAAAACGAAGCGGGGAGCCCAGTAAAAGCGTTAACTCTAACCAATATTTGCATTCAGGTCTCACTGATTCTGGTGATGTACGCAGGCAGTACCTACGATACGCTGCTGATCTTCGCTTCAGAAATGATCCTTGTTCCCTATTTTTTGATCGGTGCCTTTACGTTAAAGATCGCGATTGAACAGAAGAATAAAGGCAAACTTCTGGTGATAGGTTCTTGTGCCACCATTTATGGGATTTGGCTTTTGTATGCCTCTGGTTTGCACTATTTGATGCTCTCCGCGTTACTCTACTTACCTGGGCTCTATTTCTACATGAAAGCCAAACGAGAGCAGGGCATTCATCCTTTTCAAGGCAAAGAAAAGTTAGGAGCTTGTGCTTTAACGATCGTGGCTGTTTTTGCATTTGGCATGATTTGGCAAGGCGGGTTTTAAATAACGCTTAGAATCAAAAAGAGCCTCAATTGAGGCTCTTTTTGTAGCGGTGCATTTTTAGGCAAAGATCGATTCTTCGTCCAAGCTAGCTGCTGTTCTACTTTGTCCTATTCACAGCCATATGAGCTAGAGCTATCAGTGCTTGTTTATATTCACTTTCTGGCAGGATAGACAGCTCATTGATCGCTTTATCGGCTTCTTCGAGCGCTTTGTTGGTTGTGTATTCAAGCGAGCCTGTCTGTTTCATTGCCGCTAGAATTGCATCCAGCTGTTCCATGCCATTGGCTTTTTCGATGGCCTCACGGATCATCTCTTTTTGTTCGGGTGTACCATGCTGCATTGCGTACAATAGAGGAAGTGTTGGTTTGCCTTCCGCTAAATCATCGCCCACATTTTTGCCCATTTCACTGCCATCAGAGGTGTAATCCATCACGTCATCAATGAGCTGGAAAGCTGTGCCAAGGTACTTACCATAGTTCTGTAGTGCTGTTTCAATTTCAGGAGAAGCGTTACTTAATATCGCACCAATCTGGGTCGCTGCTTCAAACAAACGCGCCGTTTTCGAGTAGATCACCTGTAGGTAATTTTCCTCGGTAGTGTTTGGATCATTACAGTTCATCAATTGTTGCACTTCGCCTTCAGCGATAACGTTCACCGCATCGCTCATCAGCTCAAGGATCCTTAACGATCCTAGTGTAGTCATCATTTGGAAGGAACGCGTGTAGATGAAATCCCCCACTAACACGCTCGCTGCATTGCCAAATGCCGCGTTCGCTGTTGCCTTGCCACGGCGCATATCTGATTCATCGACAACGTCGTCATGCAGCAAGGTTGCCGTGTGGAGGAATTCAATAAATGCAGCGGCAGTCGTGTGCGCTTCACCTTGATAACCAAGGGCTCGAGCCGACAAAATAGCCAGCAAAGGACGCAGACGTTTCCCACCTCCGCTGACGATGTAGAATCCTAATTGATTGATTAAAGATACATCAGAGTTGAGCTGAGCTTGAATCGTTTCATTCACTTTTGCCATGTCATCGGCAGTAAGCGTTTGGATAGCTTTAAAATCCATGGTTAATCCGGCTGAAGTTAGAACCTATAAGGTGTTGTGTTCTTCTATAATTCTCGAATAATACACTAAAAAACGTTGATTAATACAAGGCTTAAAGGCATGATTGCGCCACTTTTCATTGGCGATTAGCTTTTCGCCAATTTTTTCAAAATATGGCTTGTCTTGGGGTACTCATTCGCGTAGAATCTGCGCCCTATTGATGATTAGTTTAGCGCACACCCAAATTGCTCAAATAAAAAGCATACGGCTGTGCGGAAAGAGCGGAGTAAAATATGTACGCTGTTTTCCAATCTGGTGGTAAACAACACCGTGTAAGCGAAGGTCAAACTCTTCGTTTAGAGAAATTAGACGTTGAAACTGGTGCA
>Ga0075011_10000275_pt1 | contig 27356 bp, 26 predicted proteins | sample TARM_MetaG_T_14_FD_72354 | JGI IMG/M metagenome (GOLD analysis project Ga0075011, IMG submission 72354) | Freshwater microbial communities from Pennsylvania, USA, analyzing microbe dynamics in response to fracking - TARM_MetaG_T_14 | ecosystem: Environmental > Aquatic > Freshwater > River... | reverse complement strand
TAAATCCCAGCTCAAAATAATCGGCGGCCAGCTCCCGCGCATGGCCGTAGAACTCGCCCGAATAACGGCGCGGAACTTCGAGCACGGACGGACGGCATCCCAGCTCGCGGACCTTGACCCTGACGACTTCGAACAGGGCCAGGGCGCGGGCGGACTGGCCCAGCGCAGGATGATGCGGCCCGGCCAGGACGTTATGGTTCAGGGTCGGCTCCGGGGCCAGCCCCAGGCGGATGACCCGGACCCCCTCGGCCCAGAGCACGGGCAACGCCTCGGCCAGTTCGCGCACGGCACAGTCCGTGGTCCACGGGGTGTACCCGCCCCGCTCCCACAACTCTGCCAGCGGCGTGCCCCGGACCACCAGGCAAGGATACAGCCTGGCCGTCTCGGGCGCGAGACCGGCTGCCGCGCGAACGTCGGCCTGGAACAGGCCGGGCCGGTCGCCGGGCAGGCCGGGGAGCAACTGGATGCCCAGGGCGAGCCCTGAAACGCGGACCGTCTCGCAGGCAGCCAGGGCCACCGCGCCGGAATACCCCCGCCCCGAGGCGCACAAGGCGTCGTCGTCAAAGGACTGGATGCCCAGCTCGACCATATCCAAGCCAAGATCAGAAAGATGCTTGAGATTATCAGCGGCCACGCAGTCAGGACGGGTGGAGCAGCGTACGCGGTTGACGAGACCGTGTTCCCGGAAGCGCCCCGCGAGAGAGAGAAACCGCTCGGGCCAAGACTCGGGCAGGGCCGTGAACGTTCCCCCGTAAAAGGCCAATTCATAGGGGCCGCGTCCCTGCTTGAGAGCGCTTCGGAGACCGGTTTCAAGATCGTCGAGGGCAACGGCCAGGTCCGCGTGATCCCGCCCGGTCTGCTTGTCCTGGGCGCAGAACACACACCGGTACGGACACCCGGCAAAAGGCAAAAAGACCGGCCAGATACGCGCGGACGCGGGCGAGGGTTCTGGGTGGGGAAAGCGCATGCTCAGAGCATACGGCCTTTTGCCGCGCTTTGCACCCATTGTCGCTGGGGGCCCCGGCCGGGGCTATTTGCCGACCTGGCCCGGCACCCGTAACGGCCCACGTGGACCCATCCCACGAACTCGTAATAACGGTAGAAATCCCTGAGCCGTTGCTTGCCTATGGACTCAAGCGCTTCGGACATGGCCTTTTCGTGGACGGATGCTATGACCACCGTCCCCGGGAAATCCCGGACCTCGGCAAAAGGAACGAGCGGGCAGCCGAAGACGCTGCCAGGCTCCACGGCCTCGGAGTGGGTGAAGGCGATGGGAACGTCCCTGCCCCAGACCACGCGGATGCAGTCCATAACCTGCCGGCCCGCCGAGCCGGAACCGTAGACCAAAAATGCCCCCGGCTCGCAGGACCGGCCGTTCAGGGACGTCCAGGCGTCGGCATATTCGCTGTCCGCACGCTTCTGCTTCCACCAGGGCAGGAGCACGCCCTCGCGCTCCTTGCGAAAAGCCACCACGATGCCAGCCCGGCCCACAAAGGAATACAGGGGCTCGCGCATCAGGCTGTCCACGGCGTGCTCCACGGCCATGACGCTGGCCTGGCCGTACTGCTCTTCCGTGCCGAAATAGTCGTGGAAGACCATCAGCCCCCCGACGTTGAGATGCCGGTGCCAGGCCAGGACATCCAGGGCTATGCCCGACTGCGCCCCATCCGGGCCGATCCGGGGGAACCCGTGGTCGCCGTCCACGAACAGAAAATCGAGCTTGCCGCCCGACCAATTCTCGCCCGTGACCACGCTGGAACCCTTGAACACGTGGCAGTTATCCGCGGCCAACTGGTCCAGGGCCTTCTGGTAGTACTTGTCATCCGGAAAAATATCCATGGAATAGAAATTCCCGCCGTGCTTCTCCACGTGCCCGAGCAGGGTCGGGGTGGAACCCTCGCCGTGGAAGTAGCCGATCTCGGCGATGTCGCCGCGAATCTGGTACTCGTCCAGCAGTTGTTGCAGGTAGCGCATCCAGTCTCCAATTGTTCAGAGGATTATTCCTGTCCATATCCGCGAAGGACGCCCGGCGGCCGGGGCAGGCCGACTATTCCTTCATGGATTCGATCAAGGCCGTCCAGCAGGCGGCCGTCTCCGCCTCGGCATACCGTTCCAGCACATGGGTCCGCCCTGCCGCGCCCAAGACCGCGCTGCGCGCCAGGCAATCCTCCACAGCCGAGACCAATCCCTGGGGCGAGACCGTGTCCGCAAGTCTCCCGGTCTGCCCGTCCAGGACCAAATCGCTCATTCCGCCGATGTCAAAGCCAGCCACGGGAGTGCCGCAGGCCAAGGATTCGAGCACCGTATTGGGCAGGTTGTCCTGCAGCGCGGGGTGGACCATAATGTCGGCCGCCGAATAGGCTTGCCGCTTGTCCGCATCATCCGCCACAAAGTCGAGCCGGATAACCCGCATGTCCTCTGCTCCCGAAAAATCGGTCGGCCGCCCCATCACCAGCAGGGTCGGAGGGCGGTCCATCCGACCCAAGGCCTCCACGGCCAATCCCACGCCTTTACGCGGGTCGGAACAATCCGCCGCACACAGAAGAACGACCCGGCCCTCGACGTCCAGGCCCAACGCCCGCCTGGCCTCCGCTTGATCACCCGGAAAGAAGACCTCAGCATCCAGACAGTTAGGGATGCGACGAATCTCCCGCCCCGCCCATGCGCTCCGGCCCGCCAAATCTGCCATCCATCCCGAAGGGGCGGCGGCGGCCAGACGCCCGGCCCGGGTCAGCACGTCCCGCTTGCGCGCGAACTCGCCGGGCACCCGGTCCGGATTCAAAAACGGATACTCTCCACTGCTCGGACAGTCCCGCCCGCAACGGTCCGGGAAAAAGGGGCATCCGTTCAGATAGGCGCAGCGCCCTGTGAAGCTCCAAGTGTCGTGCAATGTCCAAACTGTAGGCACGCGGTCCGCGCAAACCCGAACCATGTCCACGGACCAGCCAACCTTAGCCCCACCGTGAATGTTATGCACCGAGACCGCGTCCGGCGAAAAATCGTCCAGCACCCGCTTGAGCCCATCCACAGCCTCGGCCTCCAGCAACGCGTCGGGGACCCGGTCCCAAGGGATGGCTTCCCCGCCGCCGACCACGAAACGCCGCCAGGGACCTACCGGGGGACCGTCCTGCGGGTCGTTGACAACCATGCCGATCTCGTGTCCCTGCCCGGCCAAGGCGCAGGCCATACGTGAAGCCGCGATCGCCGCCCCGCCCTTGGCTTCGGTATCGGAAATCAGGAGCACGCGCACCGGCTACCCCTGCCAACCATACTGCGCATAGACTGCTTTCTGGATGTCGGCCACCCGGCGCCAATTGAATTGATCGACCACCCACTGGCGGACCGCCTCGCTCCGCCCCCTGCGGAAGCTGCCGTCTCGGGCCAGCTCAAGGCAATAGCGGGCCATGGCCTCCGCATCCCCGTCCGCGGCCACCAACGCGCTCTCCCCGTCGACGTAGCCGGTTTCAAGCACTTTGCGGTTGGTCACCACAGGAAGCCCCGAGCACATGGCCTCAAGCAGGGCCGTGTTCCCGGTGCAGTCGGCCACAGGGAAGAGGAAGGCGGACGAAGTGCGGTAGAGCTCAAGCAGGTCCACGGTGGGGATGCCGGTCAACAGCCGAACATCCAACCCATGGAACAGATAGTGGTTCTTCTCGGGTGTCACACAAGCCACCTCCACGTCCGGGGCCGCCGCTTTGATCCGGGAAACCGCATCTACCAGGGTGGGGAAGTCGCGCAGCCAATTGCCGACGAAGAGGATGCGCGGTACGCGGTTTTCCGGTCTGCCGAAGGGGAAAAAGGCGTGCTCCACACCAAGCGGCACCAGATGAACCTTCCCTTTGCCGGTGATGGATTCGAAATAGTCCAACTGGTTGGGAGCGATGACGATGACCCCGTCATGAAGCGGAAAGTGGGATTTGTCCGGAATGATCTCTTCCATGAACGCGGGCGGCTGATGATAGGTGGCCAGGACGGTATGCGCACCCTTGTGCCCGGGGGTCAGGTAGGCGGCCGACTCGCCGTTGAGAAAGTGGACCAAGGCGGGGGACTCCCCAACCATGCGCGCTATAAGCGAAAGCTCACGGCGGAAGGACCGCTCGTCGTAGGCGGTGCGCAGATTCGGGACCGCCCCTATCCCCTTGAAAAAACCGGGAGGCAAGGCGGCGAGCTCTCCGGCGGGCTCTTCAAACAGTTCGAAACCATCCAGGAACTCGAGCATGTGGTCGATACTGGACTGGACGATATGGTGGGCCCATCGCTCCGGGACGATCAACAGACGCTTGGTCATACTCACCTCATGAAATCCTTCGAACTTCCAGGCCGTCGCCCTGAGAAAGATCGTTCAACGCGGACAGCACGTGAACGGCCCGCAGGGACTTAAGGCAGGGGATGCGCCCGCCGCAGGTCTCGTCCTTGTCGCACGGTACGCAGTCCATGTCCGCCTGCAGGGTGATGGCTCGCTGGCTGGAGCGCACCCGGAACCTCGGATTTACTCCGCCGAACACGGCAACGCTCGGTACGCCCAGACTGGTACCCATGTGCAGGGTGCCGGAGTCCAGGGTGATTACCCCGGAGGCCACGGAGAGCAGCCCGAGCATTTGCTTCAGATCGAGCTTCCCGCGCAGATCGAGGTCGCAGGCCAGCGCCCCGGACGGATCCGTACCGGTCAGGACCAACGGCGAACCGACTAGGTTCACGGCCAGTTCGCGGAGATGCTCCCACGGCCACTGCCTAGCGGGGTGGCCCGCTTCGGGGGCGAGAACCACGCAACCAAGAAGAGGGGCATAAGGTATGGCCCACGCTTCAGGGACAGAGTACCAGCGCGGCGGAATATCCTCCCGGACGCCAAGCAGCCGGGCCAGCTCCAGGGTCCGGTGCTCCACCGGTCGGATGGCCATGGTCATGGCATCCAAATCCACGCAGCCGTCAGGCACAGGGCCGTCCAGCGGCACCACATCAACGGCCGGAACCAGCGCCCCCACTGCCCCGGCCCACTCGGGACGGGTCAGGAACCGAATGTTCCCACCTCGATCCTGCAGGCACTCCAAAACCGGCAACAGGAGTAATACGTTGCCCAACCCGTGGGTGCGCTTTATGATCAGAGATCCGCTCATGCTTTCCTCTACGGCATCTTGAAGACCACGGCCTGTCCCGTGGGCAAGACCAGCGGACACTCGGGCTTATCCGCAAAATACTCGTCCACGGCGCGACGCGCGCCGGGACAGGTGTGGTAGCCGTAGTCGTCAAAGGCCATGGCTCCGCCAGGCAGCAGTCGTGGGTACGCAAAGGAGCAGGACGCAGCCACGGCGTCGTGGATGTCCAGATCCACGTGCATGAAGGCGATGCGGCTCGATTCCAACCCGACGAAGGTCTCCGGGACCAGCCCCTGGTGATAGGTCACGTTGTCCGCCTCGCCCACCACGGCGGTCACGAACTCCAGGCTGGAGTCATTGAAGTCCCCCTTGCCATGAGTGTCGAACTCGCCGGTCTCGGGCATGCCCTCGAAGGTGTCGAACATCCGCAATGCGGCCTGCCCCTGCAACAACTTCCTGAGTAGCAGGGCGGTGCCGCCCTGATAAACTCCGGCCTCCCAGAACTCGCCGGACAAGGCGCGACTCTGCTCTACCAACGTCTTGAGCACCCACAGCCGGTCCGCGCTGACCAGGGTTTTGGCGCCTTTCTCCTTGAGCTCGGCCCAGACTTCGCGAATGAGCGCACAGTCGTTCCACGGGCTAAAGATGGACCAGGGGTTGGCGTACGGCCGGTAGAGGTTCGCCTGGGGGATGTCGCTCGGAGGCACGATCTCCTCGACCAGGTATCCCTGCGCCCGCAGCGCTTCGATCATGGTCCGGGTGTCCATGGTCATGCCCCCTCCCCCGCGTCGAAGCGGACGATGCCGAAGCCGAAGCGGTCGTCGTTGTCCCTGGCCAAGACCGTGAACCTCGGGTCCGTGAGAATGTGCTGGAAACTCTTGTAATGCTTAACGTGCTTAATGTCGTCTAGGGCCAGGACACAGGCCCCCTTGAGCCGTTCGAGGAGGTACCGGAACTCCAAGTAGCCCATGTGCCCCGCCGAATCCAGCAGCACGAAATCAGGTCGCCCGTCGAACCGGTCCAGGACCGCGGCCAGCACCTCCTCGGGCACGTCGCAGAAATCCGTCTCCTCGAAGTACCGCTGCCGCCGCTCGGTCTCGTCGTAGTCCACGGTCATGCCCTGCTCCTCGGCCTGGACGCAGCTGGCGCCGATCTCATCGAAGCCGGGCAGCATGTCGCGGCGCACGGTCAGGCCATTCTCCACGACCACCTTGGTGTCGATCAGGTTCTTACGCGCGCCCTCGGCCCTCATCGGGTTGACCTCGATGGTGTAGAACTCATAGTTGGTCACCCCGCCTTCCTTGAGCGCGTCAGCGATGATCCGCGTGGAGCCATCGCCGTAGAAAGTGCCGGTCTCCAGGAGCTTCCTGGGCTTTAGAGTACGGATGGTTTCGGCCAGGGCCGTGGCGAATCCTGATTCGTGGTCAATCATGTCGTTCCTCGGATGTTATGCTTCGTAGCCATGCCGTTTCAGGGTCTCCCAAACCAGCGTGGGCAGGGTTTGCAGTTCTTCCACCGGGTATTCGGTCCGCCACCGCTCCAGGCTCGAGCCCATTAGGCGAGCCTTGCCGAGGACATCCGCAGAACCGGCTTCCCAGCCGGGAAAATCGTGTTCGGAGGCAGCGTAATCGGCCATACCGTCCACATAGGTCTCACCCATGAATTCGAGCGCAGGTCGCAGGGTCGCCTCAGGCCGAATCACTAGGTCCTCATAGCGCAACGTGTGCATGGGCAGACCGAAGCGCCCGCGCGACTCCATGATCAATCCTTCCCAGCGGGCCCAACGCAACAGGGCGTTCTCCCTGGTAATCGCGAGCGGCCCGTTCAGGTCCACGATCCGGCCCCACTTGGCTCGGCCGTTGTAGGTGGAGCAGGCCACATCCCGTCCGTCGCGCACGATGTGCAGGTACAGGGCGTCCGGGAACAGGGCGTGCAGAAAATCGATGTCCATGGCGTGGCTCGGGGTCTTCTCCACCCAACGGGCCTTGCCCTTGCTGGCGGCGTAGCGCGTGAGAATCTCACTCACGGCCAGCCCCAGGGCTTCGGCCACGTCGCGTCTGCCCACTCCGCTGAAATTTGCCACCGGGCCGTGGTGGTCCGAGACGAGGGAATCGTGCATCGCCTTGAACGAGACCACCTTGCCGTAGCCCCCGGCCAGCCACGGGGCCTCCGGGCCACAGGCGATGTTCGGGTGGCAGTCGAGCAGGGTGCGCAGCAGCGTGGTGCCCGAACGCGGCACGCCGAGAATGAATACTGGATTGACTATACTCATGTTCCCCTTCCTGTAGATCGGCCTAATGACAGGGGCACGCCGGGGTAGCAGTTGAGGATGGGGAGCATATAGAAGAGATGCGGCTTTGACTTCCCGGCTTCCGGCACCACCACCTTGAGGTCCTTGAGGGGCGTGGACATAGCTTCCCCCGCCAGCGCGGCCGGGATATGGGCGAACGAGTCCTTGAGCTCATAGACTTTGGGCAGGTCGTGGCTGCCGTTGATCTTAGACAGGCTCGGCAGTTCGAGCTTGGCGTCTTCCTTGAAATGAACCGCCCCAAGCTTGGGCAGCTTGGTAAGGTTAACGTCGCGCACCACGCCCTCCTCCCTGAATTCCGGATAGATGCCGTACAGCCAGAAAGGGTTCTTGTTCACGGCCGTGACCCTGGAGGACAATGTGATCCTGCCCGCGACGATTTCCTGCAGAAAACCCTCCAGGCGCGACCGCGTGACCACACCCTGGAACGGCATAATGAAGAGCAGGTCGTCCTCGCCCGGGAATTCAACACGGTCGTCTTCGGCCAATCCGGCCAAACAGTCCCTCCAGGTGCGATCGGGATTGTCGCCGCAGCCCGATTCGAGAAGCGTTGTCACCCGCCCTTCCAGGAGCGGACGGATCTCGCTGCGATTGAGGAAAACCACATCGGGGGGGCCGCCCAGGACCGAAACCAGTTCATCCGTAATGGCCTGAACAAAGGGCGCGCCGAAACCCGGATGCTGCAGATAAATCTCGTCACGGCGGCAGCAAACCGTGAAATCGACGATTACTCTTGCCATAAGCTCCCACCAAAATCATACAAACGGTTCTCGACGATCTCCCGAGCGCAGTCGAAATCCTCTTGGAAATCAATATCCACGACCTCGATGGGATTCGTCAAAAAGTAGTACGCAAAGTTGTTGTAGCGGCACAGGGGGTTGTCGTTCACCGGGACCCAGGAGCAGCTAACGTTCGACAGCGGTTTGATCCACCGCAGGTCCGGCGTGAAGCGCAGCCAGACGTGATCCTGCATGGTAGCCAGCCCGTCCTTGTACTCGATACAAACGTCCTCGAGGTTAAAATCGGCCTGGAAGACCGTGGTGACCTTAAAATACCTGTCGAGCATGCCGAGGAGCCGTCGTACCATGTCCACGCTCCGGAACGGGGAGGACGCGAGCATGCGCACCACCTTTGAAATCGGACCGAATTGCGCCTCGAAACGACCCTGAAACACAGTCCAGGCGTCCACCAGCGAAGAATCCTTACCCGCCAGTTCCGCAGGACGCAGAAAAGGCACCGTGGCTCCGTATTCCCGGGCTATGGCCGCATAATTCTCGTCGTCGGTGTCGACCACGACCATGTCGATGCCCGGAGTGAGCAGGGCCGTGCGGATCGAATACGCGAGCAGGGGATGTCCTCCCAGCGGTAGAATGTTCTTGTTGGGCAGCCGGGTGGAGCCAGAACGGGCCGGAATATAAGCGACGGTCAGGGGCATTTCGCTCATTTGGCCGGGACCTCGTTTTCTGGGTGATACCGTTCAACTATCGCTTCAATGTCGTACAGGCGCATCTCCTGCGGCCGGACCAGCCGGTTGGCCATGGGGTACGCGTAGAAGGACCGGCTTTTAAGCCGGGAGCAGAGCCTGAATACCTGATCGTAGGTCAGCAGGTCCTGATCGTTGCAGATGACCACCACCGAGTCGTAACCGTAGTTCTGCAAAACGGGATCAAGGCTCGGCGCATGGTTCTCGAACACGAACCGGTCGGCAGGAAGGAGAAATACGCGCTCAAAGAAATTTCTGGGTGACTTATCCGCCTCCGACGACTGAATCAGCAGGTCCATGGGTCGCCCCTTGCCAGCGGCCTCGCAGAAGGCGTTCAGGACCGGCATGGGACCGAAACGCAGGACCAGGGCGCGCCCCTCGCCCCGCCAAAAAGCCTCCAAGGGCAGAACGGCGGCGAGACGGACTCCGCCGAACTTAGGTTCCATCCGCATAGGCATGATCCGATGGGCCCGGCGGTACAACTCCTCGCCGGCGTCCCCCTTGGCGCATTCCAGGCGGGCCAGGTTGATCAGCATGTCGTATGCGAGTCGATTAGCAAAGGCGTCCTCCGGGATCGGGGCGCACAGGGGCAGGACCACGTCAAGAATACCCCGCACGCAGCCTGCGGCTTGTTCTGTCCGCCCCGCCCTTTCGCAGATTTCCGCCTTGTGCTGCTCCAGCCAGGGGTGGTGCCGCACACCTTCGTCCAGGCAGGCAAGAGCCTCGTCCACCCGACCCATACTGGCCAGATGGCGGGCCTTCTCTCGGTAGGGGATGCGCTCGGCTGGCAGTCGATCCATGGCACGCAGGGCCTGAGCCGTCTCCCCCCGACGCAGCAAGTCGAGAATGGGGCTGGCCTCGTCCTCCGAAGCGGCCGGGGCGACCGCCTTGGGCTTTCTTTCGCGCGAGGCGGCCTCCCGATGGCCCCAATCCAAGGCCGAGAAACGCTCCTCGAACAGCGGCCGGGCGAACTCGTAGAGTTTCAAATCCAAGGCGTTGCGCGTGCGGAAGTCCTGTTCCAGGCTGTCATCGTATTCTACGGGCACAAGCTTTGGAAGGCTGGCATTGACGCTCAAGCAGGGCGCATGGGGCAGGCCCAGGTGGTATCGAAGCATGGCCAGTCCATCGTCGAACCGCTCTACTAGTCCGAAATGAAAAAAGGAATGCGCCACCCTCTCCATGGCCAGTTCCGGGTCACCGTCGGCCAGGGTCTTGACCATCAGGTTGGCCGGGTAGCTTTCTATGACGAATTGCCGAAACGATTGCGGCTTGGCGAAATGGAGCTGCGAATAACGGTACAGGGAGCGGCACAGGGGAAAAGGCTCTCGCAACATGGTCACATTGAGCACCTGCCTGGGCTGCTTGAAGAGGTTTTCCGCGCCGAAGGCTGCATGGCCGCCGAGGGACAGCGTGTCCTCATTCCGGGCCGTGAATCCGCTGCCGACCAGCGCATGCCAATCCGTGTAGTGATCCACCTTGTCAGGGTAGTGGCCTTGGCCGAAATGTCCTGCCAAGTTAGCCAGCAGGCTCATCCCCGCGCATTTCATGACATGGTTGAAGACAACCAGCCTGGCCGAGGGCGACACGCTGTCGCGTTGCTCGAAGGAGATGCATGCGTGAGTAGTCATGTCCGTTCGCCCCTTAGTCCGCCAAAAATTCCACGCCAGCGGGGCGTTCCACCGACCCGGAGCTCTGCCCGAGCATCGCCTCACACATGGTCCGCAACATGCTCGGCTCGCCGCAATTCAGCCCTTTCAGGACCTCGCCGTTCACGGCCATGGACCTCTGATCGTAAAGGTCGAAGGGCAGATTGCGACGGATGAAAAAGTCATAGGCATAGCGCCTCGCGAGTTCCCGCTTCTCCGGGGCGAGCGGGCCGAGCCCTGGCGCGCTCCGCATATGGACAAAAAACTCCTCGACATTTCTGCTGTCCAGAGAGAATCCCTTGAACCCGTAGTGGCTCGACCCCGAGGCCATAGCCTGCTTGCCGCGCAAGACCAGTTCCATGCCCGTGGTGCCTCGGGTGGTGATCCCCCCGTCCAGGAGGTCGATAAGCCCGAAGGTGTTGATGCGATCCTTGCCGGTGATCAGCCGGACGTTGTCGGGCAAGACCGGGAAGGCCTCCCTGAGGACCTTTTCCATGCTCATGCGGGAATCGCGGAGGGATTCCGTGGGGTGCATCTTGACAACCCAAGTCACGTCCCTGACCTCGGCGGCGCACTCGATGCAACGCACCAGCCACTCGTCCACGTCGTCAAAAAGCAATGGATCAGCGCTGAGGTGGGCGTCCCACGGCAGCGGGGAGAAAATGCCCCAGACCTTGCCGCCCTCGGGAATATCGAACCGTCGACGCAGGACCTCCGGCGTCTGGGGAGCTTCGCCGAAATACTCCATCAGAGAATTTTTGCCCTCGCACATGATGTCCATAAAGCGATCCAGGTCCACCTCCTGCGCCCGAGTCAGGGGGATGGCGGACAGCTCGCTCCAGCGCTCGGCGTCGCAGTAGTACGGGTGACTGGTGTACTCACCGTCGCATCGCCGGATCATGATATGCCCCTGCAAAATTGAGGCAATGTGCCAGTACACCGGAGTGCCATTGGAAGTGAAGGTCTTGTAGGCGGGGCCCCACTCAGAATAGATGTTATGGGTGGTCAAATAGATATCGGGCCTGATGTGTTCGGCAGCCACTTGGGAAGCCCGCATGGAGATCAGAGCCGTATACATGTATTCGCGAAAAACCGGCTCAAACTGTTCGGACGACACCACGTGGGGCATGGCCCTGAAATAGCGTACGGCCGCTGACATAGCATACAGCCCCAGTTTATACCCGTCACGCTCCAGCACCTTGAGCTTGTCGAAATCGGCGCTGTTGGCCATCTCCCTGGCCGCCCGCCGATCCTCCCCGGAGACTAGTTCGCTGAGGCCAATGGATTCAAGACCGGCGGCCTCGACCATTTGCTTGCCTACCGTCATGCAGTTGCCGCAGATCCGCTTCCAATCCTGGATGCTGTCCTCTGGGCTGAAGGTCCGTATCTGGCATCCGGAACATACCGCGTCGCACAGGACTATGCGCGGCCGGGCGCCGAGCTGGCGCAGAGCCACACCCAGCAATATCTCGCGGTTGAGCAGGCCGATGGCCCCCCCGATGAGAGCCCAGTGCAGGACCAACGGACCGTCCGTCGCTTCCTGCCTAGGAAGATTCAGGTTCGCGTATTCCCGGCTCAGGGTCGCCAACTGTTCACGCCACATGATGATTTCCTTTTCTGTCCGCCGGTGGGTCGCCCTGCGACCGCGGCGATTACTCGCTGAATGAACAATATTTCTGCAGGTCGGGCCCACGACGCGTTCCGGCCTGGGCAAAATATTGACCTGTCATAGTGCTAATGCAAAAATCGCTCCAACATATTACTGAAAACGATGTCATCCATCTCCTCCAGGCCGAAACAAATCAGCCCCCGCTCCAGGAACTCCCTGACCTCCCGCGCCTCGTGCGGAGCCGAGCCAATGGGCAGAAACGGTATGCCGTGAACCCACGCCTCGTACATAGTCCTGCCGCCCGCACAAACGATCAGGTCGTGATCGGCCATGACTTTCAGGAAATCCTCGGGTGCCCGCAGAACCGTACTCCGATTGAGGGCGGCCGCCAGGGATTCCACCGGGGTCGGATCCCCGTAACCTGGCCCCAGAACGACACTGACGGACACGTTTTCTAGGGGGACTCCGATCAGAGCCCGCAGAACCGCTTCCGTCAGCCCCGTTGGGTCCGATCCACCGAAGGTCAGCAGTAGCCGCCTGCACTCCCTGGCAGTGGGGCCGGTCAATGAACGCTTCGCTTCGAGCAAAAAATACTGGGGGCCAAGAAAAACCCGCTTCGGCCCTTGAAGAGCACCGCCACGCAGGCCCACCGTCCGGACCGACGAATTGAGGACCGCTTCAACGGCCGGGAAAAGGAGCCGGGAGTCATCCAGCAGGACCACTTTGGTCCCGCCGTGAGCGGCCTTCTCCAGGGCCCTGGTGTCTAGGTCATCATAGGGCAAATCGACCAATAGCCAGCCAGCCTCCGATCTCTCCACGGCTCGTAGGGTATCCCCGAATCCGCTCCTGTCGGCCACCGGGATCACCGGAAAGCCGTGGTCCCTGACATACCGGACGCCGTCGGCATAGTCCTGCATGAGAAAGATCACCGCGCAACCTCGCTCCCGCAGGACCCGGGCCATGAGCAGACAGCGGGCCGCATGACCGAAAGAGAGCCCGGGAAGGCGTGATGCATCCACTCTTACGGCCAACCGAGGGGGAATGCTCCCGCCGAATACCTCGTCGGCCCATTGAGCGAAGGGGCGCCAGAGGCCCATACCGCAGGACCGCCTCGCGCGGGTGATCGCCTCCTTCAGTGGGATGGTCCACGGCTCGGTTTCCGACTCCGAAAACAGGGACGCCACGAATTGGTGGTCCTCGGCCGTATCCACGGTCAGGCGCAGCCTGGGAAAATTGACCTCGTCCGGGGCTCGAAGGCGCTCAACTCGGTACCTGTCCGAATGGTTCAGGATGTGGAGATTGATATGCTCCCGCTCGGCAGGGTCCAGGGGCTTGCCGTCCAGAGCCGCCAGGACCCCAGCCCGGAAGCAGTCCACTGCCGCGCCATAAGGCAATCCGTCCACCGACAGATAATCGGCCTCCGTCTCGTTCAGGCGGTCCATGGCCCGGTCCAGAGTCTCGGGACAGGTCAGTGGGTTGTCCGCAGTCACCCTGATGACCGACCGGGCTGGATGAACCCTGATGCACTGCACGTACCGGGACAGCACGTCATCCGTGGCGCCTCGGACCACGGGCACACCAAGGGCCGCGGCGCACTCAGCAACCCGGTCATCATCCTCCAGCTCAGTGGTGGCCACCACCAGAACCACTCCCGGTCGCGCGGTGCACGGGGCAAGGCGACGGAGTAGAAATTCAAGCATGGTCACTCCGGCTATGGGGGCCAATGCCTTGCCGGGCAGCCGCCGTGAATTAAAGCGGCACTGCACCACCACAAGGACGTCAGTTGGCAACCCCTCAGCCATCAATTCCCTCCACATCGGCCGCCGTCAACGATGCATACCGAACAACGTCCCGGCACAACGCCCTTCCCTTCAGGCGGCGCACATCGGACGGAGACAGTTCCGAGACCGGACGGCAGAAGAGCAGGTCCTCTTCCTGGAGCATCTCACCCCGCTTGAGATCCCTGCCCGCGTACAGCCCGCGCCGGTACTGGGACGCATGCTCGCGGTCGGCACGGGTCTCGAAGTCCGCCTCGGAGCCGATCATGGTCAGGGCTGCCTCAATGTCCCCGACAAGGGTGCGGAGCTGGTCGGGATCAAGGGAATGACCGTGATCGCCGTCCTCGCGGTCCGGGAAGAGGGTGAAATGGGTCTCGATGACCTCGGCCCCCAGGACGGCCGCCACTAGGCATGCCTGGGGGCTGTGATGATGGTCCGAATAGCCCACCGGCCTGCCAAAGGTCCGTTTCAGCAGGTTCAGGGAGGCCATGTTCAATTCCCCGGCCTTGGCCGGGTAGTTGGAGATGCAGTGCAGCAAGACCACTTCGCCGCTGCCCTGCTCGTCGAGGAATCCCAGGGTCTGCCGGATTTCCTCCAGGGTGGCCATGCCCGTAGACAGGATCAGCCGTTTGCCCGTCCCCGCAGCGGCGGCCAAGAGATGCTGGTTGACGCAGTCCATGGAAGCGATCTTAATAGTCGACACCCCGACCTCCACGAGCCACAGCAGGGCTTGGGGCGAAAACGGGGTGGACATGAAGTCGATGCTCGCCTCGTCCGACCAACTTTTGAGCTTGATCAAGTCTTCGAAGGTCATCTCCGCTGGCTTGATCAGCTCGAAATGAGGCGCAGAAGGCAGGGCCAAGTCAACGGCCTGGAAGGTCTGAAATTTGACTGCGTCGGCACCAGCCTCGGCCGCGGACTGGATCATGTCCCGGGCAACATCCATATTGCCTTCGTGGTTGAAGCCCACTTCGGCTATGATATACGGTTTCTTCATCGATTTTTCCTCGACCTTGGTCATTTGGTGAAAGCGGCCATCACATATTTGGCCTTAAGATCGGCCAGACGCACATCCTGGCGAAAGCAGCGAATGTCTTTGAGGACTTCAGCGAAAACGGTGTCCCGCTCGGCCTGCAACCGCTTGGGCGTGTAAGGCGTGGAACTGTCATTGTCGGTGAAGGGTGATAGCTTGCGCGCCCCGAGAAGCTCCAAACCCGAGAATTCGGCTATATCAACCAGATCGTCCAAGGTTGGCTGGACGCGCCCTCGATGATAGTAGTCATACAGCGTGCGCATGTCCTGTCCGCGTCCGGGCAAGCGCTCGGCAAAATATCGGAACAGGTCGTCGAACTCCAGACGCTGACAGGCGTAAGGGAACTCGCCAACGATGAGGGTGGCGTTCACCGGGTACCACCAGTAGCGGTAGATGAAATAGAAAACGCCTCCCGGCTCCAGAAGCCGATCCACCTTGACGAATAATTCCCTTGGGTCAAAGTAGTCCAGGCAGAGAAAGGCGGTGATCAGGTCGTAACGCCCCTCGTGCTTGTATATGTCCTCTAGGATGTAGTCATCGAAGATCGGCTGGTCCCGTAACTCATAGTTCCAGAACAGGGAGTGAGCCGAGGGGTAAAATCCGAAGTTGTCCACGTGGGTGGTCAGCAACTGTCCGTCCATGGCGGGCAGGTTTTTCCGCAGGGCGCCAAACCCCTTGAGCTGCATAAAGAACTTGAGGAAGAGCTCTTCGGGAAGCATTCGACTGAAGTCAAAAATTTCTGCACAGGCCGCCCACTGGGCACGCCCCTCGGCCTTGAGGAGCTTGGCCACGGTGGCCTCCCGGCCGCCGATGTCCAAGGCCCGCCCGAAGGGGCCGCCGAAGCCCAAGCTTTCTAGGTACTCTATGGACATGGTGTAGGTGAAATAATCGTACAGAAAGGAGTGAAACCCCACTCGCAGATCCGGCGACGGCCCTTTTTTGTTGAACTCGAGATAGCCACCTGGTGCCGGATTCGCCCGCTTGTGACTTTCCAGGAACCTTGGCCAGTATTCGATCTTTCGACCGTACTTGGTAACGTAACTCTTGGTATCCGCCCGCATCTAGCGCTCCTTGAAGTCGAGATCGTTCAAACAGGCGAACAGTCGTTCCTGCCGCGACCGCACGGACGCGACCAGGAACTGATCGATACACTTCCGATAGAAACCGGGGTCCAGGTTCAGAAACATGTACAACGTCACCAGGCTAAAAGAAAACAACCAACGCAACGGAGCGCTCCAAGCCAGGGCGTAGCCCGCGTACACGCCAATCACGTGCGGCAAAAAGGACTCGGGATTGTCCGCCACAGTGTTCAGGATGTCGGCCACAAATGCGGCCCCTATGCATACTTCCCGTCCGTCGGCCAGGACCACGGCGGAAAGGGTTCCGCCGAGCACGTCCAGGACCTCCACGGGCAAGGCCGGGGACAACCGCTCAAGCCGCTCGGCCACGGCTGCAACAGATACGTCCTGGTCGAGGTCTAGCAAGGCCTTTCCATGAGTCTCGGGCACGTCCATTGTCAGGCTCTTGTCCAGAACCGGATGGCGGAACTTGAGTCGAATCCGCTGTGCGTTCATATCTTGGCTCCTGTCCACGATCAAACTTTGATGACAGTAAAGATGTACTTTTCCGGCCCTTCGAATCCTTCCCAGCGATCCAGATCCGATGTTACCCTGCTAACGTGCTCGTCGTAGGCGGCCCCGAAGTCCTTGTAGGTCCTGAACTCCAGGACCTCGGCCCCAAGTTCCCTGTACAGGGCAGGGTAGTCGTGGGAGACGATGTTGGTCTTGGGGACGCGCTTGTCGCGCAGCTCCAGAGTGGTGTTGTGCTCGTCATACTCAATGTGGATGATATATTTGCCACAGACCCGCAAAAGCTCCTTCATGGCCAAGCGGATCCTGTCTGGGTGGATGTTCATGAACACGCCGAGCGAAAAGCCCACGTCAAAGGCGTTGTCCACGAAGGGCATGCGGGTGGCGTCGCCATTGGCCACGCCGATGTCCAGCCCTTCAAGGAAGCGGTGGGAGTTAAGAAGCTGGGTGAAACTGAAATCCAGGCCGCCCACGCGGACTTCCGGGAATTCCCGCTTGACCCGGCCGATGTTCCAGCCAAAACCGCAACCCGCCTCGAAGAAGCTGTCGAATTCGACACTCCGGAGGCAGTCCACCAGCATATCCTGAAAGAATACCTCGCGGTCCAGATATCCTGAGGTCACTATTTCGTCGTAGTAGACTTGCCCACGGCGCTGCCAGTATTCGCGCTGATCCTGAAGCTTGGGCAGCCTGACACCCAGTAACTTGTAGAGCAACTTTTTAGTATACCACTCGATCTTGTAGGTTTCGACGCCCAGGAATTTGCCCCAATACTTTTTGGGATCTGGAGACGAGGCTATGGTTCCGGAGGTCATCATGCGCGTTCCCCTTTGTGCTCTTCGGAGCGGGCGCCCCAGCCGCTGAACTTTTCCTTGTAGTCGTAAGTGAAGTCCTCGCGATGCTCGCCGTCGAGGTCCACGTCGACCTTCTTCTTGATAGCCCCGTGGTGGCACTTGGCGCACACGCCGCTCTCAAGCCGCCGCCCGGAGAGATGCAGTCGGCGCTGCTCCGCCTGCACCGTATCCCAGGCCTTTTTTACGCTCATCTCAGCGGCATTGCCGAGGATCTCCTCCATGCAGAAATCCGTGGGACACTTGAGGTAGTTACCCGAGCTGGTGACGCAGATGCGCTGCCACAGACGCGGACAGACGTAGTTCGGATCTGGCGTGAGAATGACGTCCTTAAAGTTCATGTCCGGGTTGTAAGCCACCCGGTCCACGATGGACTTCATTAAGTCGATGTATTCATGCGGGTACGTTTTGATGGCCGACCATATAGACTGCACGTTGAGCAAGGTGTTGGCCCCGAACCTGTCCCGAGCGCGCCGGAGCATGCGCAGCTTCTCCAGGGATTGCTCGTACTTCAGTGGATAACGCACCTGCTCGTACTCCTCGCGCAGTCCGTCGAAGCTCATAGTGATCCAATCGGTGCCAGCCCGCACCAATCCTTCCGCCAGTTCCTCAGTGATCATGCCGCCATTGGTATTGATCCAGACCTCGCGCACGCCCGACTTCTTCGCGAAGTCGACCATCTCGACTATGTCTGGATGCAACAGCGGTTCGCCACGCATAGAGAACTTCAGGGTGAACAATCCGTGCTCGCCGCACTCCCCTACCACTTTCTTGTACAGATCCAAGCCCATGAACCGGTTCTCGCCGATATCCATCTGCTGGCGGAAGCAATGGGCGCACTGAATCTGGCACTTACTGCTGACCTCAATGTCCACGTTCAGCGGAAAGGCTGGGACTTTTTTGCGCGGATAGTTTTTCCACTGGTAGCGGTTGAGCAGATAGGCAAACCGCTTGCCCCGGCTGCGCCGCAACTCGTTGCGGACATACTCCCAATTGCTCTCACAACTGAATTGCACCAAGGTTTCCGATTTCTTCATGACAGCACCTTGTCGATTGTTCTTCCTCAACCCACACGCGTCTGCGGCGCCGGTTCGAAGAGCGGGTCCATGACCCTGGTTATGGTCTCCCGCATCAGGGCTGGGACCACGGCTTTAAGGTGTTCGATCACCGTATCTTCGGTGTCGTCCTCACTTACGAAAATCCGTTCCTGGGCGATCACCGCCCCGGTGTCGTAGTCGTCATCCATGTAGTGGGCAGTCAGCCCGGTCTCCCCAGCTCCGTCGGCCAAAGCCGCCCTGGTCGGGGCCTGTCCCCTGTAACGCGGCAAAAGGGAGGGATGCACGTTGACTGTGCCCAACCTCGGCGCTCCGAAGACCGTCCTAGGCAACTTCCTCGGGTAGGCATGGACCACCAGCAGATCGGCGTACCCAAGCGCCATGAGTAGTCCCGCCTCGCCAAGTCCCTCAAAGGCGGCTGCGGGCAGGCCAAGTTGCCCTGCCCTCTCGAAAACCGCTCCGGCCCAATAGTCGCCCTCGCGAGGCATTCGGGTGAGTACGGCCGTGAGTCGGACACGCCCATCGCCGTTGAGGGTCTCGAGCATCTCCAGGCCGATGCCCCAGCAGGCGAGCAACGCGACCCGCAGTGGCGGGCTACCAGCGCCGTTCGAGAATCTGGTCGATGCTAACATTTTCGTCTCCTTTGGAGCCGTGGCGGCACTCGGCGCAGGAGGTCAACTCCAATCGTTCGCCTTGGGCGTGCTTATCCCGGATACGTTCCATATCTTGCCCCAGCCACATCTCCTTCAGGCTCTTATCTCGGACATTGCCAAGGATGATGTCCGTGGCATTCCACCCGGTGCAGCACTGGGTGTCGCCGTTGTAAGCCACCACCAGCCGCTCCCAGGGGTACTGACAGATGAAATCGGGCTTGACCTTCATGGGGCCAGAAAAATTAATGTACGGGTTGCACACTATATAGTCCGAGACCGGCGTCATGGTCCAGGTGTAGCCCTCTGGATCGTCCTTGATGGCTGGCCAGATAGCGCACAGTCGCACCTGGGGCCGGGCGGTTCCAGCCTCGTCCCGCAGAGCCTTGAGCCGGGCCAGCCGAGAGCGGTTCTCCTCAAATTTGGCCGGTGCCCGGACCTTCTCGTAGGTCTTGCCGATGCCGTCGAAGCTCACCGCTACATAGCTAACGCCGGACTCGACAAAGGCTTGGGCCATGCCTTTGTCGATGTAAAAGGCGTTGGTCAGGAAAGAGACGTTAGGAATCCGCTTGCAGGCGTAATCGATCAGCTCCTTGATGCGCGGATGGGTCAGGGTCTCGCCCCGCCAGGACAGGCGGATAGAGTAGACCCCCTGAGCCTGGCACTCGTCCACCACCCGCTCAAACAGCTCCTGCTCCATCTGGCCGGTGTGTTTCAGGCCGCTACGGTAGCACATGGGGCAGTTCATATTGCAGGTGGAGGCGGTTTCGATGTCCACGTGCAGGGGGAACCGAGTGACGATCCGATTCCTAGGCGCCATGTCCCAGTTGACCCGGTTGAAAAAGTACTTAGTGAAATGCCCCTGGTTCAGGATGAAGTTCCAGTACCGTTCACGGGTATCGTGGGGGTTTTGGTGAAAATTGACCTGAAGCCCTTTACCGAGCTCCATGCCGCCCGAAGCCAGGAGCTGATCGAGAACTTCCATCTGGAAACGCGCGTCCCGCTCGTCCAGGGCCTCACCGATGAATTCCATCCACCCACCAAGGTCGATGGACAAAAAATCGATGCCCTCGTCCGACCGATGGGCCCAGCCGCCCTGGCCCACAAAGCAGCCCATAAAGGCAGCAAACTCGGGGTGCTCCGCCCCGCCCTGAGGCAGGGGCAAATCAAACAGAAACCGCAACTCTCCGCAGGATCGATCAAATCGCACTTTCAACATGGTTGTCTACCGTCCGTTTCCGGGGGGGGTCTCCCCGGCGACATTTTTCCCGGTGCTGGATTGTTCGCTCAGAGCGTGATCGGTTACAGCAGCAGTCAGGCCGCCGCCGACATCCGGTGCCTCCACAGGTGCAGGACTACGGCCTCCGACTCGGGGACGAATCCGCAACGTTCATAAAGGCGCACGGCCAGGAGGTTGTCGGCAAAGGCCTCCACCCGCACCGGGCGTGCTCCCGCATCCTCGACCGCAGCGCGAAGTACGGCCGCGCCAACGCCACGCCGGCGAAAGCCGGGCAACACTCCGACCACGAAGAGCTCTCGACCGGCCTCCCGATCCAATGCCACCGCTAGCCCGGCCGGAGAGCCGTCCACCAGCCCCACCGCCAGAGCCGAGGCCCGTCCCCAGCAGTGGTTGTGGATGGATTCCCGCCACAGTGCGAGCGCCCGCTCCCTGGGAATCTCCCGGTCCAAAAAGAACCGGCTGCAACCCATCTCCCCCGCCATTGCCAAAAATTCATCGCTTTCAAAACGAGCCGTCACCTCGGTGCTGACGCCTTTCCGAGCCTGCGGAGAGGGGCCTCGATAGTGGAAGGTGATCTCGCGTCCCAGATAAACGCCACCCAAAGTGGCCAGGCAGGCCGCTGTCTCGGGGTACGAGCCAGGCACCTTGACCACGGTCAGGACCTCCCCATCCGGCACGGCCCTAACCAGCGTCCTGGCCAGATCCATCCCGTCAGGGCCGCCCTGGAGCAGTTCCAGGCTACCGCAGGCCAGACCGAGCATCTCGGAATCCCACCCCTGAACACTGTGCCCGACCCAAATCATGCCTGCCTCCCCGGCCCGTTCATCAGGTAATCCAAGGCAGACATGCCGGGCTCAAAGCCGCCGAAGAGCTGGGGATAAACCGGATGGTCGAACTCCTGCCATCGGACCTCAATGCACCGCTCCCCAAAGATCCGCTCATCCAGATATCCCCTGGCCCCGGTCCCAGTTAGATAGACGTCGCCGCCCACGGCCTCGACCAGTCCAGCAAGCAGTTCGGACCTGCTCCCGGCCACGCCGAGATCGGAGGCGAGGACCATGGGCGCTGTGATCCCCAGACGCCCGGCTATCAGCTCCAGGAACTCCCGATTATGGTCCATGAGCCGCCGGTGGTTCCTACCGTAGATCGCCTCCACCTCAGGGAAAAGGCCCGCGAAGCCCGAGGTCCTGACGTAGGCCGCGCGCAGGGTGCTCAAGTGCTTGGCCCGCCAGTTGGAAGACTCGTCGATAAGCGTGTCGGCGATACGCTGTTCGAACCGCCCCTTCTTGGCTACGGGGACGGTCAGCCAACGGGGCCCGTTGGGGGTTTTGATCCGGTCGCGGTGATGCCACCCCCGACGGATGAACTGAACCGTGTCCAGAACCACATACACGTCACTCCGACTCCAACGATCGAAGAAGCCGAGCCACGGGATGAAGTCAGGCTGATGGATGGTCACGACCATATGGCCCTTCCTAGACGAGATAGCGCACGACCTTGAAGCACTCGGCATACTTCACGCCGATCATCATGCCCAGGTTCGCGTTCTGCTTGTCAAAAAACTCCAACCACTCATACCGGGTGCGCGACAACTCGGATTCATGGGCTTCGATGGCCTCCATTTTGCGTACCATATGCCCGGAGATATCTGAGTAAAAGCTGCCCTCAAAAGGTGTGCCGGTTTCATAATAGTTGCTGCGGTACATAAGGAATCGGGGTACGTGGCGTCCGGCCATGAGCGCGGCCTTGGCCGTCCAGACGTGATCGCGATGGATGTCGCCGTCCCAGTGGGAATAGATCGTGTCAATGTCGAGGACCTCGATGACCTTCTGGATCTGCTTAGTCAGCCCTTCGTCAAAGGGGACCTCAAAGGTCGGATAGCCAAGGCAGATCAGTTCCGCGCCAAGGATGTCGGCTGCGGCCTTGCCTTCCCGCGAGGCGGTTTCCAGGTCGCGGACCGTGTCTCCGTCGGGATTCTTGTAGGCCGAGTCCGTGACCACTAAGATCGTGACCTTGTCTCCGGCCTTGATGTGCTTGAGCAAGGTGCCGCTACAGCCGAGCTCTACATCGTCGTAGTGAGCGCCTATGCCGAGGACTTTCATGCGGCCCTCCCGATGCGTTTGAAGTACCCCCGGATAGCCTCACAGACCATACCGACCTGTTTCGCCTCCATGGAGGCAAACAGGGGCAGGGTCACTTCTCGCACAGCCACGTCCTCAGTCACGGGCAGACTCAGTTCTGGCTCGCACTGCCGGTACCAGCCGAAAAGATGGGATGGGGGATAATGGATGCTGGTCTGGATACCGGCCCCCCTCATGGCCTGCATAAACTTTTCGCGGTCAATGCCCGGATCGAGGAGTACGGGCATGATGTGATAGGCGGGCGTGCCCCTGTGGCTCACGAACGGCAGGGATATCCCTTCCGCGCCGGCCAGCTCCCGATGGTAAGCGGCCACCAGCTCGGCGCGACGCTCATTAAAGCCGACCAGGCGGGAGAGTTGCACCCGGCCCATGGCCGCACGCATCTCATCCAGGCGGTAGTTGTAACCGGGCTCGACCAAGTCATAACTGAAGGCATGGCCCTTGTGCCGGTGCAGGGTCGAGGCGGTCATACCGTGGGAGCGCAGACGGCGCAGCCGGGCACTCAGGGTGTCGTCCCGGGTGGTGACCATGCCTCCCTCTCCGGTGGACATATTCTTGTTGGAATAAAAGCTGAAGCAGGCGGCGTCGCCCAGGCTGCCGCAGGGACGGCCGTCCAGAGAGGCCCCGGGGGCGTGGGCCGCGTCCTCGATAACGCGCAGCCCGTACTCGCAGGCCAGACCCTGGATGGCGTCCATGTCGCAAGGGTAGCCAGCGTAGTGCATGACCATAATCGCCTTGGTCCTGGGGGTGACCTTAGCCGCAATGTCCTCGGGGCTGATGCAGAGGTCCTTCGTGGAGGTCACGTCGGTGAAGACCACCTTCGCGCCCAGAGAGGTAATCGCGTTGGGCCCGGCACAAAAATTCAGGGACGGACAGAGCACCTCGTCGCCGGGGCCGATCTCCATGGCCCGCAGGCAAAGATGCAGGGCCGCAGTGCAGTTGGCCACGGCCACGGCCGAGCCGCCCCCGACTTGGACGGCGAAATCCTTCTCGAAGGCCTGGACCTCCTCCCCCATGGTCAGCCAGCGAGAATCCAGAACCCTGTTCACGGCCTCGCGTTCTGCGTCACCGATGTCCAGATCAAAGAGCGGCACCTTCCAGTTCATGACACCAACCTCAACTGTTTGGGTAACAAACGGGCTTCCTCTTCCTCAAATAGGTCGATTGCCTGCATGTAGTCGTCGGGACGCCCGATATCGAGCCAGAGTCCGTCGTGACGGAAGGTCTCCACCTTCTTGCCTGCGGCCAGCAGCTCAAGCATCAGATCGTCGAAACCAAAGCCCGTATCGGGGGGGATGTAGTCCAAGACTCTTCTGGAGACCATGTACACCCCCATGCTGACTAGGTATTCATTGATCGGTTTCTCCTCGAAGCCGATCAGATTATCGGTTCCATCAACCTTGAGCACGCCATACTCGGAGCGCACCGTGCGCCGGTAAGCGCCGATGGTAAATAGGGCATCGTCATTTATGTGACGGTCGTGAAGAGCCCTGAAATCCAGGTCGGTCAACACGTCACCGTTGAGCACATAAAAATTTTCCGGCAGAGACTTCTCCATGAGTTTAAGTGGGCCCATAGTCCCCAGGGGCTTCTGCTCCAGGGAATAGCAGATCTCGATACCCCACTTGGCCCCGCCGTTGAAGTAGGAACGAATGATCTCCGCCTGGTGGTTGACTGCCAGCGTGACCCGCCGAACCCCGGCCTGGGCCAGTTGACGGATGATAACTTCTAGTATCGGATATTCGCCGACAGGCATGAGCGGCTTGGGCAGAACCGTGGTGTACGGCCTAAGTCTGGTGCCAGCTCCCCCTGCGAGTATCACTGCTGTTTTCGTCATGCTTTCTTCCGCCTGTTAGCTTATTCCGTAAGGATCCACCCCGCGCCGACTTCCGGACAATGATCTGTGCAATAAACAGGCCGCTTGGCCTTCTGACCGCCCCATCGCCCCTTGGCCTCTCTCGGGTCGAAACGATCATTCACCAACTAACTCATCCTATCCACTGGCTATTCCTCCGGCATAGCCGGACCGACACACCCCATTCTTCCGGCAAACACCCGCGCCTTCTCCACTAGCCCCGAGGACTCGGCCAGCAATTTTTTCCAGTTCTCCTCGCTGTGCACGTCCCGCCCCCGCTGGTCGTGGCTGCGCACGGAGTACAAGGCCTTGGGTATATGCCGGAAACGTGCCCCGTTCATGGCGAAACGCAAAAAGCATTCATGGTCGTTGGCCGTGTACGCGTTGTCATAATAGCCGAACCGCTCGTGCAGGGAGCGGCGGTAGAGCTTGGACACGCCGCACAGGTACCAGTCGCAGAAGTTCGCCTCGAAGCTGTAGTCCGGCAGCCGGAACTCGCGCAGGATGCGCATGGCGTCGTCGACCACGAACATGTCGGAAAAGACGAAGTCCGCCTCGTCGCGATTGAGCGGACCGGCCAGCTCGGAGAGCATCTGCGGATGGCAGATGTCGTCCGAGGCGATGTAGGTGCAGTACTCGCCCGTGGCCATCTCGAATCCCCTGTTGTAGGACGGGGTGTGACCCAGCCTAACCGGACTCTCATGGACGATCAGGGAGCGGCCCTCGGCGCGATACCGGGGATATTCGACGCGGGCCACGGTACCATCCGCTTCCAATTTCGCCGCATGGGACACCATATCCTCGACCACACTCTTTTGAAACTGCGCCAGGACCTCGGAGGTGTCGTCCGGGGAGGGGTCGGCCACCACGATGAGTTCGATGTTCGGGTAGTCCTGAAACCAGATGGAATCCAGACACGCCCCCAGGTACCGCGCCTGGTTGTAGGTCGGGACGACCACTGATATCTTTCTGGCTTTGCTCATTGCCCACGGTCCACGTCGATGCAGTGTTTCAGATACCACGCGTAGGCCTCGGCCAGCCCCTCTTCCAGGGAACGCTTCGGGCTCCAGCCCATGTTCCGCAGACGGGTGCTGTCCAGAAATTTGCGGGGCGTTCCGTCCATTTCCGGCCGCTCGAACCGGATGTCTCCCCTAAAACCGACCACGCGCCCGACCAGTTCGGCCAGCTGGCGGATGGTCACCTCGCTGCCCGAGCCGATGTTGACGATGTCCTCACCGGAATACTCCTCCATGAGAAAAAACAACGCGTCAGCCAGATCGTCCACATGCAGGAACTCCCGCAGAGGGGTGCCGGAACCCCAGACCGCCACCTCGGCGCTCCCCGCGGCCTTGGCCTCGTGGAAACGGCGGATCAGGCCGGGGATCACGTGGGAGTTCTCGGGATGGTAGTTGTCGCCCGGTCCGTAGAGATTGGTGGGCATGACGCTGATGGCGTCGAACCCATGCTGGCGGCGCAGGGCCTGGCAGTGCTTGATGCCCGCGATCTTGGCCACGGCGTAAAATTCGTTGGTCGTCTCCAGCGGGCCGGTCAGCAGGGCGTCCTCTGGGATGGGCTGCGGGGCCTCGCGCGGATAGATGCACGACGACCCGAGGAACTGGAGCTTGCGCGCGCCGGTGTTGAAAGCCGCGTCGATGACGTTGGTCTGGATCAGCAGGTTGTCGCGGATGAAATCCGCCGGGTAGGTGCTGTTGGCGTGGATGCCGCCCACCCTGGCCGCAGCCAGGAATACATACTCGGGGCGCTCGTCCTTAAAAAAACGAGCCACATCGGCCTGAACAGTCAGGTCCAGTTCGCCGCTCGTGCGCAGAATCAGGTTTAAAAAACCAGCGCCCTGAAGCCGTCTGACAATGGCCGACCCCACCAGTCCCCTGTGGCCGGCTACGAAAATTTTACTGTCCTTGCGCATCATTCCCCCCGGCAGGCGGACGGAGCCGTATAGCCGTTTTCTCGGCAGAGCACCTCAAGTCGGGCCTGGTCCATGTCCGAGGCCACCATTTCCGCGATCATGGTTTTGAAAGAGGTAGTGGGCGTCCAGCCCAGCTTTTCCCTGGCCTTGGTCACCTCGCCGGTCAGGCTGTCCACCTCGGTGGGGCGGTAATACCTGGGGTCGACTTTAATTAATTCAGCACCGCTTTTCGCGTCGAACCCAACCTCTTCGACACCTTTTCCGCGCCAGGCAATATCGTATTCCAGACTGCGCCCGGCGATCTCCACCAATTCGCGGACCGAATAGCTGGTCCCTGTGGCGACGACATAGTCGTCCGGGCGCTCCTGCTGGAGCATAAGCCACATCATTTCCGTGAAGTCGGCCGCGTGTCCCCAGTCGCGCCGGGCGTCGAGGTTGCCCAACCAGACCGTGGTCTCCAGCCCGGCGGCCACGCGGGCCAGGCCGCGCGTGACCTTGCGGGTGACGAAAGTCTCGCCCCGGCGCGGAGACTCGTGATTGAACAAGATGCCGTTGCTGGCGTGGATGCCGTAGGCCTCGCGGTAGTTGACGGTGATCCAGTAGGCGTAGAGCTTGGCGGCCGCATAGGGGGAACGCGGGTAAAACGGGGTCAGCTCGTTCTGTGCCGCCACCCCGGAATTGCCGAATAACTCCGAAGTTGAAGCCTGATAAAAGCGGGTCTTGCTCTCTAGCCCGAGGATACGGATGGCTTCAAGCAGTCGCAGCGGGCCCATAGCCGTGGTGTCGGCGGTGTATTCCGGCGTTTCGAAGGACACGGCCACATGGCTCTGCGCGGCCAGGTTGTAAATTTCGTCAGGCTGGACCTCCTGCACGACCCGGATCAGATTCGTGGCGTCGGTCATATCACCATAATGGAGAATGAACCGCTGGTCCGCTTCGTGGGGGTCCTGATACAGATGCTCCACCCGCTCGGTGTTGAACAGGGATGCCCTCCGCTTCAGGCCGTGGACCTCGTACCCCTTGCCGAGCAGCAGTTCCGCCAGATAGGAGCCGTCCTGTCCGGTTATTCCCGTAATCAAAGCTTTTTTCGTCATTTTT
>Ga0075011_10000274_pt1 | contig 27381 bp, 28 predicted proteins | sample TARM_MetaG_T_14_FD_72354 | JGI IMG/M metagenome (GOLD analysis project Ga0075011, IMG submission 72354) | Freshwater microbial communities from Pennsylvania, USA, analyzing microbe dynamics in response to fracking - TARM_MetaG_T_14 | ecosystem: Environmental > Aquatic > Freshwater > River... | reverse complement strand
CTCGTGCAGGGAGACCGCCAGCAGCTCGACCAGTTGATCCGCAACCTGATCGACAACGCCCTCAAGTATGGCGATCCGGTCGCCCCGGTGACCGTGCGGCTCCACACCGAAGGCCGCGATGCAGTGCTCGAAGTGATCGACCGGGGCGAAGGCATCCACCCCGATCACCTGCCCTACCTGACCCGCCGGTTCTACCGCTCCGATCCGGGCCGCAGCCGCGCGGCCGGGGGCACCGGGCTGGGGCTGGCAATCGTCAAGCACATCGTCGAGCGCCATCGCGGCAAGCTCGATATTTCAAGCACATTGGGCCATGGCAGCACGGTCACCGTGCGCCTGCCGCTGGTCACCGCGCCAGCGCCCTGAACCACCGGTTTCCCGCGTTTCCGATTTTTGTCACAATTGCTGCGCCGATTGTCATAAACATGTCACGAGCCTGTCGCATTGGCGCGGCACCCAAGGGACACATTCAGGGCCGCGGGGAATGGAAGGTTTTGCCATGGTCACGTTTCGCACTCTCGCCATCACCACTGCCGCGCTGGGCGCGCTGAGCCTCGCCGGTTGCGGCGGCGCCGAAGACGCCAGCCGCGACCAGGTGCGCGCGGTCGGCTCCTCGACGGTCTATCCGTTCGCCAAGGCCGTCGCCGAGCAACTCGCCAAAAGCGACGCCAGCCTCAAGTCGCCGATCATCGAATCGACCGGCACGGGCGCGGGCATGAAGCTGTTCTGCGCCGGCGTCGGCCCGCAGCACCCCGACATCGCAGACGCCTCGCGCCGCATGAAGAAGTCGGAATTCGACGAATGCGTGGCCAATGGCGTCAAGGACATCGCCGAAATCCAGGTCGGCCTCGACGGCGTGGCCTTTGCCGAATCCAAGGGCGGCGCGTCCCTCGCGCTCACCCCGCAGGATGTCTACAAGGCGCTCGCCAAGGCCCCCTATGGCCAGCCCAACACGGCAAAGACCTGGCACGACGTGAACCCGGCCCTGCCCGCCGACCCGATCCTCGTCTATGGCCCGCCCTCGACCTCGGGCACGCGCGACGCGCTCAAGGAACTGATCCTGGCCAAGGGCTGCGACGAAAACGCCGCGATGAAGGCCCTCAAGGACAGCGACAAGAAGAAGCACGACGACATCTGCACCCAGGTGCGTGAAGACGGCGCCTATGTCGACGCGGGCGAGAACGACAACCTGATCGTCCAGAAGATCGAGGCCAACCCCAAGGCCATCGGCATCTTCGGCTTCTCCTATGTCGAAGAGAACGCCGACCGCATCAGGGGCCTGACCATGAGCGGCGTCACGCCGACCTACCAGACCATCTCCGACTTCTCCTACCCCGGCGCGCGCCCGCTCTACATCTATGTCAAGAAGGCGCACCTCAAGGCCATTCCGGGTCTTCAGGCCTATGTCACGCAGTGGTCAAAGCTGTGGGGCAAGGATGGTGTTCTGGCCAAGCTGGGCATGGTGGTTGCACCCGATGCCGTGCTGGCGCAAAGCACCCAGGCGGTCAGCACGATGCCCTCGCTCGACGGCTCGCAGCTCAAGTAAGTCTACGAAAGGACACGCGGTTCAGCCATGTCGCCGGCCATTCTCCTCCTCCTCGCCCTCGGGCTGGGTCTTGTCGGCTGGCTGGCGGCCCGCTCGCGCGCCTGGGCCTTTCGGGCCCGGGCACCGGGCGGGCGGCTCAATTCGCTGCCCAGCTTCCATGCCTGGTATGTCGCGCTCTGGGTCATGGTGCCCGCGCTCCTTTTCGCGCTGGTGTGGAATGCGGTCAGCCCTGCGCTGGTCACCGCCCATGTGCTGGCCGATCCGGCGGCAGCGGCCCTTCCCGGCTTCGGGTTCGAGCGGCAGTCGATGCTCGCGCAGGCCCGCGCGGTGGCCGAAGGGCATGCCTTCGGCGTCTTCGCGCCCGAAGCCGAAGGGCTCGTCGCGCCCTATCGCGTGGCGCTGGCCCGCTATGAATCAATCGGGCTGATCGTCACCATCCTGGTGGCGCTGGCTGGCGGGATCTTTGCCTTCCTGCGCCTCAAGCCCGATTTCAACGCCCGCAACCGCGTCGAACGCGCGGTCATGGCGCTGCTGCTGATCGCCTCGCTGGTCGCGATCCTGACCACGGCGGGCATCTTCGTGAGCCTCGTGTTCGAGACCGTGCGCTTCTTCGGCATGGTCTCGCCCATCGACTTCCTGTTCGGCACCCACTGGGCGCCCGACCCGATGAGCACCGGCATCCCCGATGGCAAGCAGTTCGGCGCGATCCCCCTGTTCTGGGGCACGATCTACATCGGCGCGATCATCGCGATGCTGGTGGCGATCCCGCTCGGGCTGATGAGCGCGATCTACCTGACGCAATATGCATCTTACACCGTACGCACGGTGATGAAGCCGCTGCTCGAAATCCTCGCGGGCGTGCCCACGGTCGTCTATGGCTACTTCGCCGCGCTGACCGTGGCCCCGGCCGTGCGCGATTTTGCGCAAGGGATCGGCATCTCGAGCGCCTCGACCGAAAGCGCGGTGGCCGCCGGGCTGGTCATGGGGGTGATGATCATTCCCTTCGTGTCCTCGATGGCCGACGATTCCATTGCCGCCGTTCCCCAGTCGCTGCGCGACGGCAGCCTGGCGATGGGCGCCACCCGCGCCGAAACGATCCGCAAGGTGCTGGTGCCCGCCGCCCTGCCGGGCATCGTGGCCGGCATCATGCTGGCGATCAGCCGCGCCATCGGCGAGACGATGATCGTGGTCATGGCTGCGGGCGCCTCGGCCAACCTCACCGCCAACCCGTTCCAGTCGATGACCACGGTGACGTTCCAGATCGTGGCCATGCTGACGGGCGAAGGCAGCTTCGACCACCCTGCCACCCTTTCGGCCTTCGCGCTGGGCATGGTGCTCTTCCTTGTCACCCTTGCGCTCAACTTCATCGCCCTGCGCGTGGTGAAGCGTTACCGCGAAGCCTACGAGTGAGCCATCCGATGGACATCGTCTCTTCTTCCGAGGCCGTCCGGGCCGAACGCCACGCCCGCATGGCCGCGCGCCTGGCCCGCCGCCACCGGGCCGACCGGGTGTTCCACTGGGCCGGGCTTGGCGCGGTGGCCTTCTCGGCGCTGGTGCTGGCCTTCCTGCTGGTCTCGATGACCTCGAACGGGATTTCCGGCTTCAAGCGCAGCGAACTGCGCTTCGACGTGCCCTTGCAGGGCCAGCTCACGGTCGAGCGCGACCGCCTCGCCCAGCCCGATCCGGCCAGCGCCCTCGAACTGGCCGGGCTCCCCGCGCTGGTCGATGCGGCGGCCGAAAAGAACCTGGGTCCGGGCGGCGCGGCGCTGCTCGGCGATGGCGCCTGGCGCGATCTGGCCGCGCGCATCGCGGCTGATCCCACCCTGCTCGACAATGCCAGCGTGGCCGTCTCGCTGCCCGCCAGCGACGATCTGGCCACCGCCCAGCGCGGCGACGGCAAGGACGCGCTTGTGCCCACCGCGCGCCGGCTCGCGGCGCAAGGCAAGCTCGTGCGCGCGTTCGACTGGGGCTTCCTGACCCGCTCGGACGCCACCAGCCCGCAGGCCGTGGGTATCTGGGGGGCGCTCAAGGGCTCGATCATGACCATGCTGATCACCCTCGTGCTGGCCTTCCCGGTCGGCGTGCTGGCCGCGCTCTATCTTGAGGAATATGCGGCCCGCAACCGCTGGACCGACCTCATCGAGATCTCGATCAACAATCTGGCGGCGGTCCCCTCGATCATCTTCGGCCTGCTCGGGCTGGCGGTGTTCCTTGGCCTCTTCCCCAACTATCGCTCGGCGCCGCTGATCGGGGGCATGACCCTCGCGCTCATGACGATGCCGGTCATCGTGATCTCGGGCCGCAACGCGATCAAGGCGGTGCCGCCCTCGATCCGCGACGCGGCGCTGGCCATGGGGGCAAGCCGGGTGCAGGTGGTGTTCCACCATGTCCTCCCGCTCGCCCTGCCCGGCATCCTGACCGGCACGATCATCGGCATGGCCCGCGCCCTGGGCGAGACCGCGCCGCTGCTGATGATCGGCATGCGCGCCTTTGTCGCGAGCCCGCCCAGCGGGATCACCTCGCCCTCCAGCGTGCTGCCGGTGCAGATCTTCCTGTGGTCCGACGAAATCGACCGCGGCTTCATCGAGCGCACGAGCGCGGCGATCGTCGTCCTGCTGGTCTTCCTGCTCCTCATGAACGGCCTTGCCATCTTCCTGCGCAACCGCTTCGAAAAACGGTGGTAACATGACTCCCCCCCTTTCCGAGACACCCATGGCTCCCACCGCAATTGCCCATTCCCTGCCTGACGATGGCCCCGCCAAGATCAGCGCGCGCAATGTCTCGGTCTTCTATGGCGCCAAGCGCGCGATCGACGACGTGTCGATTGACGTGCCCAAGGACTATGTGACCGCGTTCATCGGGCCCTCGGGCTGCGGCAAGTCGACGTTCCTGCGCTCCTTGAACCGCATGAACGACACGATCCCCCATGCCCGTGTGGAAGGGGAAATCCTGCTCGACGGGCAGGATATCTACCGCTCGGGGATGGACGTGGTGCAACTGCGCGCGCGCGTGGGCATGGTCTTCCAGAAGCCCAACCCGTTCCCCAAGTCGATCTACGAGAACATCGCCTATGGCCCGCGCATCCACGGGCTGACGACGAGCAAGAGCGAACTGGACGGCATCATCGAAAGCTCGCTCCAGCGCGCTGGCCTGTGGGACGAAGTCAAGGATCGCCTGAGTGACAGCGGCACCGCGCTCTCGGGCGGGCAGCAGCAGCGCCTGTGCATCGCGCGGGCCATCGCGGTCGATCCCGAAGTGATCCTGATGGACGAGCCCTGCTCGGCGCTCGACCCCATCGCGACCGCGCGCATCGAGGAACTGATCGACGAACTGCACGGGCGCTATGCCATCGTGATCGTCACCCACTCGATGCAACAGGCCGCCCGTGTCTCGCAGCGCACCGCATTCTTCCATATGGGCAAGATCGTGGAATATGGCACGACCTCGGATATCTTCACCAATCCGCGGGAAGAGCGCACCAAGGACTACATCACCGGCCGTTACGGTTAAGGAAAACAGAACGTGGCTGAACATACCGTCAAGGCATTCGACGACGACATCACCCGCCTGCGCGGGCTGGTGGCCGAAATGGGCGGCCTGGCCGAACTTTCCATCACCGAGGCGATGGAAGCCCTGGTCGGCGGCAACGAGGAACTGGCCGCAGGCGTGATCGCCCGCGACAAGCGCATCGACCAGCTCGAAGGCGAGGTCGACCGCCTCGCCATCCGCGTGCTCGCCCTGCGCGCGCCGATGGCCGACGACTTGCGCGAGGTGATCGCCGCGCTCAAGATCGCCGGGGTGATCGAGCGCATCGGCGACTATGCCAAGAACATCGCCAAGCGCGTGGGCCACATCGCCGGGCGCAAGCGGTTCGAGCCGCTCACCCTGCTTCCGGTCATGAACGAGATGGCCAGCGACATGGTCCACGATGTGCTGACCGCCTATGCCGCGCGCGATGCCGATGCTGCTGCCGAAATCGTCGCCCGCGATGCCAAGGTCGATGCCTTCTACGACAGCGTGTTCCGCAACTATGTCTCGTTCATGGTGGAAAACCCCGCCACGATCAGCAGCGTGGCCCAGTTGATGTTCGTGGCGCGCAACATCGAGCGGATCGGCGATCAGGCGACCAATATCGCCGAAATCGTCCACTATGCCGCCACCGGCGCCTATCTGCCCGAGCGCGAGGACGTGCTGCCTCCGGCGTGATCGGCGTGTGATCGGTGCGGGGGGCGAAACATTCCGGGCGCTTTCGTCATGGCTGCGTAACAATTGTCGTGTTTTCGCAAGCTTGCTGTCAAAGTTGATCGGAGATAACGCGTGTCTGCTCCCAAGCTGCTTCTCGTCGAGGACGACACGGCCCTGGCCGAACTGGTCGAATACCGCTTTCGCGGCGAAGGCTACGAGGTCCGCTCGACCGATGATGGCGACGAGGCCCTGCTTCTGGCCGCAGAAGACACCCCCGATCTCGTCCTGCTCGACTGGATGATCGGGGGCACCAGCGGGATCGAGGTCTGCCGCCGCCTGCGCCGCCAGAAGGCGACCGCCCATGTGCCGATCATCATGCTCACCGCCCGCAGCGACGAGGACGACCGCATTCGCGGCCTCGAAACCGGCGCCGACGACTATGTGACCAAGCCCTTCTCCCCGCGCGAGCTGATCGCCCGCGTGGGCGCGGTCCTGCGCCGCGTGCGTCCGGCGCTGGCGGGCGAGACGATCACCGTGGGCGACCTCTCGCTCGACCCGACTGCGCACCGCGTCATCCGGCGCGGCCAGCAGATCAAGATCGGGCCGACCGAATTCCGCCTGCTCAAGCATTTCATGGAGCATCCGGGCCGGGTCTTCTCGCGCGGGCAACTGCTCGATGCGGTCTGGGGCAGCGGCAGCGACATCGAGTTGCGCACGGTCGACGTCCACATCCGCCGCCTGCGCCAGGCCATTGCCCTTCCCGGCGCCGCCGACCCGGTGCGCACCGTGCGCTCGGCGGGCTATGCCCTCGAAGGCGTCTGACACACATTCAGCCTGTCACGCATTGTTTCATTGCACTGCACCCAAAAGTTGCAGCTTTGTTTGAAAAAGTTGCTGGCGCGTCGAAGTACTGGAAAAGAAGCGATCCCCACCCCATTTTCAGTATCGTAGCCTTTGGTCGAACTGGACGGTTCCAGCCAATTGCGCTGCGATGCCGCAAATGAACCAAGGTCAGATCGGGCCTCGCGCCACGATCTCCCTTTTCGGGGTCCACCACAATGCCGCACACGCTCTTTTCCCGTCCGTCCACATCCCGGCCCCGCACCGATGCGCGGTTGCGCTGGAACGATGTGGAATCGCTCCCGGTTCACTCGGCACTCGTCGGCCTTGTCGTGCTCGGGGTTCTGGGCGTGCTCGCCTGGGTCCTGAATCTCGACCTCGACCTGCTCGAAGGGACCGGCCCGATGGGCGTGGCCCCGCTGGTCATCGGCATGGGGGCCTGCGCGGCGCTCGCCCGTGCCTGGATGGTCATGTATCGCGCCGATCACCCGTCCTGAGCGCTCCGGCAGCGGCTGGCGCGCCCCGTTTCCTCATCCCCAAAGCGGCCTGAGAAAGCCGAAGGAAAGCAGTACCCTCCATGATTGTTGGCAAGACCCCGCGTATCCGCATGACGTTCGTGGCAGCCTGGCACACCCTGCTGGCCCTGCTCGTCTGGGACGTGGCCGTCACCGTGTTCTACTACTTCGCGCCGTTTCCCGGCCCGGCCCTGCCGCTCACCATTTTCGGCACGGGGCTGGCGCTGCTGCTCGGCTTCCGCGTCAACTCGGCCTACCAGCGCTGGTGGGAAGGCCGCATCGTCTGGGGCGCGATGACCAACAATTCGCGCAGCTTTGCCCGCGCCGTGGGCAGCTTCCTGCCCGATACCCGGCAAGGCCGCGCGCTGCGCGATGAACTCGTGCGCCGCCATGTCGCCTATGTCCATGTCCTGCGCCACCAGTTGCGCGGGCAGCCCCCGCGCGAATCTGCCGAGCGCGTACTCGAAACCACCGACATTCCCGAACTGGCCTTGCGCAACCCGGCCAATGGCCTGCTCGAGGGCAATGGCCTGCGCCTCGCCAGGGCCCAGCGCGAAGGGATGATCGACACGATCCAGCATTCGCGGATCGAGGCCATCATGGTCGAGATCAGCAATGCCCAGGGCGCCATGGAACGCCTGCGCAACACCCCGCTTCCGGCCCAGTACCGCAGCTTCCCCACGTTCTTCACGCGGCTGTTCTGCGTGCTGCTGCCGATCGGTCTGGTCGAATCGCTGGGCCCGGCAACCCCGATGGGCTCGGCCCTGGCCGGTTTCATGTTCCTCGCCGCGCTTCAGATCGGCGACGATCTGGTCAACCCGTTTGCCGACACGATCCACGACGCCCCGCTCAACGCGATGTGCGCCACCATCGAATCCGACCTCAACGAGAGCATCGGCCTGCCCCCCGCCCCGGTGGTGCAGCCGGTCGACGGGGTGCTCTGGTAAGAAAGGTTCAGGCGGCCGGTTTCACCCCAGCCAGCGGGTCCAGTCGAGATCGGCCGCCGAAACCCAGCCTTCCCTGAAATTGGCATAGAACAGCGCAAAGAGCGCCACAGACAGGACGGTGGCCCGCAAGGCCACCCGTCCGGGCTGAAAATTCACCGGCGCGCTGGCGACATGGCCGCGCCCGATGTCCTGCCCCGCCTCCTCGGGCGTGCGCAACCCGAAGGGCAGCACCAGAAACCCGCTGAACACCCAGAACAGCGCATAAATCGCGAGCATCGACGTCCAGCGCATCGGCGCGTCCCTCCCTGTTCAGGAGCGGACGCGCAGCGCGCCCGTCCTCATTTTTCCCGCAGCAAAACCTGCACGACCGGCTTCTTGCCGCACCAGCGCTGCGCCGCCCGTCTTACCGTCAGGCGCACGCATTCGGCAACCGCCACGCGGTCCCGCTTGCGGTCGCCCTTGAGGCTCTTGAGCGCCTTGGACACATCCTCGCGCGCTTCCTCAAGGAACGGCTCCATGTCCTCTTCCAGAGGCACACCGACGCAGCCGAAATCGACCGCCGAGGCCTGCTTGCCCTCGGGCGTGACCGCCAGCGCCACGCTGATCAGGCCATTGTTGCCCAGCTTGCGGCGCATGGCCATCGCCTCGCCATCGGCGGGCGCGATGATGTCGCCATCGAGCACGAAGCGCCCGTTGCGCTCCTCGCTCAGCTTGACCGGCCCATTGGGCGCCAGTCGCACCAGATCGCCATTCTTCTGCACGATCGTCTTGGGGATGCCCTCGGCCTTGCCCAGACGGGCCTGCTCGGCCATGTGGCGGATCTCGCCATGGACGGGCACGAGGATCTCGGGCCGCAGCCATTCATAGAGCGCGACGAGTTCGGGGCGCCCGGGATGGCCCGAAACGTGGATCATCGACTGCTTGTCGGTGATCAGGCGCACGCCCTTCTGGACCAGCGCGTTCTGCACGCGGCCGATGGCCAGTTCGTTGCCCGGAATCTGGCGGGTGGAGAAAACCACCGCGTCGCCCGCTTCCAGCTTGATCGGATGCTGATCGGTGGCGATGCGCGAAAGCGCGGCGCGCGCCTCGCCCTGCCCGCCCGTCGCCAGGATCAGTACTTCGCCGCGCGGCAGGTCCATCGCCGCGTCCATGCTGATGGTATCAGGGAAATCGAGCAGATAGCCCGAGGCCTGCGCCACCTTGATGATCCGGTCGAGCGAACGCCCGGCCACGCAAAGCTTGCGGTTGGTCACTTCGGCCACTTCGGCCAGCGTTTGCAGGCGCGCCACGTTCGAAGCGAACGTGGTCACCACCACGCGCCGTCCGGGCAGGTCTGCAATCGTTTCCAAAAGCCCGGCACGCACGGCGCCTTCCGAGCCCGAAGCCTTGGCATTGAACACGTTGGTCGAATCGCAAACGAGCGCGAGAATGCCCTCGTCGCCCATCGCGGTCAGCTCTTCCTCGGTCGCGGGGGTGCCCACGCGCGGTTCGTCGTCGAGCTTCCAGTCCCCGGTGTGGAAGACCCGGCCATAAGGCGTGTCGATCAGCAGGGCATTGCCTTCTGCAATCGAGTGCGCCAGCGGCACGTAGCGGATGCCGAACGGCCCGAGATCGAACGATCCCTCGTTCTCGATCACGTTGAGTTCGACCTGCCGGTCGATCCCGGCCTCGACCAGCTTCTCGTTGACGAGCCGCGCGGTAAAGGGCGTCGCATAGAGCGGCACGCCCAGTTCCTGCGCGAAATAAGGCACCGCGCCGATGTGATCCTCGTGGGCATGGGTCAGCACCACGCCCAGCAGATCCTTCTTGCGCGCCTCGATGAATTCGAGATCGGCAAAAACGAGTTCGACGCCCGGATACCACGGATCGGCAAAGGTCATGCCCAGGTCGACCATCAACCACTTTCCGTCGCACCCGTAGAGGTTGACGTTCATTCCGATCTCGCCCGAACCACCAAGGGCGAGAAACAGTAATTCCTTTCCGGGCTTCACTCTAATGTCCTGTTCTGGCCCGCCATCCCGGCGCGCTCTGCAAGTAGGGCCATGCCGTCGAGCGTCAGATCCGCGTCGACATGGTCAAAAATCTGTGTGTGCCGATCGAACAGGACAGCGAGCCCCCCCGTGGCGATGACTTTGGCCGGCTCCCCGATTTCGGCGCGCATCCGGGCAATGAGGCCTTCCATCATGGCCACATAACCCCAGAACACGCCGATGTGCATCTGGTCTTCCGTGTTACGCCCTATCACGCTTTCGCCCACACGCGGAACCGAAATGGCAATGCGGGGCAATTTGGCCGCCGCATTGACCAGCGCATCGAGCGAAAGGTTGATTCCCGGCGCGATAATCCCGCCCTTGTAGGTGCCTTGCGGGTCGACCCAGTCGAACGTCGTGGCCGTGCCGAAATCGATGATGATCAGGTGCTCGCCGGGAAGTCCGGCATGGCCGGCGATCACGTTGAGCGCGCGGTCAGCGCCCAGCGAGCGCGGCTCATCGACATCGGCAAGGAAGCCCCATGCCGCGTCGCCCTGCCCGGCCACCATGGCCTCAAGGCCAAAATACTTGTCGGCCAGAACCTGAAGGTTGTGCAGCGCGCGCGGCACCACCGTCGAGATGATGATCCGCCGCACAGCGCTGCGATCAAACCCCTGGATTTCCATGAGCTGGAGCAGCCAGACGGCATATTCGTCGGCCGTGCGGCGCGGATCGGTGGCCACGCGCCAGCGCGCGCGGATGGTCCCGTCCTCGAACAGGGCGAAGACCACATTGGTATTGCCGACATCGACAGCCAGCAGCATCAGTTCTCTCCCAGGCGATTCATGTGCTCAGGGCGGTCATTCCCGCAGGATCGCCCACCAGATCGACATCGCCCGCGTGAACGGCAAGCATGCGACCATCGGCAAGGCGCAGTTGCGCCACGCCATCGGCATCGATCCCGGCAAAGCCACCCATGATGGCCCCATGGGCCTTGTCGTTGACAGAAACAAGCGTGCCCCGCGGCACCGCGCAGGCTTCCCACCGTGCGCGCAAGACCGGCCATTGCCCGGTATGCCAGGCGGCCAGATGCAAGGCCCAGCGTTCGGCCAGAACCTGCGCAAAGACATCGCGCGAAACGGGATGGCCCAGTTCGGCAAGGCTCGTCGTCGCGCGCCCCTCCACCTGTGGGGCCTGGGCCAGATTGACCCCGATCCCCACCACGATGGCAGCACCACTGCGTTCGAGCAGCACGCCCGCCAGCTTGGCCGAGCCCACCAGCAGGTCATTGGGCCACTTGAGATAGAGGTGCGCAAGGCCGGGGCACAGTGTCGCCACAGCCTCATGAACGGCGAGTCCCGCCACCAGCGCAAGCGTCTGGGGTGCCGTTTCTCCCGGCGCCAGAAGCGCAAGGGTCGATCCCATGAAATTGCCGGCGCCATCGCTCCAGACACGGCCCGAACGGCCCCGCCCGGCGCTCTGGCGATCGGCAATCAGCCAATACCCCTCAAAAGGGCAATCCCCCCCACCCGCGCGCGCGAGAAGCGCAGCGTTGGTGGAGGGGATTTCGTTGACGACTTCGAACAAGACGAAGTGCTTGTCGTGATCAGGCGAAGTGGAACAACGCGGCAGCCGCATTGCCCGCCAGACCGCCCAGCCACTTGGTGAGCAGATAGCCCAGCGGCGAGATGAACAGCGTGGCGAGAACCAGCAGCACCGAGTGCGCGATGTCGCTCGAACCCTTCACCTTGTCGGCAGCCTCGTCGAAGTAGAGCACCTTGACCACCTTGAGGTAGTAGAAGGCACCGATTACCGACGCGGCGATAGCGATCGAGCCCAGCGCCACGAGGTGCGCCTGAACCGCAGCCTGGAACACCACGAACTTGCCCCAGAAGCCCAGTAGCGGCGGAAGGCCCGCCAGGCTGAGCATCACGCAGGCCAGAGCCAGTGCCAGACCCGGACGGGTCTTCGACAGGCCCGCCAGATCGCTGATCGCCTCGACCTGCTCGCCATTGGCATCGCGCAGCATCAGGATCGCCACGAAACCGGCCACCGACATCGCCACGTAGATGGCGAGGTAGACGAGCACGGCCGCAGCGCCCGGCTGGTTGGCGCAAGCCAGACCAACGAGCATGAAGCCGACGTTGTTGATCGACGAATAGGCCATCAGGCGCTTGATGTTGGTCTGGCCGATGGCGCCCAGTGCCCCGATCACGATCGAGAGCAGCGCGGCGAAGATGATGATCTGCTGCCAGGCACCCGGCTGGGCACCATAGGCTTCGAGGCTCACGCGCATCATCAGCGTCAGCGCGGCAGCCTTGGGGGCCGTCGCGAAGAACGCGGTGACGGGCGTGGGCGCGCCTTCATAAACGTCGGGCGTCCACATGTGGAACGGCGCGGCGCTGATCTTGAAGGCAAGCCCGGCCAGCACGAAGACGAGGCCGAACGTGGCGCCCGTGCCCAGACCATGATGGGCCAGAGCAAGGCGGATGCCGTCGAAGTTGGTCGTGCCGGTAAAGCCGTAGGTGAGGCTCACACCATAGAGCAGGATGCCCGAAGCGAGCGAGCCGAGCACGAAGTACTTGAGGCCCGATTCCGCCGAGCGGTCATCGTTGCGCAGGATCGAGGCCAGCACATAGGATGCAAGGCTGTTGAGTTCGAGACCGATGTAAAGCGTGAGCAGGTCGGTCGCCGAAACCATGATCCCCATGCCCAGCGCCGCGAACAGCACCAGGATCGGGAATTCGGCCCGCATCGAGCGGGCGCGCTCGAAATAGGCCGGTGCAACGATCAGCGTCACACCCGCGCCGACATAGATCAGAAGCTTGGCAAAGGCAGCAAAGGCGTCGGCGCGATAGAGGCCACCGAAAGCGGAGACATCCGCGCCGCTGGCCGACCCGCACAGGGCGGGCGCGGCGATCAGCGCGCAGGCGGCCAGCACGGCCACCGACAGGATCGAGACCAGGCGCGAGGCCTTGTCACCACCCCAGGCGGCCACGAGCAGCAGGACCAGGCCGGAAATGCTCAGCACTTCCTCGGCCATGGTGATCTGCAAAGAACGAAGGAGTTCCATCAGTGCGCCTCCCCGTGCGCGGCTTGGGCAGCAGCTTCGCCTTCAACAGGCTTGGCCGTTCCCAGTTGCAGTTGCGCGTCGCCCTTGGGCTTGGCCGAAGCCAGGCGCGTTTCGAGCGTGGCGATGTCCTTGCGCATGGGCGCAACGAACGTCTCGGGATAGACACCCATCCACAGGACCAGAGCCGCAAGCGGAACCATCATTGCCCATTCGCGGCAATCAAGGTCGGCCATGGCGGCCGCATCGGCATTCTTCTGGTCGCCGAAGATCACGCGGCGGTAGAGATAGAGCATGTAGGCTGCGCCCAGGATGATCCCGGTGCCGCAGACCAGCGCCACCCAGCTGCTTTCGGCGTAAACGCCCATCAGCGAGAGGAATTCACCCACGAAGCCGCTGGTGCCCGGAAGGCCGATCGCGGCCATCGTGAAGAGCATCATGAACAGCGCGTAGTAGGGCATGTTGATGGCCAGGCCACCATAGCGGCTGATCTCGCGGGTGTGCAGGCGGTCGTAGATGACGCCCACGCCCAGGAACAGCGCGCCCGAGACCAGACCATGGCTGAGCATGACCAGCATCGAGCCTTCGAGGCCCTGACGGTTGAACGAGAACAGGCCGATCGTGACGATCGCCATGTGGGCAACCGACGAATAGGCGATCAGCTTCTTCATGTCGCTCTGGACCAGCGCGATCAGCGAGGTGATCACGACGGCGGCCATCGACAGGCCCCAGATCATCGGCGCGAACTGTGCCGAAGCTTCGGGGAACATCGGCAGCGAGAAGCGGATGAAGCCGTAGCCACCCATCTTGAGCATGACGCCCGCGAGGATCACCGAACCGCCCGTGGGAGCCTGAACGTGGGCATCGGGCAGCCAGGTGTGGACCGGCCACATCGGCATCTTGACCGCGAAGCTGGCAAAGAAGGCCAGCCAAAGCCAGGTCTGCGCCTGAACCGGGAAGCTGGTGACCATCAGGGTCGGGATGTCGCTGGTGCCAGCGGCGTTCACCATCCAGAACATCGCGATCAGCATCAGAACCGAGCCGAGCAGCGTGTAGAGGAAGAACTTGTAGCTGGCGTAGATACGATCCGCGCCACCCCAGATACCGATGATCAGGTACATCGGGATCAGGCCGGCTTCGAACATGATGTAGAAGAGGAAGATGTCCTGGGCGGTGAAGACGCCGATCATCAGCGTCTCCATCGCGAGGAAGGCGGCGTAGTATTCACCCGCGCGCTTCTCGATCGAGTTCCAGCTCGCACCGATACAGATCGGCATGAGGAACACGGTCAGCGCGATCAGCAGCAGGGCGATGCCGTCGATGCCCAGCTTCCAGGAGAAGCCCGCGAAGAGAGCGGCATGTTCCTGGAACTGCCACTGCGCCCCGCCGGTGTCGAAATTGGCCCAGAGCACGAGGCCCAGCGCCAGATCGACGAGGGTTGTCACCAGTGCGATCAGGCGCGCGGCCTCCCGACTGGCCTTGAGAGCCAGGCCGGCGCCGACAAGCGGCACCAGCATAATGAGCGAAAGGATCGGAAATCCGGTCATTGTGCAATCACCCAGCTGATCGCGCCGACGAGACCGACGAGCATGACCAGCGCATAGCTGTAGAGGTATCCGGACTGGAGCTTCACAGCCCCGCGGCTGCCCTGCGCCACCAGCCAGGCAGCGCCGTTCGGGCCAAAGCGGTCGATGATCCCGATGTCACCCACCTTCCAGAACACGCGACCGAGCCAGAGCGCGGGGCGCACGAAGATGAAGTCATAGAGTTCGTCGAAGTACCACTTGTTGAGCAGGAAGCGATGCAGGAAGCCGAACTGCTCGACGAAGGCCGCCGGGAATGCCGGATTCACCACATAAGCATACGTCGCGATCAGGAAGCCGGTGACCATGACCCCAAACGGAGCCCACTTCACCCAGGTCGGCACATGGTGCGCGGCGTGGATCAGTTCCTCGCTGTAGACCAGCGCGCCCTTCCAGAATTCACCGGTCCCTTCCGAAACGAAGGCATGGGTGAACAGGAAGCCTGCAAAGACCGCACCGAACGAGAGAAGAATGAGCGGCAGGAGCATGACCAGCGGGCTTTCGTGCGGGTGATACCCCGCCGTGCCGTCGCTGTGCGCGTCATGGCCATGATGGTCGTGACCATGGTGAGCATGACCGTGGCCATGGTCCCCATGACCGTGTGCGTCGTGGACCGCATGCTGGATGTGCTCGGAGAGTTCCCAGCGCGGCTTGCCGAAGAAGGTCAGGTAGACCAGGCGCCACGAGTAGAAGCTCGTGAGCAGCGCGGCAAAGACGCCCATGTAGAAGGCGAAGTGCCCGAGGTCCGTGCCCTTGGCCCAGGCGCTTTCGAGGATCGCGTCCTTCGAGTAGAAGCCGGCGAAGCCGAAGACATCGACCAGACCAACGCCGGTGATGGCCAGCGTACCCGCCATCATCGCCCAGTAGGTCAGCGGGATCTTCTTCCGCAGGCCACCGTAATAACGCATGTCCTGTTCGTGGTGCATGGCATGGATGACCGAGCCGGCGCCAAGGAACAGCAGGGCCTTGAAGAAGGCGTGCGTGAAGAGGTGGAACATGGCCGCGCCATAAGCGCCAACGCCAGCCGCAAAGAACATGTAGCCCAGCTGCGAGCAGGTCGAATAGGCGATCACGCGCTTGATGTCGGTCTGCGTCGTGCCGATCGTGGCGGCAAAGAAGCAGGTCATCGCGCCGATGAAGGTCACGAAACCGGTGGCCGTCGGGCTCAGCTCGAACAGCGGCGAGAGGCGGCAAACCATGAAGACACCGGCGGTGACCATCGTGGCCGCGTGGATCAGCGCCGACACCGGGGTCGGACCTTCCATCGCGTCAGGCAGCCAGGTGTGAAGGCCCAGCTGCGCCGACTTGCCCATGGCACCGACGAACAGCAGCAGGCACAGCACGGTCGCGGTATCGAGGCGATAGCCCAGGAAACCGATGGTCGAGCCGTTCAGCACCGCAGGCGCATCGTGCAGGATCTGCGGGATCGAGACGGTGTGGAACACCAGATAGATCCCGAACATGCCCATCATGAAGCCGAGGTCGCCCACGCGGTTGACCACGAAGGCCTTCATCGCGGCGGCCGTGGCGCTCGGCTTGCGGAACCAGAAGCCGATGAGCAGGTACGAAGCCAGACCCACGCCTTCCCAGCCGAAGAACATCTGCACCAGGTTGTCCGCCGTCACCAGCATGAGCATGGCGAAGGTGAACAGCGAGAGATAGGCGAAGAAGCGCGGCTGATCGGGCTCCTCGCTCATGTACCCCCACGAATAGAGGTGCACGAGCGTGGAAACGCTGGTGATCACGACGAGCATGATCGCGGTCAGCGTATCAACCCGCAGGGCCCACGAGAAATCGAGATCGCCCGAGTGGATCCAGTGGAGCACCGGCACGACCGTCGCTTGCGCATGGCCGCCCAGGAAAGAGAGGAAGATCGGCCAGGACAGCCCGCACGAGACGAGCAGCGAGGTCGTGGTGATCACCCGTGCCGGAAGGGCACCGAGTTTCTTGTTGCCGAGCCCGGCAACGATTGCTGCCAGAAGCGGCAGGAAGACGATGACGTTGATGGACGACATGGGTTCAGCCCTTCATCCGGTTGACGTCGTCGACGGCAATCGTGCCGCGGCCACGGAAGTAGATGACAAGGATGGCAAGCCCGATCGCCGCTTCGCCCGCTGCCACCGTGAGCACGAACATCGCGAAGATCTGGCCGACCAGATCGTGAAGGAAGACACTGAAGGCGACCAGGTTGAGGTTCACCGACAGCAGGATCAATTCGATCGACATCAACAGGATGATGACGTTCTTGCGATTGAGGAAAATCCCCAGGACGCCCAGCGTGAACAGAATCGCGCTGACGATGACATAGTGTTGGATGCCGATCATCAGAGAGTTACCCCCTTCCCGACTTCCGGCTTGAGGTTGACGGTTGCCTCTTCCGGACGACGCGCGACCTGGCGCGAGATGTTCTGGCTGCGCACGTCGCCACGCTGGCGATGGGTCAGCACGATGGCACCGATCATGGCCACCAGCAGCACGATACCGGCTGCTTCGAACAGGAAGAGATAGCGCGAGTAGAGCAGCGCCCCGATGGCCGCCGTGTTGGACAGGCCCGCGATCGGTGCAGTGGCCGGATCAGGCGTGCCGAGCACGAGACCGCCCGCCTTGAAAGCGCCAACGCCCATCACCAGTTCGGCAAGGAACACCAGCGCCAGCGCGATGCCGAGCGGGAAGTTCTTGATGAACCCGCTGCGCAGTTCCGCGAAGTCGATGTTGAGCATCATGACCACGAAGAGGAACAGCACCGCGACGGCACCGACGTAGACGATCACCAGCAGCATGGCGATGAATTCGGCCCCGATCAGGATCATCAGGCCGGCAGCGTTGAAGAACGCCAGGATCAGCCAGAGCACCGAATGGACCGGGTTGCGGGACAAGATGGTTACCGCGCCCGAAAGAATCGTAAGCGTGGCAAAGAGATAGAAGGCAAATGCCTGGATCATGACGCGCGCCCCTTACCGGTACGGTGCATCGGCTTCAAGGTTAGCGGCAATTGCACGCTCCCACTTGTCGCCGTTCGCCAGAAGCTTGGCCTTGTCGTAGAGCAGTTCTTCGTGCGTTTCGGTCGCATATTCGAAGTTGGGCCCTTCAACGATGGCATCGACCGGGCAGGCTTCCTGGCAAAAGCCACAGAAGATGCACTTGGTCATGTCGATGTCGTAGCGCGTGGTACGGCGCGAACCGTCCTCACGCGGCTGGGCTTCGATGGTGATCGCCTGCGCCGGACAGACCGCTTCGCACAACTTGCACGCGATGCAGCGTTCCTCGCCGTTGGGATAACGGCGCAGGGCGTGTTCACCACGGAAGCGCGGCGAGATCGGGTTCTTCTCGAACGGGTAGTTCACGGTCGCCTTGGGCCTGAAGAAGTACTTCAGGGTCAGCCAGTGCGCTTTGACGAACTCCCAGAGGGTAAAGCTCTTGACGAGCTGTCCGACAGTCATGCGAAGTGTCCGGTAGCCATGAGGTAGCCGCTGACGAGGAACACGAACAGCAGCGAGACAGGCAGGAAAACCTTCCAGCCCAGGCGCATCAGCTGGTCATAGCGGTAACGGGGAACCGTTGCCTTGACCCAGCTGAAGACAAAGAAGCCAAAGGCGATCTTGAGGATCAGCCAGATCCAACCAGGGATCAGGTAGAGAACAGCCAGTTCGAACGGCGGCAGATAACCGCCCCAGAACAGCGTGGCGTTGAGCGCGCACATCAGGAGCACGTTGCCATATTCACCCAGCCAGAACAGGGCGAAGGCCATCGACGAATATTCCGTCTGGTAACCGGCAACGAGTTCGCTTTCCGCTTCGGTAAGGTCGAAGGGCGCGCGCTGGGTTTCGGCCATGCTCGAAATCAGGAACATCACCCAGATCGGGAACAGCAGCGGGCTGCACCAGAAACCGTTGATGAAACCGAGACCGAAGCCCTTCTGGGTCTGGACGATGGTGTTGAGGTTGAACGAATTCGCCCAGAGCACCACGCAGACCAGAATGAAGCCGATCGAGACTTCATAGCTGATCATCTGCGCCGAGGCGCGCATCGCCGAGAAGAACGGGTACTTCGAGTTCGAAGACCAGCCCGCGATCACGATGCCGTAGATGCCCAGCGAGGAAATCGCGAGGATATAGAGGAGGCCGACGTTGATGTTGGCCAGGATCGCGCCCGAGTTGAACGGGATCACCGCCCAGGCCATCAGCGCGACGGTAAAGGTGATGATCGGCGCGATCAGGAACAGGCCCTTGTTCGCAGCCGTCGGAATGATGGTTTCCTGAAGGAAGACCTTGAGGCCGTCGGCAAACGACTGAAGCAGGCCGAACGGGCCCACCACGTTGGGACCACGGCGCAGGGCCATCGAGGCCCAGACCTTGCGGTCGACGTAGATCACCATCGCCACCGAAATCATCACCGGCAGCGCGATCAGCAGGATTCCGCAGATCGTCGAGACGGTCCAGGCCACCCCGAAAGGCAGCCCGAGACCCTGAAAGAACGCAGTCATTCCGCGGCCTCCGCGTGAAGTTCACCGTGGACCAGCTCGGCCGAACAGCGCTGCAGGGTCGGGCTGGCCCGGCCGATGGCGTTGGTCAGGTAACGGTCCGCAATCGGATAGGCGATGGTGCCGCGGCAATCGGCCGTGGCGGGCGCTGCGGGCAGCGCGCCATAATCGGCCAGACCTTCGACACCGAGCGCCGGCACTTGCGCGATCATCGCCGCGCGCAGCCCGTCGAAGTCGTCAAAGCCGACGCGAACGCCCAGGGCATCGGCCAGCGCGCGCAGGATCGTCCAGTCCTCGCGGGCTTCACCCGGAGCAAAGACGGCCTTTTCGGCAAACTGCACGCGACCTTCGGTGTTGACGTAAGTGCCGTCCTTTTCGCTGAAAGCAGCGGCGGGAAGGATCACGTCGGCAGCATGGGCCGCCTTGTCACCGTGATGGCCGATATGAACGATCATGCTGCCGGCAAACTTGGTCCAGTCGACTTCGTCCGCGCCGAGCGAGATCACCATCTTGGGCTTGGCCGCGACCAGATCGGCAAGACCGCCGGGCTGGGCATAGCCGAGCATGAGCCCGCCCATGCGCGAAGCGGCCATGTGGACGACGTTGAAGCCGTTCCAGCCCTCGCGCACGAGATTGAAGCGTTCGGCAAAGCCGAGACCCGCTTCGAGCGCGCCCTTGGCCAGACCTGCGCCACCGATGATGATGGCGGGCTTCGCCGCCGCGTCGAAGGCATCGACGAGATCGGCAGGCAGGTTGAACAGCGTTTCGGCATCTTCGCCGATGAACGTGGCGGGGAACGTCGTTTCCCAGGCCGGACCGATGATGAAGACCTTGGCCCCACGCTTGGCCGCCTTGCGCAGGCGAACGTTCAAGAGCGGGGCTTCGTCGCGGATCTGGCTGCCCACGATCAGGATCGCGTCAGCGTTCTCGATCCCGGCGAGCGTCGAGTTGAAAGCGACGGCAGCCAGGTTCGACGTGGCATAGGCCATGCCGGTCTGGCGACCTTCGAGCAGGGTCGAGCCGAGTGCGCCGGCCAGAGCCTTGGCGGCGAACATCGTTTCGCAATCGACGAGATCGCCCGCGACCACGGCCACCGAAGCGCCCGGATTGATCGAACCGACAGCGGCAAGGGCCTCGGCCCAGCTCGCCGCGACCAGCTTGCCGTCACGACGCAGCCAGGGCTTGTCGAGGCGGCGGCGGGTCAGGCCATCGACCATGAAGCGGGCGCGGTCCGACAGCCATTCCTCGTTCACGTCGTCGTTCATGCGCGGCAGGATGCGCAGAACCTCGCGACCGCGGCTGTCGAGGCGGATGTTCGAACCCAGCGCGTCCGACACGTCGATCGAGAGCGTCTTCTTGAGCTCCCATGGACGGGCTTCGAAGGCATAGGGCTTGCTCGTCAGCGCGCCGACCGGGCAGAGGTCGATCACGTTGGCCGAAAGCTCGTGGCGGGCGGCCTTTTCGAGGTACGTGCTGATCTGCATCGTCTCGCCGCGATAGAGCGCGCCGATTTCGTCGACGCCGGCGATCTCTTCCGAGAAGCGCACGCAACGGGTGCAGTGGATGCAGCGCGTCATCGTGGTCTTGATGAGCGGGCCCATGTACTTTTCAGTCACCGCGCGCTTGTGCTCGTGATAGCGCGAGCCGCCGCGGCCATAGGCCACCGACTGGTCCTGAAGATCGCATTCGCCGCCCTGATCGCAGATCGGGCAGTCGAGCGGGTGGTTGATGAGGAGGAACTCCATCACCCCTTCCCGCGCCTTCTTGACCATTTCGCTGTCGGTGCGGATTTCCTGGCCTTCAGAGGCCGGAAGCGCGCACGAAGCCTGGGGCTTGGGCGGTCCGGGCTTCACTTCGACGAGGCACATGCGGCAGTTGCCGGCGATGCTCAGTCGCTCGTGATAGCAGAAACGGGGGATTTCCTTGCCGGCTAGCTCGCAGGCCTGCAGGACGGTGGCGCCTGCCGGGACTTCGAGTTCAACGCCGTCGACTTTGACCTTGGGCATTATTCGGCAGCCTCCCGAACGTCGGCGCGCGAGGCGATGCGACGTTCGATTTCGGGGCGGAAGTGGCGGATCAGGCCCTGGATCGGCCAAGCGGCCGCGTCACCCAGAGCGCAGATGGTGTGGCCTTCGACCTGCTTGGTCACGTTGAAGAGCATGTCGATCTCCTCAACTTCGGCATCGCCGGTGCGCAGGCGTTCCATGACGCGCCACATCCAGCCGGTGCCTTCGCGGCAGGGCGTGCACTGGCCGCAGCTCTCGTGCTTGTAGAAGTACGAAAGACGGCTGATGGCGCGCACGATGTCGGTGGACTTGTCCATGACGATCACCGCCGCCGTGCCCAGGCCCGAGCCCAGTGCACGCAGCCCGTCGAAGTCCATCGGGGCGTCCATGATCTGTTCGGCGGGCACCAGCGGCACCGACGACCCGCCCGGAATGACCGCGAGCAGGTTGTCCCAGCCACCACGAATGCCACCGCAGTGGCGTTCGATCAGCTCGCGGAACGGGATCGACATCTCTTCCTCGACCACGCAGGGCTTGTCGACATGCCCGCTGATCTGGAAGAGCTTGGTGCCGCGGTTGTTCTCGCGGCCAAAGCTGGCGAACCACGAGGCGCCACGGCGCAGGATCGTGGGGGCCACCGCAATCGATTCGACGTTGTTGACGGTCGTCGGGCAGCCATAGAGACCTGCGCCAGCCGGGAACGGCGGCTTGAGGCGAGGCTGGCCCTTCTTGCCTTCGATCGATTCGATCATCGCGGTTTCTTCACCGCAGATGTAGGCGCCCGCGCCGCGATGGACGAAGACGTCGAAATCGTAGCCCGAGCCAGCCGCGTTCTTGCCCAGCAGGCCCGCGTCATAGGCTTCGGCAACGGCGGCGAACAGCGTTTCTGCTTCGCGGATATATTCACCGCGAATGTAGATATAGGCCGCGCGGGCGCCCATCGCGAAACCGGCGACCAGCGCGCCTTCGATCAGCTTGTGCGGATCGTGGCGGATGATCTCGCGGTCCTTGCACGAACCCGGTTCGGATTCGTCGGCGTTGATGACCAGGAAGCTGGGACGACCGTCCTTGGATTCCTTGGGCATGAACGACCACTTCATGCCGGTGGGGAAGCCCGCACCGCCACGGCCGCGAAGCCCGGAGTCCTTCATTTCCTGGATGATCGCGTCGCGTCCGCGGGCGATCAGATCCTTGGTGTTGTCCCAGTCGCCCCGCATGCGCGCGGCGGACAGGTTCCACGGCTGGAAGCCGTAGAGGTTGGTAAAGATGCGATCCTTGTCGGCCAGGGCCATGGCTTACCACTCCCCTCGGTAATCGTGGTTTTCGGTAACCATCGCGGTGAGCGAGGTGGCACCACCGACCGGCTCGACCGTGTGGCGGCCCGGTTCCTGGGTACCAGCCTTGGGCTGGCGACCGGCGGCGAGTTCGTCGAGGATGAATTCGACGCGCTCGGCGGTGAGGTCTTCGTAGTTGTCGTCGTTGATCTGCACCATCGGCGCCGACGAGCAATTGCCCATGCATTCCACTTCGGTCAGCGTGAAGAGGCCGTCCGCAGTGGTGTGGCCCTTCTTCATGCCCTTCTTCTTGCAGGCGGCAAGAATGTCGTCGGAGCCGCGCAGCATGCACGGCGTGGTGCCGCAGACCTGCACGTGGAAACGACCGACCGGCGCGATGTTGTACATCGTGTAGAAGGTGGCCACTTCGAGCACGCGGATGATCGGCATGTCGAGCTGGGCGGCGACGTATTCCATCACCGGCAGCGGCAGCCAGCCTTGCGTGTTCTCTTCAGCACCAACCTGGCGCTGGGCCAGATCGAGCAGCGGCATGACCGCCGAACGCTGGCGTCCGGCGGGGTAGCGCGCGATGATCTCGCGGGCCTTGGCCGCATTGGCCTCGGTCCAGGCGAAAGCGCCCCAGCGCGCACGCAGTTCGGGGCTATCGGGTTCGGGGTGACGGTCGGCCATTAGCGAATGAACTCCACGCGCGCGCACTTGTCGCCTTCGAAGCTGTAGACGGCAATGACGTCGAACGGCTCGGCAGCGGTAGAGCGCCAGACGCGCTCGTGAAACACGACATAGTTGCCAAGTTCGTTGGAACCGATCACTTCCGCGCGGTTCTCGGGAAACTCGGCAAACATCTTCTTGAGGCCCTCGCGGGTGCCTTGCTTGCCTTCGCGTACAACCGCGCCGCGATAGCCCGCTTCACAGGCATCGTCGGTCATGTGGCTGACGTAAGTGTCGGCATCCTGGGCATTGTAGGCCGCGATCATGGCCTGAGCGATTGGGGTCAGAGCAGCCATCTCAGCGCCCTCCTGCACGACGGCGGGCCAGAGCCGTCCACAGGCCCTGACCGAAATGATAGAGTTCGAAGCCGCCGACCGCGCTGATCAGCATGGCCAGGCTTTCCGGTGCATGACCGGTCAATGCCAGGCACGCGAACCAGGCTGCGCAGAGCGCGAGGCCGGTGACGCAGGCGAGGATCGAAACCTGTTCGATCTGGGCCCCCTTCACCGGTCGCACTCCCCGAACACCACGTCGATCGCGCCCAGAATGGCGGTCGCGTCGGGCAGCATGTGGCCGCGGGACATGAAGTCCATGGCCTGGAGGTGCGAGAAGGCAGTCGGGCGGATCTTGCAGCGGTAGGGCTTGTTGGAGCCGTCCGAGACCAAATAGACGCCGAATTCGCCCTTCGGGCTCTCGGTGGCGACATAGACTTCGCCGGCGGGAACGTGGAACCCTTCGGTGTAGAGCTTGAAGTGATGGATCAGGCTTTCCATCGAGCTCTTCATCTCGCCGCGCTTGGGCGGGCCGACCTTGCGATCGGCGGTCATGATCGGGCCTTCGGGCATCTGCGCGAGGCACTGCTTCATGATCCGGGCCGACTGGCGCACTTCCTCGACGCGGACCATCATGCGGTCGTAGCAGTCGCCGCGCGTGCCCACCGGAATGTCGAATTCCATGCGGTCATAGACATCGTAGGGCTGCGCCTTGCGCAGATCCCACGGGATGCCCGAGCCGCGGATCATCGGACCCGAGAAGCCCCAGGCCACCGCGTCTTCCTTGCTGACCAGCGCGATGTCGACATTGCGCTGCTTGAAGATGCGGTTGTCGACGACGAGGCTCATCGCGTCCTCGAACAGCTGCGGCAGGCGCGTGTCGAGCCAGTCGCCGATGTCGGTCAGGAGCTTGAGCGGCACGTCCTGATGCACGCCGCCGGGGCGGAACCAGGCCGAGTGCATGCGGGCGCCCGAAGCGCGCTCGAAGAAGGTGAGGCAGTCTTCGCGGATTTCGAACAGCCACAGGTTCGGGGTCATCGCGCCCACGTCCATGACGTGAGAGCCGATGTTGAGCATGTGGTTGCAGATGCGGGTCAGCTCGGCGAACAGCACGCGCAGGTACTGGGCGCGCAGCGGCACCTCGACATTGAGCAGCTTTTCGACCGCGAGCACGTAGGAGTGCTCCATGCCCAGCGGCGAGCAATAGTCCAGGCGGTCGAAATAGGGCAGCGCCTGGAGGTAGGTCTTGTGCTCGATCAGCTTTTCGGTGCCGCGGTGGAGCAGGCCGACATGGGGATCGATACGCTCGATGATTTCCCCGTCGAGCTCCATGACCATGCGCAGCACGCCGTGCGCTGCCGGGTGCTGCGGACCGAAGTTGATCGTGTAGTTGGTGATGACTTCATCGCCGGTGGTGGGCGACTGTTCGAGCGACAGGCTCACTTCGCGCCTCCTTCTGCGGCCTTTTCATCGCCGGGGAGCACGTAATCGGCGCCTTCCCACGGGCTCATGAAATCGAACTGGCGCAAATCCTGGGGCAGACGCACGGGTTCGTAGACCACGCGCTGGTCTTCCTGCGAGTAGCGCAGTTCGACATAGCCGGTCAGCGGGAAATCCTTGCGGAAAGGATGGCCCTGGAAACCATAGTCGGTCAGGATGCGACGCAGGTCGGTGTTGCCTTCGAAGAGGACGCCGTACATGTCGTAGACTTCACGTTCGAGCCACCCGGCAACCGGCCACAGCGTCGTGGCGGTGGGAACCGGGGTCGTCTCGTCGGTGCGGACCTTGACGATCAGGCGATGGTTCTTCGTGAGCGAGAGGAGGCAATAGACCACCTCGAAGCGGTCGAGGCGCTGGGGATAGTCGGCCCCGGCGATTTCCATCAACTGCTGGTATTCATGCTCGTCGCGCAGCTTGCGCAGCGCGTCCTCGACCCGGTCGCGCACGACCAGCAGGACGATCTCGCCGTGCTGCTCGGTCGCCTCGATGACCAGATCGCCCAGAGCGGCGACCAGCGCATCCTTGACCCCGTCGAAGGGGGCATAGCGCGGTGCGGAATGCAGAACTGCCATGTGCCCTACCCCCTTAACGCTCGAGCGTGCCGACGCGGCGGATCTTCCGCTGCAACTGCATCACGCCATAGAGCAGTGCCTCGGCGGTCGGCGGGCAGCCGGGAACGTAGATGTCCACCGGCACGATACGGTCGCAACCGCGCACCACCGAATAGCTGTAGTGATAGTACCCGCCGCCATTGGCGCACGAGCCCATCGAGATGACGTACTTGGGGTCCGACATCTGGTCGTAGACCTTGCGCAGCGCCGGGGCCATCTTGTTGCACAGCGTGCCGGCCACGATCATCACGTCCGACTGGCGCGGCGAGGCGCGCGGGGCGACACCGAAGCGCTCCATGTCGTAGCGCGGCATGTTCACGTGGATCATCTCCACCGCGCAGCACGCCAGACCGAAGGTCATCCACCACAGCGAGCCGGTACGGGCCCACTGGAACAGTTCCTCGGTGGAAGTGACGAGAAAGCCCTTGTCCGAGACTTCGGCGTTGAGGCTGTCGAAAAAGCCCTGGTCAGGCCCCACGAGGGGCGAGCTGGCTGCGGGCGGAAGAACAGGTGAGGTAGCCATGGTGCTCATTCCCAATCCAGAGCGCCCTTCTTCCAGGCATAGATGAAGCCAAGAACCAGTTCAGCCAGGAAGACCATCATGGTCGTCCAGCCGGCCCAACCGGTCTGCTTGAGGCTCACCGCCCAGGGAAACAGGAACGCTGCTTCCAGGTCGAAGATGATGAACAGGATCGCGACGAGATAGAACCGCACGTCGAACTGACTGCGCGGATCTTCAAACGCGGGGAAACCGCACTCATACTCGGCCAGTTTGTCAGCATAGGGCTTGTAAGTGCCCGTCAGGCGGGCAGCACCGATGGGCAGGAAGACGAAGGCCGTCGAAAGTGCGAGGGCAATCCCGAGGAAGATCAGGATCGGCAGATATTGGATGAGTTCGACCAAGGGGCTGACTCGCTTTTTTTTGCACTTGGGACGGGGCACTAGTCCCCCCATGCCCCATGCGCAAGTGGGATGCGGTGCAATAAAAGGGCTTGACCGCTCCATTTTTCAGCCAGACCGTGACAATACCGACGCTGGCAAAATCGTGTGAGCCGGTTTGCAGAGCCGATTACAATCGGTTTATTTTGCACCGCACAACGACCGGTCCCACGATGGCAAACAACGGCTCCGCCATGCGTCGCATTGATTTGTCTGGATTTAACCGATTCACCATGCTCGCAGTTGCAGCATGGCCTGGCCAAGGCAGGTCGGCCAGGCCGCCACGGCCATCAAAGACCCTAGCGGTAAAATTGTTGATGCCTCGACCCGGCGCCCCGAAAGGGCCCAAATGATAGCAAGAAGCAGCCCCAGAAGGCTCGCGGCGAGCATGATCACGACCACGCCGACGACTCCCGCCCAGGCCCCGATCGCCCCGAGCAGAAACGGATCACCGCCCCCCAACCCTTCGCGCCCACGGCATTTTTGATAGGCCCACGCCGGAACGGCCAGCAAGGCATAGCCAACAACGCATCCAAGGGCCGATCCGGCAAAAACCGATCCGGTCAAAAGAGACTCGCCGCGCGAACCGAATGCGGGACCTGATGCAAAACCGGATGCCAGACCGGATTTTGGCCCGAATTCGAACCACGCCGACAAGGCCAGCCCGCTCGCCCCCAAAGCCAGCGTGAGCCCGCGCGGCAACCAGAAACAGCGCGCATCGAGCAGCCCGAGCGCCAGCAACTGCCACCCCAGCGCCATTGCCGGAAGCCGCGCCGGCAATGGCATCAGGGCCGCTCCCGCCCCGACCCCTGCCCCGAGGATTTCCGACACCAGTTGCCAGCGGTCGAGAGCCCCCCCGCATGTCCGGCAACGCCCTCGCAAGGCGAGCCAGGCCAGAACCGGGACCAGTTCCAGCC
>Ga0075011_10000273_pt1 | contig 27416 bp, 23 predicted proteins | sample TARM_MetaG_T_14_FD_72354 | JGI IMG/M metagenome (GOLD analysis project Ga0075011, IMG submission 72354) | Freshwater microbial communities from Pennsylvania, USA, analyzing microbe dynamics in response to fracking - TARM_MetaG_T_14 | ecosystem: Environmental > Aquatic > Freshwater > River... | reverse complement strand
CCCCCCGACCGCCCCTGCCCGCCGCTGCACCGCACACCGGGATGACAGGCCGCCAAACCACGCCGGAACGCGGCCAGCCGGGGCCCTGCTATTGCTCCGCAGCGGATATGCTTGGCCTTCCTTGCGCGGGCGAACGGCCACAGGCTGGGGTCATATCGGGAACGGGCATGGGTGAAGCGCCAGGCGCACCGGAGCGTCCCGATGCACATCTCGATCCGGGGCAACCCGATCTGGCCGAAGGGGGCAATGGTGAACACCGCAATCGACTTCTATCGCGCACCAGCCGGCATCGTGCCCGCTGGCGTGGCCGAACCGCGCGCCAGCTCGCCGGCGGCAACCGACCGCATCGACGTAAGGCGCCTCATCGCCATGTTCCGCCGCCGCATCGGGGTTTTCCTGGGCGTGGTCGGCGCGGTTCTGGCCGTGGGCATGATCATCACCGCGCTGCAACCGCGCACCTACTCGGCCCGCGCCGCAGTGACGCTCAACAGCAAGCTCCAGACCGTGGCGCCCACCAGCACCAACGACAAGGTCGAGCAATCGGCGATCCCGAGCGAAAGCTTCGTCGACACGCAAGTCTCGGTGGTCACCTCGGAAACCAACACCGCCGCCGTGGCCGACGCGCTGGGGCTGGCGCGCGACCCGCGCTTCGCGCAGGCAAAGGGCAGCGATCAGGGCAAGACCGCAGCCAGCAAGGAAAGCGCCCGCGACGCGGCGATTGCCTATCTGCGCAAGAACGTAACCGCCCAGCGCATCGGCTCGACGTATGGCATCGCCATCACCTTCGAAAGCCGCGACCCTGCCGAGGCCGCGCGCGTCGCCAATGCCTTTGCCGAACAGTACACGCTCGGCGCGCTCGAACAGAAGCGCTCGGGCGCGCGCGACACGACCGCGGTGATCGCCTCGCGGCTCGAACAGCTGCGCCAGCAGGCCCTCGCCGACAGCGCGGCGGCCCAGCGCTATCGCATCACCCACAACCTGCTCAGCACGACCCAGGGCACGCTGACCGAGCAGGAAATCTCGTCCTACAATCAGGAAGTGACCTCGGCCCGCGCGCAGGCCGCCGAAGATACCGCCCGCCTTCAGGCCGCGCGGGCGCAGATGCAGGGCAATGGCAATGGCGGCGTCGGCGAAGCCTCGCTCTCGCCGGTGATCGGCCAGATGCGCGCCCAGCAGGCCAGCCTCGCCGGCGAATTCGGCGCGCTCTCGTCGCGCTATGGCCCGCAATACCCGGACGTGCTGCGCGCCAAGGCCCAGCTCGACTTCCTCAACCGCCAGATCGCCGCCGAGACCCAGCGCGTGATCGCCAGCCTCGAAGCCAAGGCCCGTGTTTCGGCGCAGCGGCTGGCCTCGCTGGCCGGATCGCTCGATGCCTCGCGCGGGGCGCTGGCGCAGAACAACGCGGCAATGGTCGGCCTTCAGGATCTCGAAAAGCGCGCCGAGACCTCGAACGCGCTCTATGAAAGCTACCTCAACCGCTACAAGGAACTGACCGCCCGCGAAGGCACCGAGCAGCCCGATGCCGACATGCTGCACCGCGCCGACGTGCCCACCGCGCCCAGCAGCCCGCATGTGGCGATCAACGGCATCCTGGCCCTCGCGCTCGGGATCGGGCTGGGCATTGCCGCGGCCTTCCTCGCCGAAATGACCTTCACCGGCCTGACCACCGGCGACGACATCGAGGCGCGGCTGGGCGTGCGCTATCTGGGCGCGATCCCGGTGCTCCAGTCGGTGTCGCGCGGGACCAGCCACAGCCCGGCCAGCGCCCTGCTCGAAGACCCGCGCTCGGCCTTTGCCGAAAGCTTCCGCTCGCTGCGCGCCTCGATCGCGATGAACACCACCGATGCGCGGATCATCGCGATCACCTCGGCCCTGCCCGCAGAAGGCAAGACGACGACCGCGATCTGCCTTGCCCGCTCGATGGCCTCGACCGGCGACCGCATCCTGCTGATCGACGGCGACTTGCGGCGCCAGGGGGTCAGCCGCTTCCTGCGCGGCGACGAAGGGCGCCCCGGCCTGGTCGAGGTGCTCGAAGGCTCGGCCACGCTCGACGAAGCCATGGTCGTCGATCCGGCGACGGGGCTCTCGATCCTGCCGATCTCGACCGACGCGAGCGACCGGGCCGAGCTGGTCACGGGCGACGAGATGGACCGCCTGCTGGCCGCCGCGCGCGAGCGGTTCGACGCGGTGATCATCGATACCGCGCCGGTCCTGCCCATTGCCGATGCCCGCCTGCTGCTGGGCAAGGCTGATGCCTCGGTCTTCGTGGTGCGCTGGCGGCGGACGCCCGAGGCCGCGCTGCGCTCGGCCCTGCGCCTGCTGCCCATCGACCGCGTGCAATTGGCCGGTGTCGCGCTCACCCGCGTCGACATGCGCAAGCAACCGCGCTTCGACTATGGCGATGCCGCGTTCTACCGCAGCTACGAGAACTACTATGTCTGAGCCAGGGCTGCCCCCTGCCCCGGCGGAACCTCCGTTTCCGGTCGGGGTGGGCTCCGGGGACAATGTCGAAGCAGGCGCCGGAGCGGGCTCCGGCATCGTCTGGAGCCACCGGGCGGCGATCATGGCGCAAACCGCGATCATGCAGGCCGCTCCGGGGGAGCCCCTCCCGCCTTCAGCCGATGGAAAGCAGGCCGCCATGATCCAGTTGGAACTGCTGCCTTCCGCCCCACCCGGCGACGATCCATCCTCTGCGGGATTTGTCGGGGGCGACCTGCCGTTCGCGGCGCTGGCCGGGGCCGCATTGCCGGACCCGGTGGAGGAGCCCGCCCCTGATGGCGCCCCCCCTGATCGCAGGGCCACCGTCCAGCCCGCCGATGGCGTGGGCTTGCGTGACAGGCCCCTCACGCCGATCACGCTGCGGCAGGGACTGGATAATGAGGGCGGGCTGATCCTGCTTCCTCCTCCTTCCCCTGCCACCACGCTTCCGCCCTATCCCGGCGGGGTGCAGGACGATCCCCGCCGCCGGTTTCGCCGCGTGGCCATCGTCCACTACTGGCTGGTGACGATGCGCGGCGGGGAGCGCGTGCTCGAACGCCTGCTGCGCCTGTTCCCCGAGGCCGACATCTTCACCCATGTCTACGATCCCTCGGCCATGTCGGACACGATCCGCGCGCACAAGGTGACGACCAGCTTCATCCAGAAGCTGCCGGGCGCGCGCCGCCATTACCAGAGCTACCTGCCGCTCATGCCCATGGCGCTCGAACACCTCGACTTGCGCGGCTACGACCTCGTGATCAGCAGCGAAAGCGGCCCGGCCAAGGGCGTGATCACCGCGCCCGATGCCCTGCACCTGAGCTATGTCCACTCGCCGATGCGCTATCTGTGGGACCACTACCACGACTATCGCGAGGCGACCGGGCCACTCGGGCGCGCGCTGATGCCGCTGCTGTGCCATCGCCTGCGCGCGTGGGACATGCATTCGGCGGCGCGGGTCGATCGCATCCTCGCCAATTCCCGCTTCGTCCAGCGGCGGATCGCCAAGGCCTGGCGCCGCGATGCCCATGTGCTCCATCCCCCGGTCGAGGTAGACCTGTTTTCGCGCGCGGAGGCGGTCGGCCCGGCCTATCTGTGGGTGGGGCAGATGGTCCCCTACAAGCGCCCCGATCTGGCCATCGATGCGTTCAACGCGCTGGGCCTGCCGCTCGTCATGGTCGGCGATGGCCCCTTGGCCGAGGCCATGCGGCGGCGCGCCGGGCCGACCATCACGATCCTGCCCCGGCTCGATTTTCAGGCGCTGCGCCGGGCCTATGCCCAGTGCCGGGCGCTGGTCTTTCCGGCGGAGGAGGATTTCGGGATCGTCCCGGTCGAGGTCATGGCCTCGGGGCGCCCGGTTCTGGCCTATGCCGGGGGCGGCGCGCTCGACAGCGTGACCGCCGGTGTCTCGGGCCAGTTCTTTGCCGAACAGACCGTGTCCTCGCTGATCGCCGGGGTGGAAGCCATGGAAGCCTGGCTTCCCGGGTTCTCACCGCAAGCGGCGCAGGCCGATGCCCGGCGCTTTGCCCCGGCCCATTTCGACGAAGGCATCCTGAACGCCCTGCGATGACCTGTCGCCGCGGCCCGTCAGGGGCCTGACGCTTTCACGCTGCCCGTGCCCTCCTGTTTCGAGGAACCAGCCCATGGCTTCGCTTGCCTCATCCCCCTCTCCTTCAGCCCCGCCTGCCCCGGTTCCGCCTGCCCCGGCTCCGCCTGCCCCGGTTCCGGCTGACCCGGTCCCGGCTTCCGGGGCGGTATCGCTGGCCGGAAAGCTCGCCGCGCTTCAGCCGCGCCATCGCCTCACCACGCTGATCACCCGGATCGCGCTGCGCTGGCAGGGCGCCAGCGCCGGCCCGCGCTTCTTCGTCCATGGCAAGCGCCCGCGCGTGACCGGCAAGGGGCGGGTCTCCATCGGGGCAAGGGTCAACATACGCTGCGACGTGGCGCCCGTGCGGATCGAGGTGGCCCAGGGCGCGCACGTCACCCTGTCCGACCGGGCCTTTCTCAACACCGGCACCATGCTGATCGCCCACGCCGCAATCGAGATCGGGCCGTCATGCCGGATCGGCCCCGATTGCGTGCTGTGCGACAGCAATTTCCATGCTGTTCACGAGGGCGACCCGGTGCGCGTCGCCCCGATCCGGCTGGGCCGCAATGTCTGGCTCGGGCGCGGGGTCATCGTGCTGCCGGGCGTGACCATCGGTGATCATGCCGTCGTGGCCGCCGGGTCGGTCGTCTGCGCCGACATTCCCGAGCGTGAGGTGTGGCGCGGCAACCCGGCCACATTCGTGAAGGCCGTGCGCTGCTCGCCAGACTTCGTGCGCAGCTGAATCCACCCCCGCCCCTTCCACCCCTTTCGACCTTCCGCTCTGCAAGGGAAGCCTTCGATGCAACTGACCTTCATCGGCGCCATTCAGGTTCTCGTCGGCCTCAGCCTGTTTCTGGCCGGTTCGATCGAATCCATGTTCGCCCTCCTGCTGGTGTCGACCCTGTTCGGCGGATCGGCGGCCATCGTGCTGCCGATGCTGGGCGGATCGTCGATCCCGCCTGCGCAGTTCGCGCTGGTGTTCATGGCCCTGCGGCTGCTGGTGCCGGGGTCTGGCAACGGGACGGCGGTCGGCCATGCCGCGCGGGCCAATATCTGGCTGGCCATTTTCATTCTCTATGGCGCAGCGCTGGCCTTCATCGGCCCGCGCCTGTTCGCTGGCCAGATCGAGGTGACGCCGATGCGCGGCAAGGTCGAGGCCCGCTATGTCTCGATGCGCGCCTATATCTATTCCACCCGCCCGCTCGTCTTCTCTGCGCAGAACATCACCACCACGGTCTATCTGCTGGGCACGCTGCTGACGGCGATCACCGCCCATGTCGTCTGCCTGCGGGAAACCGGACGGCGGCGCTTCGTGCGCACGATGGCCATTGTCGGGATCGCCCACGGGGTGATCGGCTTCCTGAGCGTGCTGGGCAAGGGCACCGCGATTGACACGGTGCTGGCGCTGTTCCGCAACGGGTCCTATGCCCAGCTCGACCACACCTATCGCGGTTTCGTGCGCATGGCCGGGCTCTGGCCCGAGGCTTCGGGCTTTGCCTGGTTCGGCATCAACTGGTGCGTGTTCCTGTTCGAATGCTGGCTGCGCCGTGTCGACAGCCTGTGGACCGGGCCTGCCGCCTTCGTCCTGGCCGCCGCCCTGCTGTGCAGCACGGCCACGACAGCCTATGTCGGGCTTGGCGTCTATGCCGGGCTGCTGATGCTGCGCAGCCTGCTGTTCCCCGGTGCCCTGCCGGTCGATCGCGGGCTGATGATTTTGGGTGCGGGGCTGGCCATGACCGTACTGGTCAGCGTGGTCATGATCGCCAAGCCGGCGCTGGTGACCGATGCGACCGAACTGATCCGCCACATGACGGTGGACAAGGGCCAGTCTGTCTCGGGCGAGCAGCGCAGCTTCTGGGCCTGGCAGGGGCTGCATGCCTTCGTCGTCACCCACGGGATCGGCATCGGGCCGGGCAGCTTCCGCTCGTCGAGCCTGGCCACCGCGATCCTGGGCTGCACGGGCATCGTCGGCGCGCTGGCCATGACGATCCACATGATCAGCATGTTCAAGCCCACCCGCCTCTCGACTTATGCCCCCACGTCCGATCCCGCGCTCAACACCGGCGCGGCCTGCGCCTGGGCGGCGCTGATCGACGTGATCATCTCCTCGCTGTCCTCGCCGACATGCGATCCGGGGACGGACTTTGCCATCCTGACCGGCGCGGCACTGGCCCTGCGCCCGATCGTGCCCCACATGGCCCCCTGGCGCGGCCCGATCCGCCGCCTCCCGCCGCTTACCCTCTCACCCGCGATGGCCCTGCAATCGGCAATGAACGGGCCAACATTCTCGGCCGAGCCTGCCGAATGAAGGCCCGCCAACCGCACAGCGTCCGCCAAAGTAATGGGGTGCAGGGGCGATGGCCCCTGCTGTATTCCTTGTTCTTAAATGCCCTGCCTTCAGCTTGCGGCCTGCTCGCTCCATTCGAGCCACTGGGCTTCGAGGGTTTCGAGGTCTTCGGTCAACTGGCTGCGCAGCTTGCCCAGCGCGCCAAGGTTCATGCCCGCCAGCGGCTTGGGCGCCTTGGCCGGATCGGCCAGCGCCGTGTCGACTTCGGCGATGCGGGCTTGCAGCTTGGCCATGTCCTTTTCGGCCTTGGCGATCTGCTTGCCCAGTTCGCGGCGGGCCTGCCATGCGGCCTGCGTCGCCGCCTTGGAGACCGGATCGGGCGCGGCCTTGCCGCCCCCCGCCTTGGCCCCCTCACCCTTGGCTGACGCATCGGCCTTGGGCTGGTTCCGGCCCAGCACGAAGTCGATATAGTCTTCCATGCTGCCGTCATAAGGCTGGGCGAGGCCGCCATCGACAAGGACGAGGCGGTCGGCGGTCAGTTCGACCATGTGGCGGTCGTGGCTGATCAGGATCACCGCGCCCTGATAGGCGTTGAGCGCCTGAACCAGGGCCTCGCGCGCGTCGACATCGAGGTGGTTGGTCGGTTCGTCGAGGATCAGCAGGTGCGGCGCATCGCGCGTGACGAGCGCGAGGGCCAGCCGTGCGCGCTCCCCGCCCGACAGGCGCGAAACCTCGGTCGTGGCCTTGTCGCCCGAAAAGCCGAAACGGCCCAGTTGCGCGCGAACCGCTGCCGGGGTCTTGCCGACCATCGCGCGGGTCATGTGCAGCAGCGGGGTGTCGCTGCCCGCCAGTTCCTCGACCTGATACTGGGTGAAATAGCCGATGGCGAGCTTGCCCGCCGTGGTGATCGAGCCTTCCATCGCCTCCAGCTGGCCCGCCAGAAGGCGTGCCAGCGTGGTCTTGCCGTTGCCGTTGCGGCCCAGCAGGGCGATGCGGTCGTCCGGGTCGATCCGCAGGTTCAGCCGCTTGAGGATCGGCTGGCCCGGCGCATAGCCGACCGCAGCCATGTCCATCGTGATCAGCGGCGGGCGCAGTTCGGCGGGGCTGGGAAAGTCGAACTGGAGGCTGGGATCTTCGAGCATGGCCACGACGGGTTGCATCTTGGCCAGCATTTTCGCGCGCGACTGGGCCTGCTTGGCGGTCGAGGCGCGGGCGCTGTTGCGGCGGACGTAGTCTTGCAGCTTGGCGCGCTGGGCGGCCTGGGCGGCCTGCGCGGCGGCGGCCTGCGCAGCGCGTTCGGCGCGCTGGCGCTCGAAGCTGTCGTAGCCGCCGGGATAGAGCGTGACCTTGCCGCCCTGAAGGTGGAGGATATTGTCCACCACGTTGTTGAGCAGGTCGCGCTCGTGGCTGATCACGATCAGCGTGCCGGGATAGCTGCGCAGGAAGGTTTCGAGCCAGAGCGTGGCTTCGAGGTCGAGGTGGTTTGACGGTTCGTCGAGCAGCAGCACGTCGGGCTGGGAAAACAGCAGCGCGGCGAGCGCCACGCGCATCTTCCACCCGCCCGAGAAGCTGTCGAGCGGCTGGGCCTGCATGGCTTCGTCGAAGCCAAGGCCGATCAGGATGCGCGCCGCGCGGGCGGGCGCGGTATAGGCGTCGATGGCGATCAGCCGCTCGTGAACGTCGGCAAGACGGTCCGGGTCGGTGCAGGTGTCGGCCTCGACCAGCAGGCTCGCGCGTTCGGTATCGGCGGCCAGCACCGTTTCGAACGGAGTGGCCGTTCCGGCGGGAGCTTCCTGCGCGATATAGCCGAGGCGCGCGCGGCGCGGCATGTCGATGCTGCCTTCATCGGGCTCGATCTGCCCGATCAACACTTTCATCAGGGTGGACTTGCCCGCGCCATTGCGCCCGATCAGACCCACGCGCGCGCCGGTGGGCACGGTAGCCGAGGCACGGTCGATGATGGTGCGGCCACCAAGGCGCACGGTGATACCCGAAATCGTCAACATGGATGTGCGCCTAGCAGGGGCGCGCGGGCTTGAACAGGCGGGGAGAAACAGACCGGGAGGCCCTGTCCCGTGCGCCCACTCATGCGCTGCCCCATCCGCCCACCCGGCGCGAATCGATTGCTGCACTGCGGGAACCATCGATGGTTCCATCGGTTCCGAACTGCTGAACCGCCCTGCGCGCGCGCCCGGTTGCGCCTTGTTGCGCAGGTCATTCCTGCCATTCGATTGCCAGATGGTGATATTTTGCTAATCGCATCCTCGTGCTTCGCGCTTTTCTTCTAGACCGTTGCGCCCCGGCTGCCGTCAGGGTGCCTCTGGGCCAGCGGCCATCCGCCCTGCTGGCTCTCCCGCTGATGCTCGCGTGTGCGGCATGTGCGGCCCCCGGCGTCCGTCCGGTCGAGCTTGGCCTCTCTCCCATTGAAGGGGGAGGCATCGAAGGGGCGCCCACCGAAGGAAAGCAGGCCGATGCCGCCCCGTGGTGGCGTCTGGCGGGCGATCCCGTGCTCGAAAAGCTGCTCGACGAGGGGCTGGCCCACGATCAGGCGCTGGCCTGCGATGCCCACAGGCTGGCCAAGGCCGAAGCGGCAGCGCGTCGACGCCATCCGGGCAGCGAAATAATCCACCTGTTCCGCCCCTTGCGCGTGCCCGCAGGCGCCTCGGCCCAGGCCTATGCCCATGCCGCGCTGGTCAATCGCCGGGCGGCGGCGATGGCGCAGGCCTATCTCGATGCCCGGCTGGCGCAGGCCCGGCTCACCGCCCGGCGCGAGGCCATCGCCCCGTGGCGCGACAATGCCGAAATCGCCCGCTTCCGCCGCGAGGCAGGCCTTGTCTCGGCCATCGACGGCGCGCTGGGCGGGGTCATGGTCGATCTCGACGACAAGGCGCTGGCCTCGGCCGAAACGGCCTTCGCGGCTGCGGTCGTTCATCTGGCCGGGGAAACCGGCCTTGCGCAGGACGCGGTGATGGCCGCGCTCGTTCCCGCGTCCGATGCAAAAGAGCAGCACACCGATGCCATCCCGGTTTTCGCCCCGCTGGCCCAGACATTGGCCCAGACTGCGCCGCGCCGCGCCGCCCTGATGGCCCAGCGCCAGAGCCTGAGCCTTGCCGTGCTGCGCCACAAGACCACCGCGCAGCAGGCCCGCGCCGCGCTCGCCAGTGCCAGCGCCGCCAGCGCCGAGACGATCGACAGCGCCGCCAAGGCGCTCGACGCCGCCCGTGCCCTGTCTGATGGCAGCGCCCGCACGCTCGATCAGGCCCAGCGCACCGTGCGCGATGCGCGTCTGGGCTATCGCGCGGGCAGCGAGACTTTTGCCACGCTCTATGTCGCCGAAGCCTCCGCGCTCGCCGCGCGCGAGGCCGATGCCCGTGCCCGCCACGCGCTGGCGCTGGCCCATGTCCGCCTGTGGACCGCGCAAGCGCTGGGCTGGAGCCCCGCCGATCTGACCGCCGACCTGACCCCTGCGCCGGTTCCGGCAGAAGCGGTGAAGTCCTGTGACTGACATAAACCATGTGACGGAAACCGAAGGCGATCTCGACGCATTTCTGGGCGCCCGCCCGCGACGGCGCGTGGCGCACTGGGCCTCGCTCGTGGCGCTGCTGCTGGCCGCCGGGGCGGCGCTGTGGCTGCTGCTGCGTTTCGTCAACGGCCCTGATCTTCCGTATTACAGCGTGCCGCTCGAACGGGGCGACCTGACCCCGATGATGAGCGCGCCCGGCATGATCCATGCAGAGGACGAGATCGTGCTGCGCGCCAGCGAGGACGGCACCGTCCGCTCGCTGCTGGGCCCCGGCGATGGCGTCGTGCGCGCCGGGCAGCCGATCGTCGTGCTCGACGGCGCGCCGTTTCAGGCCGCACTGGCCGGGGCCGGCGCCTCGCGCGCGGCGGCACAGGCCGCGCTGGTCGCCGCGCAGGCCCAGCTCGACAATGCCCGCGCCCGGCTCGACCGCTATGAGAATGTCTGGCGCCGCTCGCAGGGGCGGGTGCCTTCGGCCAACGAAATGGACGGCGCGCGCGCGGAAATGATGCGCGCGGTCGCCGGGCTCGACAGCGCGAAGGCGGGCCTCGCCCTCGCGCAGGAACAGGAAAAGCAGGCCCGCGCCCGGCTCGATGCGGCCATCGTGCGCGCGCCGTTCGACGGGCTGGTTGTCGCCCGCGCGGTGGCGCCCGGCCAGATCGTGCGCCCCGGCACCCCGCTGCTGACGCTGGCCACCGGGCTCGACCGGCTGGTGGTGAGCGTGCCGCTGCGTGCCGACGAAGCCCAGCGCCTCGCCCCCTCGGCCAAGGCCCGCGTGCTGCTGGCCGATACCCCCGATCATGTGCGCAGCGCCCGGCTGGTGCGGATCGAGGCCCGCGCCGACACCCAGGGGCAGGACCGCCTCGCGGTCTTCGCCCTCGATCCGCCCGCGCCGGACGCCGCGCAAAGCGGCGAAAGCGGCGGCGAGGAAGCGCTCAAGGTCCGCCCCGGCGTTGCCGCGACGGTCGAGATCGAACTTCCCGCGCGCGAGGGCGTCCTGCTGGTTCCCAATGCCGCGCTGGGCTTCACCCCCGATGGCGTCGCCCCGCGCGCGGGCACGATCTATGTTCTGGCGGGCAAGGACGATCCGCGTCAGGTCGCCGTGTCGACCGGCGTGAGCGACGGGCGCCGCACCGAAATCCTCGCCAATGGGCTGGAACCGGGCGTTCAGGTGATCACCGGGCGCCGGGCGCCCACCGCGTCCTTGCAGGGCGCCACGGGGCCGGACGCGAAGTCCGGGAAACCATAAGCCGGAGGCTGCGTTACAGACCGATGACCGACAAGACCGATCACCCCGCCGCCGCTGCGGCAGCGGGCTTCTCGCGCCGTGCAGTGGGCTCGATGGCCCTTGCGCTGGCAGGGCTGGCCGCCATGCCGTCCCGTCCTTTCGCCAAGGCTGCCGCCGATCCGGCCTCTTCGGGCAATCTGGGCCCGGCCCGGCCCTTTTCGTGGGACCGTCTGGTCGCCCGCGCGCAGGCCTCGGCCCGCCATGCTTTCGTCGCCCGGCCTGTCTCGCCCCATGCCTCCCCCACGTTCGATGATCAGGCCCGGCTGACCTATGGCCCGGCGCAGAGCCTGCCCGGCCATGTCCGCCTGTTCCCCACCCGCCGCGAAACGGCGCCCTTTGCCGTGGGGATCAACGTCGTCGCACAGGGCAAGGCGCGCACGCTGATCGATATCAAGGGCCTGTTCGGCGGCACCACCCCGGTCGAACCGGCGGGTTTCCGCGTGATGTATGGCGACAATCACGCCGACTGGCTGGCGTTTCTGGGCGCATCCTATTTCCGCACGGCGGGCGAGCGCGACCAGTATGGCCTGTCCGCGCGCGGCGTCGCCGTCGATACCGGGCTGGTTCCGGGCACCGAGGAATTTCCCGAGTTCACCGAATTCTGGATCGAGGATCTGGGCGGCGAGCCGGGGCGGCAGCATGTGATCATCCATGCCCTGCTCGAAGGCCCCTCGCTGACCGGCGCCTATGCCTTCGATACCCGGCAGGTCGAGGCCGGCGTGGTGCAGGACATCAAGGTGAGCCTGTTCCTGCGCAAGGACATCAAGCGCCTCGGCCTCGCGCCGATGACCAGCATGTTCTGCTTCGACGAAGGCACCAGCATCGACCGCCACGACTGGCGCCCGGAAGTCCATGATTCGGATGGTCTGGCCATTCTCATGGCCAATGGCGAGCGCATCTGGCGCCCGCTGGAAAACCCTTCGGAACCGCGCACCAACACGTTCCGCGCCGATTCGCTCAAGGCGTTCGGCCTGCTCCAGCGCGATCAGGTCTTCGATCACTATCAGGACGACCTCAACTTCTACGACCGCCGCCCCTCGCTCTGGGTCGAGCCGCAGGGGGACTGGGGGCCGGGCGCGGTGGCGCTCTATGCGTTCCCGACGATCTCTGAAACGGTCGACAACACCGCCGCCTTCTGGCTCAGCGACCGTCCGGCCCGCGCGGGCGAGCGCCGCGATCTGGCCTATCGCCTGACCTGGACCTCGAAAGACCCGTCCGCGAACGCCAACGCACGCTGTGTCCAGCACTTTTCGGGTCCGGGCGGGGTTCCCGGCGCCGACGCGATCCCCGGCGCGACGCGCTATGTCTTCGACTTCGAGGGCGACGTGCTGGCAGGCCTCGACCGCAACAGCGGCCTTGCCCCGCAGTTCGATCTTCCCGCCAAGGCCGTGCTGACCCGCGCCTATGGCCCCATCGCCGGACGGCGGAACCAGTGGCGCGTGACCATCGACGTGAAGACGCAAGGCCTCGAACAGCGCGATTTCCGGGTCTTCCTCCAGCGCGGGGGTAGCGCCCTGAGCGAAACCGTGATCATATCGGTCAAGCCATGAGCGATCCGGCAGCGCCCCTTCCCCCCATGCCCGAGGCCGGTCCGTTCGACGGGTCCGGCTCATCCTCGCCCCCGGCCCAGCTTCCGGCCGAATCCCCGCTCGACATGCCGGTGCAGAACCTGTTCGGCAATCCGCCCGCCCGGCGCGAGGTGCTCACCCGCCCGCACGGGTTGATGGTCAAGCGGCTGCTGCTCATCACGCTGACCGCCGTTCTGGCACTGGCCGCATCGAGCGCGGTGCGCGAGGCCTTCTCGCGCGACGGGCTCGACGTGTTCGACGTGGCGCTGCTGCTGTTCTTCGTGCCGCTGTTCAGCTGGGTCGCATTCGGCTTCGTCAGTTCGACCATCGGCTTCCTGCAACTGATGAGCGGCGCCCATCCCGGCTTCGTGCCGGTCCCCTCGCCCGCCGCCAGCCTGACCAGGCGCACCGCCGTGCTGATGCCGGTCTACAACGAGGACGTGGGCGCCACCTTCGCGCGGGTCGAGGCGATGGCCTATGCGATTGCCCGCGAAGGCGGCGCGCGCTTCATCGACTTCTTCGTGCTCAGCGATTCCAACCCCGCCCATGGCAAGGACGAGCTGGCCGCCTGGGCCGAACTGGCCGCCCGCGCGCCCATTGCCGTCTATTACCGGCGGCGCGAGAAGAACATCGCACGCAAGCCCGGCAATGTCGCCGAATGGGTCCGCCGCTTTGGCGGGGCCTATGAAAACATGCTGGTGCTCGACGCCGACAGCGTGATGACCGGGCGGGCCATTGTGGGTCTGGCCTCGATCATGGAAGCGCGCCCCTCGATCGGCCTGCTCCAGACCGTGCCGATGATCACCAACGCGCGCACGCTGTTCCAGCGCTGGATGCAGTTCGCCAGCGAGGCCTATGGCCCGATCAGCTCGGCGGGGCTCTTGTGGTGGTCGGGCGCGGAAGCCAATTTCTGGGGCCACAACGCCATCGTGCGCACGCGCGCCTTCGCCGAAAGCTGCGGCCTGCCCGATCTGCCCGGCAAGCCCCCGTTCGGCGGCCATATCCTGAGCCACGACATGTTCGAATCGGCCCTGCTGCGCCGCCGCGGCTGGGCCGTCCACATGGTCATGATCGGCGGCAGCTACGAGGAATATCCGCCTACCATCGTCGATCACGCCCTGCGCGACCGCCGCTGGATGCAGGGCAATCTCCAGCACTTGCGGCTGCTGGGCACCTCGGGCCTGTCGGCCACCAGCCGGTTGCACCTGCTGATCGGTGCCTCGGCTTACCTGACCTCGCCGGGCTGGCTCCTGCTGCTGATCACCACGATCGCGCAAGTGGGCGCCGAAGCCAGCCGCACTTCGCTGGTCGCCGTGCCCTCGGGCGTGCTGGCGCTCACCGTGCTGCTCCTGTTCGGCCCCAAGGCGATGGGACTGATCTGGATTCTGGCCGACCGCGAACGCTGCGCCTCCTTTGGCGGGCCCTTGCGCGCGGCGCGCTCGGTCTTCGTCGAACTCGTGCTTTCGACCCTGTTCGCCCCGGTCTCGATGGTTCTCCAGATCAAGGCGCTGCTGGGCCTGCTGCTGGGCATCCCCTCGCAATGGAACACCCAGAACCGCGAGGCACAGGCCATTCCGGTCCGCGCGATCCTGCCCAAGTTGCGCGACCACCTGCTGCTGGGGCTGGCCTTTGCCGCCACCGCCTTCCTCGACACGACGACCGCGCTCTGGCTCCTCCCGCTCACACTGGGCCTGTTTGGCGCGCCCTGGCTGATCAGCCTGACCTCGCGCGAGGATCTGGGCGATGCGGCAAACCGCATCGGCCTGTTCAGGGTTCCCGCCCGCACGATGCGCGTGGGCCGCGCCGAAGTGCCCGAGCCTGAGGAAAACCCGGCCATTGCCGCTACAGCCTAGAGCGGTTTCAGGCCGGGTGGAATGACCCGGCATCCGGGAAAACGCGGCAAAACAAAACCCTGGAGCGGTTGATCCGATGCAGCCGGATCACAAGCCGCTCCAGGATCAGGAGATGACGAAGCGCATCGGCCGCGCAAGACCATGGACGCATGCGTTCGGGCGCGATAGGGCCGGCGCGATGACGACCCGCCTTCACCATCTCGACGCGGCGCGTGCCGTGCTGTTGTTGCTGGGCATTCCCTTCCACGTCGCGACAACCGCCACGATGATCCTTTCGCCGGGGTTTCCCGGTTTCGTCGCCGATCCGGCGGTGGGGATCGGGCTTTCGTTCATCCATGCGTTCCGCATGTCGGCGTTCTTCATGCTGGCCGGCTATTTCGCGGGCATGGCCAGCCAGCGACGCGGGCGGCACGACTGGCTGGCCGATCGCCTGCGCCGCGTTGCCCTGCCCCTGCTGGCCAGTGTCTTCACGCTCGGCCTCGTCCAGTACCGCCTCAAGGTCGCGCTCTCCCCGGCCTGGGAAAACGGCTATCGCGGGGTGCCGGTGGCCTTCGAGCACTTGTGGTTCCTGATCGTGCTGCTCGGCTATGTGTTCACCTATGTCCTGCGCCCGCGTGTCTCGCGCCTTTCCGACCGGCTTTGGCGCCCTCTGCTCGGGCTCGATCCCGGCACATGGCCGCTGGCCTTGCTGGCGCTGGCGCTGTGGGGCGGCGGGGTGATCGCGCTGGGGATCGTATGCGATCTTCAGGACAGCGAGGCGGTGTTCGAGCAGCAGTTGCTGCTGCGCTACCTGCAATACCTGCCCGCCTTTGCGCTGGGCACGCTGGCCTGGCGGCTCAGGCTGGGCGATACGCTGTTCAATTATCGCAAGGCCTGGCCCTGGCTCGTGACGATCCCGCTCCTGCTCGGCCACTTCGCGCTCGATCCGCTGGTGCGCCCGCACTTCGGGCTCGAAGAGAACCCTTCGCCGCTCCTGCGCGTGGTCGACGGGGCCATCGCGGGGGCACTGGCCTATGCGATGAGCCTGCTGGTGTTCCGCCTGCTCGCCCATGCCTTCGACCGGCCCAACCGCATCGTCTCGTTCCTCGTCGACGGGGCCATGGCAATCTATCTGTTCCACCTGATGGTGGCGATGGTGCTGGTTCTGGTCATGGCGCGGCTGGGGTGGACCGACCTGCCGATGCCACTGCTGGTCTGGGCGGGCATGTGCGCGGTGGTGCTGGCAGGGGCGGTGGTGTGCTTCCTGATCGTGCGCCGCGTGCCGGTTCTGGCCACGCTGTTTGGCGCAGCGCCTCCGCCCAAACGCGCGCGTCCAGAGGCCCGGAACGCTTGCAATCCCCCCCAAAACGGCTAAGGGCGGCCCTTCCGTGTCGCGAATCGCACATGGAAAAGGAAGAAAGCCGGAGGGGCCCCGCAATCCCGCGGACAAGCCAGCGATCGGTTAGACGAGATAAAGGACGCAAAGCATGCCGATGTACGAGCATGTCTTTCTGGCGCGCCAGGATCTGAGCCAGGCTCAGGTCGATGCGCTCGCCGCTGCCGCCACCGAAATCGTGGAATCCAACCAGGGCAAGGTCACCAAGACCGAAACCTGGGGTCTGCGTTCGCTGGCCTACAAGATTCAGAAGAACCGCAAGGCCCACTTCGTGATGCTCAACATCGACGCCCCCGCCGGCGTCGTGGCCGAGCTGGAACGCCAGACGGCGATCAACGAAGACGTCATCCGCTACATGACCGTGCGCGTGGAAGAACACGAAGCCGGCCCGTCGGTGATGATGCGCAAGAACGACCGCGAGCGCAGCCGCCGTCGCGAACGCGAAGGGGAATAAGTCATGGCTCGTCCGTTTTTCCGCCGCCGCAAGAGCTGCCCGTTCTCGGGCAAGAACGCTCCGAAGATCGACTACAAGGACGTGCGCCTCCTCCAGGGTTTCATGTCCGAACGTGGCAAGATCGTCCCGTCGCGCATCACCGCCGTTTCGGCCAAGAAGCAGCGTGAGCTGAGCCAGGCGATCAAGCGCGCCCGGCACATCGGCCTCCTGCCCTACATCGTCAAGTAAGGAGCAGAGACCATGCAGATCATCCTGCTTGAGCGCATCGAAAAGCTCGGCCACATCGGTGACGAAGTCACCGTGAAGGACGGCTACGCCCGCAACTTCCTTCTTCCCAACAAGAAGGCCCTGCGCGCCAACGAAGCCAACCGCAAGGTCTTCGAAGCCAACCGCGCTCGCATCGAAGCTGAAAACGCGGCTCGCCGTGAAGAAGCTCTGGGCGAAGCCGGCTCGGTCGAAGGCAAGGAAGTCGTGCTGATCCGCGCGTCGTCCAACGCCGGCCACCTCTACGGCTCGGTCTCGGTGCGCGACATCGTCGACGCGCTGGTCGAAGCCGGCGCCAAGGTGACCAAGGCCATGATCGTGCTCGAACGCCCGATCAAGACCATCGGCGTGTTCGACGTTCGCGTCTCGCTGCACCCCGAAGTTTCGGTCACCGTCAAGGTCAACGTCGCCCGTTCGACCGACGAAGCCGAACTCCAGTCGAAGGGTGTCGACGTGATCGACGCCATGTTCGACGGCGAGACCTCGGGCGGCTTCACCGAAGCCTACGATCCCAATGCCGAACCGGGCGAAATCCCGACCGAGCTGCTCGAAGAAGGCCAGGCCGAAGCCTGATCCCTTTTTCGCTGCCCCAGCTTCGGCCAAGGCATCGAATCGCGAAAGGGCGCTCCGCAAGGGGCGCCCTTTTTCGGTTGCACAGACGGCATCTTGCCACGCCCCGATGGCGCGCTACATCTTGGGCATGACAGCAAGCGAACCGTTCACCGCCACCGATCCCGCACCCATTCTGGCCGAACTGACCGCGCGATACGACGCGGCCTGCGCGCGATTGAGGGCCGACATCGCCCGCTACATCGCCGAGGGCATCCTTCCCGATGCGCAAGCCCGCGCGCAGGGCGCCTATTGCTATCCCGAACTGCGCCTGCATTTCAGCGGCGTCAGCCATGGCACCGCAGCGGGCCGCGCCTTTGGCCGCCTGACCCGTCCGGGCACTTATGCCACCACGATCACCCGCCCGGCCCTGTTCGGCGCCTATCTGGTCGAACAGCTCGGCCTGCTGGGCGCCGATTACGAAGTGACCCTCGAAGTGGGCACTTCGGCGCAGGAAATCCCGTTCCCCTATGTCGTCGACAGCTCGCTCGGCTTTGGCACGATCTCGCCCAACGAACTGGCCAAGCATTTCCCGACGACCGATCTGGCCCATATCGGCGACGAGATCGCCGATGCCATCGATCCGGGTCTCGACTGGCTCAACGGCCCGGCCCCGCTCGCCCTGTTCGACGGATTGCGCACCGATTTCAGCCTTGCCCGGCTGGCCCACTATACCGGCACCAATCCGGCCGATTTCCAGCGCTACATCCTGTTCACCAACTACCACCGCTATGTCGACGAATTCGTCGACTGGGCCGGGCGCCAGTTGGGCCAGGACGATTTCGTCGCGCTGACGGGCGCAGGTGGCCTCACCCTCGACACCGCGACCGACAATGCCCGCGAGCGCCTGTCCGACACGGCGTGGCGCCGCCACCAGATGCCCGCCTACCACCTGATCCGACCCGACCGCTCGGGGATCACGCTGGTCAATATCGGGGTCGGCCCGTCGAACGCCAAGACCATCTGCGACCATCTGGCCGTCCTGCGCCCCGAAGCCTGGCTGATGATCGGCCACTGCGGGGGCCTGCGCCCGACGCAGAAGATCGGCGACTATGTGCTCGCCCATGCCTATTTGCGCGACGACCACGTGCTCGACGACGTGCTGCCCCCGGAAATCCCGGTTCCGGCCATCGCCGAAGTGCAGGTGGCGCTGGCCCGCGCCGCCGAAGTCGTCAGCGGCAGCGGCGGTGCGGACCTGAAGACCCGCATGCGCACCGGCACCATCGTGACGACCGACGACCGCAACTGGGAACTGCGCTATACCCATTCGGCCCGCCGCCTGAGCCTGAGCCGCGCGGTCGGCATCGACATGGAAAGCGCGACCATCGCCGCGCAAGGCTATCGCTTCCGCGTACCCTATGGCACCTTGCTGTGCGTCTCGGACAAGCCGCTCCATGGCGAGATCAAGCTGCCGGGGCAAGCCAACCGCTTCTACGAGGAAGCCATCGCCGCCCACCTCGAAATCGGCACGACCGCCTGCGCCCTGCTGCGCGCCGAAGGCAGCCGCCTGCACAGCCGCAAGCTGCGCGCGTTCAACGAACCGCCGTTCCGCTAAGGGCTTTGCTGTCCCATAGGCCGCACACCCCCGGCCAAAAGGCTCAGCGCGCGGCGCTGGCCAGTTGGGGGTGGCTGGCTTGCGCGAACACCTCGCTGCCGATCGAATCGAGCGCCATGCGATAGGACCGGACCACCATCGCGAAGACCGAAGCATCGAGCCCGCGCCCGGTGATCACGTCCCACGAGACAGTGACCGACTTGTCGGGCGCCACCGAGACCGCGCCAAAGCGGTTGGCGTTGACGAATTCGACCGCCTTTTCCGCACTGAACGGGCGTTCGGGATGGAAGCTGCTGGCAAACTGCAACGACTGGCACCCGGCGTGGGTCACCTCGTTGCAGTCATAAAAGACGATCTGGGTGCGCCAGCCGCCGATCCGGGCCGTGACCAGCGGATCGCCCGAGCCATCCTGCCCCAGCGCAGCCTCGTACCCCTGCGCCGCCAGCGCGGCAACCACGCTGGCCGGGCTGGTCGCCGAAACCGTTTCCACGCTTTCGGGTGCGGCGGCGGCGGCATCACCGCACGAAGCCGCCAGCGCAAAAGCGGCAACAAACGAAGCAATGGCGGGACGTTTGATTTCCATCACCAGCATCCTCAACATCTGTTCTTATTTGTTGACCTGTTTTCTCATGCCTCCGCGATTTTCACAACAAACGATTTGTAACGCCCAAGACCTATGACTGCGCATGTTTGCAGCGCACAACAAAAAGGGCCGAAACTGGCAGGTTTCAGCCCTTTCCATTTGTAAACAGGCAATATTGCGCTGCGGCAGATTACCAGCCGCAATCCTGCCCTTCGTTCTGCTTGTTCAGCCAGGCCGAAAGCGGCGCGAAATAGCGGAGCATGGCCCCGCCATCCATCTCGCGCGTGCCGGTAAAGACCTTGAGCGCCTCGGGCCAGGGACGCGAGGCGCCCATCTTGAGCATCGCGTCGAGGTTGGCGCCGACCTTGCGGTTGCCATAGAAGCTGCACCGGTGCAGCGGGCCCTTCCACCCGGCCTGCTTGCAGGCGGCCTCGTAGAACTGGAACTGGAGGATCCGCGCAAGGAAGTAGCGGGTATAGGGCACGCTGGCGGCCACGTGATACTTGGCGCCCGGATCGAAGGCGTCGGCCCCGCGCGGACCCGGCGGCACGATGCCCTGATAGCGCAGGCGCATGTCGTTCCACGCCTTTTCATAGGTGGCCGGGGTGATCGAACCGTCGAACACGCCCCAGCGCCAGCGGTCGATCATCAGGCCGAAGGGCAGGAACGCCACCTTGTCCATCGCCTGGCGCAGCAGCAGGCCGATGTCCTTGTCGGGTCCGGGCACTTTGGCCGGATCGAGCAGGTTCAGCTTCACCAGATAGTCGGGCGTGATCGAGAGCGCCATGGTATCGCCGATGGCCTCGTGGAAACCGTCGTTGGCGCTTTCCTCGTAAAGGCGCAGCGGCTGGATCGAATAGGCACGCTGGTAGAAGTTGTGGCCCAGTTCGTGGTGCACGGTCGAGAAGTCGGTCGCGTTGACTTCGAGGCACATCTTGACGCGCAAGTCGTCCTTGTTGTCGATGTCCCAGGCCGAGGCATGGCACACGACTTCGCGGTCGCGCGGCTTGGTGAACTGCGAACGCTCCCAGAAGGTCTTGGGCAGCGGCGCAAAGCCGAGCGAGGTGTAGAACTGCTCGCCGGTCTTGACCATCCTGATCGGGTCATAGCCCTTGGCCTTGAGCAGGTCGGTCAGGTCGTAGCCGATGTCGCCCGCGCCCTTGGGGGCCACGATGTCGTAGATGCCGCCCCATTCCTGGGCCCACATGTTGCCCAGCAGGTCGGCACGGATCGGGCCGGTCTTCGCCTGCACCGCATCGCCATATTTCGCGTTGAGCTTGCCGCGCACATAGCAGTGAAGCTGCTGGTAGAGCGGGCGCACCTGCCCCCAGACCTTTTCGGTCATCGCGGCAAATTCGTCGGGGGTCATGTCATAATTGCCGCGCCAGAGCGCGCCGGTATCGGAATAGCCCAGCTCGCGCGCGCCCGCGTTGGAAATTGCGACCATGCGCGCATAGTCGGCCTTCATCGGCGCGCCCACGCTGTCGTGCCACGAGAGCCACATTTCCTTCAGTTCATCGGGATTGCGATCGGTGATCATCGCGTTCTCGACCTCGTGCCCGCTGATCGAGACACCGCCGCGCGTGGCATGGCCCGTGGCATAGATGCCCTGGATATGGGCCTGAAGCGACGAGAACTCTTCGGCCGCGCCCGGCGTCGAGGGAGCCGGGGTGGTGATCCCGGTGCGGATCATCGTCAGCCTGCGCAGCGTCTCGGGCGAAAGGCCGGGAACTTTGGCAAAGGCGGCGGCCTGCTTGGCCTGGGCGACCTGAAGCAGGGTTCCGGCAGCATCGCTGTCGGCCACGATTCCCGCGGTGTCGTCGTTGACATAGGTCTGGTAGACCCACTGCACATGGCCCGACTTGACCGTCTGCTCGGCCATGGCCTTGTCGGCACTGGCCAGCCAGGCATCGACATCGGCGGGGGTTGCCGCAGGCGCTGCGGCAGGAGCTTCGGGCGTGGCGGCGGCAGCCGGGGCGGCCAGAGCCGGCATGGCAAGCATGGAAACAGCCAGCGCAAGGCCGGACACAAGCGACTTCATCATTCGGGACACTCCCTGGAGCGATGTGTCGCGCGCGTCGTGCGCGCGCGGTCATGGCGTCTGGGTGCCCCCCCGCGCGGCTGAGGTCAAGCGTCAGTGGTCAGAAATGAAACCAGTTCCTGGCCGAGCTCGGGCCGGGTCACACAGCTCATGTGGGTGCCCGGAATCGTTGCCCGGCGGGCATTGGGCAGGGCTGCGGCCAGATTGTCGGCCGAGCCGTTGTCGTTGTCCTGATCCCCGCACAGGACCAGCGTGGGCATGGTGATCGCGGCCAGCGCGGCGGGGCTTGTGTCTTCCATCGCGCCCAGCAACTGGCGCACGGCCACGCGGTCGACACCGCTGCCCTTGAGGAACTGCTGCGACAGATAGGCCGGATCGCCCGGACGGATCGTGCCGAACCGGTCGATCACATCGCGGAAGAAGTCGAGGCGGCCCTTCCACCCGGCCAGCCCTTCCAGCCCCATCCCCGCCAGCACGAGACGGCGCGGGGCAAGCCCGCCGATCACGCTGCGCGCCGCCGTGCGCGCGCCGAGCGAAAAGCCGACCAGATCGAAATCGACGAGGCCCTGTTGCGCCACCAGCGCGGCCACGTCGCGCGCGAGAACGTCGGACGGATAGGCCGCCGCCTCGTGCGGGGCGGCGCTTTGCCCGTGGGCACGCAGATCGGGCAGCAGGCAGGTAAAACCGGCCTCGGCCAGACGGCGTGCGGTGCCATACTTGATCCAGTTGACCTGCGCGGACGAGAACAGGCCATGGAGCAGGATCACCGTGCGCCCTGCCCCCCCGTTATCAGCCTCACTTCCGGCCACCCGGTGCAGAGCCAGTTGCGCGCCGTCGAAACCGTCGAAGAAGGTGGTCGTGATATCCGTCATGTCAGCAACTTGAATCCCGAAATCAGCAGAACGGCGGCCAGCGCCGGGCGCAGGATGCGATCGGGCGCGCGGGTGGACAGCAGGCTCCCCACGATCACGCCGGGGATCGATCCGACCAGCAGCGCCAGCAGCAGCGACACATTGACATCGCCGATGATCCAGTGCCCGAACCCGGCCACCATCGTCAACGGAACCGCATGAGCAATGTCGGTCCCCACGATGCGCGAGATGCGCAGGCCCGGATAGAGCATCAGCAGCGCGGTCACCCCGATGGCCCCGGCCCCGACCGACGAAACCGAAACCGCCACCCCGAGAACGACACCGAGCAGGACCGTGGGCCACAGCGCGCGGGAATCATCGCCCTGTTCCTCGCGCCGGGCAAAGGCAACGATCTGCTTCTGGAACAGCGTGGCGACCGAGGTGACGATCAGCATGCCGCCCAGGATCATCAGGATCGTGTGGTTCGTCTGCTTGCCCACTTTGCCTGCCCAGTGCAGCACGAGGAGCGTGGAGGCCGCCGCCGGGACGCTGCCCGAGGCCAGACGCAGCAGGATGCGCCAGTCGATGGTGTCGCGCTTGCCGTGGACGGCCGAGCCGACCACCTTGGTCATCGAGGCGAACAGGAGATCGGTGCCCACCGCTGTCCCCGGATTGACCCCGAAGAGCAGCACGAGGATCGGCGTCATCAGCGATCCGCCGCCCACCCCGGTCACACCCACCAGAATGCCCACCAGCAGGCCGGCAACCGCGTGCAGTGCATCGAAGTGTTCCAGCATCATTCCTCCGCTGTGTGAACCGACCTGCCTGTAAACCAGCCAGATGTGCCGGATGACCGAACCGGGGCCATACTGGCGATGGCCGCCGCTCGGCAATGGTCCGTTTTGCCCGTCCCCTCAATCTCTAGTTTCGGGGTTGGCATTCTTTCTTTGTCTCGCGACGCATTTTTCCACCCGTCAGGGCTCTTTCATGCTCGCCCCGCCGCGCGGGAAAAACACAAGTGCGACAGGGCGCAAGACCCCATCGACGAGCCGAAACCGGCCCGGAACGCTCTCCCGCCCCCGTCGGTTCACCCCACCAACAAGGCCCGATGGCCGATCCGGCGAGACTGGCTGGCGAGATTGGCCAGCAGACTGGCCAGAAAGACTGATCTGTCCGGGCCGTCCCAGCAATCCCATTCCGTGACGAGGAGTGAAGTCCGATGACGAACACCACCACGAACAAGCCCCATCTGGCCCGTACCGGCCTTGTCGCCTCGCTGATGGCAGTGGGCGCGCTGATGGCCGGGGCCCCGGCCCATGCCGCCGGCAAGGCCGAACGGGCCCGCCAGGCCATCGCCACCGCACAGGCCAAGATCCAGACCGCCGATGCCCTGGGCACGGCCGAAGTCCAGCCGCGCGAAAGCGCGCAGGCCAAGGCCGCGCTGGCCCATGCGCAGGAAAACCTTGCCGCCGGGCACAAGCCCGAGGCCATCGACGATGCCATCCACGCCTCGGCCCTGGCCGATACCGCGATCGGCACGATGCAGAAGCGTCAGGCCCGCGCTGCCGATGAACAGGCCGCCACCCAGCAGGCCGCGCTCGACGACGCCCGGCAACAGGCCATCATGGCCCAGCAGCAGGTCGACGCCGCCAACAGCCGTGCCGATATGGCCACCGCCGCCGCACAGTCCTCGGCTGCGGAAGCGGCTGCCGCAACGGCCATGGCCACCCCGGCCACCGTCGAAACGACCGTGACCACCCATGGCACGACCCGCGCGCCCGCCCGCAAGGTCGCCGTGCGCAAGGTCGTCCACCATCCGGTGCGCACGGCCTCGGCAAGCGGCACGGTGACCACGACCACGCGGATCACCCGCTGAGCGCGTCTGGCCGGTTCCTGACCCATGAAAAAAGCCCCGCCGGGTGGATCGGCGGGGCTTTTTCTGTGTGCTTTCAGCCGTAAATCAGGGCTTCCAGTCGAGGAAGCGGGCCAGCAGGCGCAGGCCATAGCCCTGGCTCTTTTCCGGGTGGAACTGGACGCCGAGCAGATTGTCGCGCGCAACCGCCGCCACGAGCCCGCCGCCATGGTCGGTCATCGCCGCCACATGGTGCCCCTCGTCGGCCACGAAGTGGTAGGAATGGAGGAAATAGGCCTCGCCCGGCTCGATCAGGCTGGCGCCATCGGCATGGTGCATCGGGGCCACGTCGTTCCAGCCCATGTGGGGCACCTTGATCGCCGGGTCGGTCCGCTCGATCAGGCGCACTTCACCCGCGATCCAGTCGAGCCCTTCGGTCACCCCGTGCTCGACCCCGCGCGAGGCCAGCAGTTGCATGCCAACGCAGATCCCCAGAAACGGCACGCCATCGACCAGCACGCGCTCTTCGAGGGCGTCGATCATGCCCGTCACCCCGCGCAAAGCCTCGGCACAGGCCTTGTAGGCGCCCACGCCGGGCAGGACCACGCGGTCGGCCCGGCGCACGACCTGCGGATCGGCGGTCAGCGTGACATCGGCGGCCCCCGCCGCGCGCAGGGCATTGGCCACCGAGTGCAGGTTGCCGGCCCCATAGTCGATCAGCGCGAGCCGTTCAGCCACCGAGCGTCCCCTTGGTCGAGGGCACCGCGTCGGCCTTGCGCGGGTCGATCGCGACCGCTTCGCGCATCGCGCGGGCAAAGCCCTTGTAGATGCCTTCGATGATGTGATGGTTGTTGGTGCCATAGAGGCACTCGATGTGGAGCGTGATCCCCGCGGCCTGCGCCACCGACTGGAACCAGTGCTCGAACATCTCGGTGTCCATCGTGCCCAGACGCGGCTGGCTGAACTGCGCCTTCCACACGAGGATCGGACGCCCCGAAATATCGAGCGCGACACGGGCCAGCGCCTCGTCCATCGGCGCATAGGCCGAGCCATAGCGGGTGATGCCGCGCTTGTCGCCGAGCGCCTCGGCAATCGCCTGACCCAGCGCAATGGCGCTGTCCTCGACGGTGTGATGCTCGTCGACGTGGAGGTCGCCCTTCACGCGGCAGGTCACGTCGATCAGCGAATGGCGCGAGAACTGCTCGATCATGTGATCGAGGAAGCCGACTCCCGTCTTCACGTCGTAAATCCCCGAGCCATCGAGGTTGACGCTGACTTGGACGTCGGTTTCGTGCGTGGTGCGAGTGACGGATCCGGTGCGCATGGCGGGTCTATACGCCCTGTCCACGCAGAATCAATCTCCCCTGAAGCCCGCAATCTCCCCTCAGGGGCCCATCGCCTCTTGACCGCAAGCCCCCCCAGCGCCAGTTGTGCTAGCCATGACCGAAACGCCCGACAGCCTGATCCCCTATGACGAAATCGTGCAGGAAGCCCTGCGCACCGTGGTAGGCCGTGTTCTTGGCCAGGTGGAGGCCTCCGGCGGCATGCTGCCGGGCCAGCACCATTTCTACATCACCTTCCGCACCGGCGCGCCGGGGGTCTCGATCCCCACCCGCCTCAAGGAACGCTTCCCCGAGGAAATGACCATCGTTCTCCAGAACAAGTTCTGGGACCTGAAGGTCGAGGAAGACGGTTTCTCGGTGGGGTTGAGCTTCAACCAGATCCCCTCGACGCTGGTGATCCCGTTCCGGGCGATCACCGCCTTTGTCGATCCGGCGGTCGATTTCGGGCTCCAGTTCCAGGCCGTCGAGGCATTCGACGACGAAGACCACGATTCGGCGGAAAACGACCTGTCGCACACTTCCGGGGAAACTTCCGACAAGCCTGCCGTTGAACCCAGCGACGACGGTTCAAATGTCGTCACGGTCGATTTCGGCCGCAAGAAGTAACCGGCGAACGGGCTCCCTCCCACTGTGGCGCGGGCCCGGCACGCCACCAGACAGAAAAAAGGGGGGCCCCTGACGATGGCTTGGAGAAAGTCCACCAAGGCCAAGGATGCCGCAGCCCAAAAGGCCCAGGAAGCCCAGAAGGCAAACACGGTATCCGACGAGAAGGCCGGTGAAGGAAACCCGGCCAAAGAAAAGCCGGACGCAGAAAAGCATGGGCCCAGCCCGCTCACCACGCTGATTCTGGCCGACATCGCGCTGAGCGCGGGCAGCGCGCTGCTCCAGCGTGGCTCGATCGGCCGGGCACTGGCCAAGAGCCTGCCCGCCAGCCTCGGCGCCAAAGCCGCCGATGGCTCGCTCAAGGCGCCCTCGCTCGCCGGAAGTCTGGTGGGCACGGCCCTTGCCCGCGTGGCCACCCGCTCGGTGCCCGGCGCCATTCTCGTGGGCGGCGGCCTTGTCGCCAAGGCCCTCTACAACAAGCGCAAGGCCCAGAAGGCCAAAGGCAGGAAAGACGCCTGAACGGGCCCTTTTCGCGCCGGTTGCATTCGCAATTGCGAAAAAATGGAACCGCCCCGGCTTGACCCGCACCGGGGCCATGGTCCACTTGCGCCCATGGCCCCGAGCGTTCCTCCCCATTCCGACCATTCCGCCCCAAATCATGCGCATGATCATGGGGCCGATGCCCTGCACCGGCGCGGGCTGATGCTGATCCTCTCCTCACCCTCGGGCGCGGGCAAGACGACGATTGCGCGTCGCCTGCTCGAACTCGATCCCGACATTGCGATGTCGGTCTCGGCCACCACGCGCCCGATGCGTCCAGGCGAAGTCGACGGCAAGGACTACCACTTCGTCGACCGCCCGACCTTCGACGCCATGGTCGAAGCCAACGAATTCTACGAATGGGCCGAAGTCTTCGGCAATTGCTATGGCACGCCCAAGGCCCATATCCGCGCCAGGCTCAAGCAGGGGCAGGACACCCTGTTCGACATCGACTGGCAGGGCACCCAGCAGCTCTACCAGAAGGCCGAAGCCGATGTCGTGCGCGTGTTCATCCTGCCCCCCAGCATCGAGGAACTGCGCCGCCGCCTGACCGGGCGCGGCACCGACAGCGAGGACGTGATTTCCGCGCGCATGGCCCGTGCCCAGGCCGAAATCAGCCACTGGGACGGCTATGACTATGTGGTCGTCAACCACGATGTCGACGATTGCTACACCCAGATCGCCCAGATTCTGGCCGCCGAGCGCCTCAAGCGCGCGCGCCAGACCGGGCTGATCGGCTTCGTGCGCGAGTTGACGCGGGCTTGACC
>Ga0075011_10000272_pt1 | contig 27511 bp, 23 predicted proteins | sample TARM_MetaG_T_14_FD_72354 | JGI IMG/M metagenome (GOLD analysis project Ga0075011, IMG submission 72354) | Freshwater microbial communities from Pennsylvania, USA, analyzing microbe dynamics in response to fracking - TARM_MetaG_T_14 | ecosystem: Environmental > Aquatic > Freshwater > River... | reverse complement strand
TATGGCTCTAGAAGAAGAATTTGACACTGAGATTCCTGATGAAGAAGCAGAGAAAATCACTACTGTTCAAGCTGCGATCGACTACGTAAACAGCGCTCAGTAATGTCTCTTCCCAGGCGGCCTTCTGGTCGCCTGAGTTTTTCTCACTTACCCTTACCTCTCATTGAATTTATCAATTCCCGGAGAATATGATCGTGTCCAAGCGTCGTGTCGTTGTCACTGGCATGGGTATGTTGTCACCGGTAGGCAACACAGTAGAATCCTCTTGGAAAGCCCTGCTAGCTGGTCAAAGTGGTATTGTTAATATTGAGCACTTTGATACAACCAATTATTCAACTCGTTTCGCGGGTCTGGTTAAAGACTTTAATTGCGAAGAATATATGTCTAAAAAAGATGCCCGTAAGATGGATTTATTTATCCAGTACGGCATTGCCGCAGGTATCCAGGCTTTAGACGACTCAGGCTTAGAGATAACTGAAGAAAATGCTCCACGTGTTGGTGTGGCAATTGGTTCAGGTATCGGTGGTCTAGATTTGATTGAAAACGGTCACCGTTCTCTAATCGATAAAGGTCCACGTAAAGTTAGCCCCTTTTTCGTACCATCAACCATCGTCAATATGGTTGCAGGTAACTTATCTATTATGCGTGGTCTGCGCGGTCCTAATATCGCGATCTCAACAGCGTGTACAACTGGCTTGCATAACATTGGTCATGCGGCACGTATGATTGCTTATGGTGATGCAGAAGCTATGGTCGCCGGTGGTGCAGAAAAAGCGTCAACCCCACTGGGTATGGCAGGCTTTGGTGCTGCTAAAGCATTGTCAACCCGTAACGATGATCCGCAAAAAGCGTCTCGTCCTTGGGATAAAGACCGTGATGGTTTTGTTCTGGGTGACGGTGCTGGCATGATAGTACTTGAAGAGTATGAACATGCGAAAGCGCGTGGTGCAAAAATATACGCAGAAGTGGTCGGCTTTGGTATGTCAGGTGATGCTTATCATATGACTTCACCGAGTGAAGACGGTTCTGGCGGTGCATTGGCGATGGAAGCGGCTATGCGTGATGCAGGCCTAACTGGTACTCAGGTTGGTTACGTGAATGCACACGGTACATCGACACCGGCTGGGGATGTTGCTGAAGTTAAAGGTATTAAGCGTGCCCTTGGAGAAGAAGGCTCTAAGCAAGTTCTTATTTCTTCTACCAAGTCTATGACTGGCCACCTGTTAGGGGCGGCTGGCTCTGTTGAAGCAATTATTACTATCATGTCTTTGGTTGATCAGGTGGTTCCGCCAACGATTAACCTGGAAAACCAAGAAGAAGGATTAGACGTTGACCTAGTTCCAAACACTGCACGTAAAGTGGAAGGTATGGACTATGCAATGTGTAATTCATTTGGTTTTGGTGGTACAAACGGCTCATTGATCTTTAAGCGCGTTTAATTCACAGAACTGTACTTGTTTTGAAACGGCTTAATGCTTAGCATTAGGCCGTTTCTTTATTTTCAGGGATAGGAAATATGATTTGGGTTAATGGTGTCCTTAGTGAAACTGTTGCTTTAGGTGACCGGTCATTTCAGTATGGCGACGGTTGTTTTACCACAGTTTTGACTCGCAACGGCAGAGCACAGTTGTGGGATTTGCATATTGAACGTATGGAGTCCTGTCTGGCGGCTTTGAGTATCCCGTCACCTGACTGGCGGCAGGTAGAAGCGTGGTTAGAGCTCGCGATGCTTTCTGATACTGAAGCGGGGATTAAATTGCACATTTCCCGTGGTGTCGGTGGCCGTGGCTATAGCCCTTCGCAGGTGACACAACCCAATGTGACCATAAGCCATTTCTCATTTCCTACTCATTATGCACAATGGCGTACAGAAGGTATAACACTGGGTGTATGTAACAAACGTATGGGACTTAACCCTTTGTTAGCCGGGCATAAACATAATAACCGTCTTGAACAGGTATTGTTAAAACAGGAAATGGATTTGGCCGGTTATTCAGATGGCCTGTGTTTAGATATTCATGGGCACATCGTTGAAACAACGATGGCCAATCTGTTTTGGATAAAAGGTGGTACTCTATATACACCATCGTTATCTAATGCAGGTGTGGCAGGTGTCGCCAGACGAGTGATACTGGGGCATTCGGTCCGGTTGGGAATGAAAGTGGTGACCGGAGAGTTTGAGTTGGACCATTTAGATAATGCAGAAGAAGTATTTATTTCCAACGCTCTACTTGAAATTGCGCCTGTGACACAGATATCTAAGCATTCGTACCCTATTGGGCGACAAACACGACGTCTTCAGGAGATTTTTAATTCGTGATAAAAAAGTTATCTCTATTGTTGCTGACCATTGCTGTTCTTGCAGTCGGTGGTTATTTTTATATTCAAAGTCAGGTTAATGATTATTTAAGCCAGCCACTTGAATTAAAGCAATCACAAATCATCACCATTCCTAATGGTTCCAGCCTGAATAAAGCGATGTCTTTATTGATTGATAAAGGTTGGATACAGGGTTCTTCATTTTCACCTTTTACCCATCGTTTACACCCTGAATTGGCCCATATTAAAGCTGGAACGTATCAACTCACACCAGACTTGAGTTTAGAACAAGCGCTGTCGGTTTTTATTGAAGGTAAAGAGCATCAGTTTGCGATTACTTTCGTTGAAGGCAGTCGTTTTAGTGAGTGGTTGGCGATTCTGGCTAACAATGACAATTTGCAGCATACACTTGAAGGTGTTGCGGAAAAAGACATCGCTGCTCGTTTGGGTATTGAGCGTGACAAGTTAGAAGGTTTGTTCCTAGCAGAAACTTACCACTTTACTCAGGGGGCCAGTGACTTTGACATCCTCAAACGTGCTCATAGTAAACTGACTACAATTCTCAATGATGAATGGGAGAAGCGTCAAAGTGATTTGCCATTAAAGTCTCCCTATGAAGCGTTGATTCTCGCGTCCATCATCGAGAAGGAAACCGCTGTAGAAGATGAGCGAACTCAAATCGCTTCTGTATTTGTTAACCGATTAAATAAGCGCATGCGTTTGCAGACCGATCCTACGGTGATTTACGGTATGGGCGATGATTATGATGGTAACATCCGCAAGAAAGATTTAAGAACACCGACGCCATATAACACTTACGTTATTTCAGGGTTACCGCCGACACCGATAGCTATGGCAGGAGCGGCTTCGATTAATGCCGCGCTCAATCCTGATTCGAGTAATTACCTCTACTTTGTCGCAAGCGGCAAAGGTGGACACGTGTTTTCTAAAACACTGACAGAACATAACCGCGCTGTGCGCGCATACTTAAAAGCGATTCGTAATCAATAATGAACTCTAAATTTATCGTAGTCGAAGGCCTTGAAGGGGCTGGGAAAAGTACCGCAATTCAGGCGATTGTAGAAACGTTACACTCGCATGGTGTTGATAATATTACTCGGACCCGGGAGCCCGGCGGTACCGTACTGGCGGAGAAAATGCGCGAGTTAGTCAAGCAGGAGCACGAAGGCGAAGTGCTTCAGGATATGACTGAGCTTCTGCTGATGTATGCTGCGCGTGTGCAATTGGTTGAAAATGTGATTAAACCCGCGTTACACAAAGGAAGCTGGGTTGTTGGAGATCGCCATGATATGTCGTCGCAGGCGTATCAGGGAGGGGGGCGTCAGATTCCTGCAGAGACAATGCAGAGCTTGAAACAAACGACGTTAGGTGACTTTAAACCAGACTTAACACTGTATCTGGATATCGATCCGCGTATTGGGCTTGAACGAGCGAGAGGGCGCGGAGAGTTGGATCGTATAGAAAAAATGGATATTAGCTTTTTTGAGCGTACTCGTGAACGGTATTTAGATATTGCAAATTCGGACGATAATGTGAGGGTTATCAATGCCCAGCAGGATATCGAAAGTGTGGAAAGAGATATCAAATGCTCTTTAGAGCAGTGGTTAAAGAGCTTATAAGATGAAACATCTCCATTCCTGGTTACAAAATGCTTGGCAAAGCTGGAAATTGCAGTTGGAGAATAATAGTTTTGCGTCTGCGACTTTACTCGTTTCTCCTCCGGGGTTGGATACTTTTCAACTTGCTGAGCAGTTTGCCCGTTCTTTGATGTGTACTACATCGCCAAGCGATCCTTGTGGGTTCTGTCATAGCTGTGATTTGATGCAATCTGGCAATCATCCGGACTATCATGTCGTTAGGCCTGAGAAAGAGGGTAAGGCGATTACCATTGAGCAGATTCGTCAATGTAACCGCATCGCTCAGGAGTCGTCGCAGCTGTCTGGCTATCGTCTATTTGTTATAGAGCCTGCTGAGGCAATGAATGAGTCGGCGGCTAATGCGTTGCTTAAAACACTCGAAGAGCCGTCGGAAAAGTGTGTGTTTATTCTTATTGCCGCTAAAGCAAATATCTTGTTACCAACGATTGTCAGTCGTTGTCAGCAGTTGAGCATTGCCGAACCTAAGCCATCTGTCGTCACAACCTGGTTACAACAGGAAGTCGGGCAGGAGGTTCCCCCTTTTGCCTCTCATATTAATGGGAACGCACCGGTTAAAACTAAAACCTTTATAGAAGAAGGTGGACTTGAGCAGTACAAAGATATCGAGAAGGCATTTATTTCCGCTCTGCAGGGAGATATCGCTGCGGCTATGCATTGCGTTAAGAAACTGAATGAAGCTCCTGCGATACGTCTAACATGGTTGTGGTACTTATTGACGGATGCACAAAAAGTACATTTTGGTATCGAAAATCGGAGCTTTACCCCAGGGTGTCACACATTATCCGCACAATTGAGCTATGTTGTCTTAGAGCAGCAATCTTTATCGCTAGCAACTCTGATTGAGAAAGTTCGTCAGTTTCCTGGATTGAACACAGAGTTGTTAATTACCGATTGGATATTTAATTTTAACGAGGAAGCATGTTTGTAGATTCTCACTGTCATTTAGACAAATTAGACTACCAAGAGTTACATACCGATATTAGTGATGTACTGGATAAAGCGAATCAGGCTAATGTAAAACAGGTACTTTCGGTAGGCGTGACTTTAGACTCATTTCCCGACATGCTTGAGATGATCACTCCATTTGACAACGTGAATGCTTCATGTGGTGTGCATCCTTTAGACGTGGAAAGTGACTTTGAGTTGGATAGGTTTCATGAGTTTGCAAAGCACCCTAAAGTCGTTGCGATTGGTGAAACAGGCTTGGATTATCATTATCAGCCTGAAACTGCAGATCTCCAGAAACTACGTTTCTCTCAACAGATAGAAACAGCGGTTGCGTTAAACAAGCCGTTAATCATTCACACCCGCAACGCGCGTCAGGATACACTTGCGATGCTGCGAGAGGGTGGGGCTGAACGCTGTGGTGGTGTTATCCACTGTTTTACCGAAGATTTGGCTTTTGCTGAAGCAGCGATGGATTTAGGATTTTATATTTCTATCTCAGGAATTGTTACTTTCCGTCAGGCCACCGAATTAAAAGAGGTGGTCAAGGCTTTACCGCTGGAACGTTTATTGATAGAAACCGATTCACCTTATTTGGCCCCAGTTCCTCATCGTGGCAAGCAGAACCAACCTGCGTATGTTGTGGAAGTTGCTGCATATATTGCTCAGCTTAAGGGATGCTCGCTTGCTGAAGTTGCAGAAAAAACCACCCAGAATTACCAAAAACTTTTTATTCGAAGTAAATAAAGTTTACAGAGGAAAAAGGAGCCTAGGCTCCTTTTTTGTTGTTGTTTTAACCGAATTTTAGTTTTTTGCTTGTTGTTTACTAAATATGTTGATTTTTTGATGTCAAAAAGCCGAGATGAAAATTTGTTACATAAAATAACATTCTAGGTAATTTTATTTACGCAGTGAAATTATTATCTTTGAAATTTTATTTATTTAAAAACAATGGGTTATAACCAATGTAATGCATTTCAGTTAGCCTGGTTGACTGTGATCTATATATTATTTTGAAACTTAATTTCATTACCCAGTAGAAACTTTGAAGGGCATCAATATATATTTAGAGCCGAAAAATATAATGCAATTTATGGTTACATTTTCATTGGGTGCTAACATTTAAGGCTACGGGGGTGTGCCGTTAGAACCCAAAATTCTAATAACTTAATCAGGAGCATAAACATGTTTAAAAACGCTTTTGCTAACCTGCAAAGAGTTGGTAAGTCTCTGATGCTACCAGTATCAGTACTTCCAGTTGCAGGTATTTTGCTTGGTGTGGGTGCGGCGAACTTTAGCTGGCTACCAGAAGTTGTTTCACACTTAATGGAACAAGCGGGCGGTTCAGTTTTCGGCCAAATGGCACTTCTTTTCGCTGTCGGTGTATCTTTAGGTTTCACTAACAACGATGGTGTTTCAGGTCTATCAGCAATTGTTGGTTACGGCATCATGGTTGCTACGTTAAGCGTAATGGCTGACGTAATGGGTGTTGACCATATCGAAACTGGTGTTTTAGGTGGTATTCTTGCTGGTGGTGTGGCTGCTTGGGCATTCAACCGCTTCTACAAGATCCAGCTTCCAGAATACTTAGGCTTCTTCGCTGGTAAGCGTGCTGTGCCTATCATCACTGGTTTCCTATCTATCGGTCTTGGTGTCATTCTTTCAATCATCTGGCCACCAATTGGTGCCGTGATTGCTTCTTTCTCTGATTGGGCTGCGAACCAAGATCCTGTAACTGCATTTGGTATTTACGGTGTTATCGAGCGTTCACTGATTCCATTCGGTCTACACCACATCTGGAACGTACCGTTCTTCTACGAAGCGGGTACTTGTACTAACGCTTCTGGTGAAATCGCTCACGGTATTATGACTTGTTTCCTTACTGCAGACGATGCTTCTCGTGCAGCTGGTAACGGTTTCGGCCAGCTAGCAGGTGGTTACCTATTCAAGATGTTTGGTCTTCCAGCAGCTGCAATTGCTATTGCACACTCTGCTAAACCAGAAAACCGTGCAAAAGTAATGGGTATCATGGCGTCAGCAGCTCTGACTTCATTCCTAACTGGTATTACAGAACCAATCGAGTTCTCGTTCCTGTTCATCGCTCCAATCCTATACGCAATCCACGCGGTATTAGCGGGCGTAGCATACATGCTAACGAACTCTCTGGGTGTTGTTCACGGTCACACATTCTCTAACGGTTTCATTGACTTCGTAGTTCAATCTCCACGTGCAGAAAACATGATTCTGCTTGTGGGTCTTGGTATCGCGTACGCAGTTCTTTACTACGTTGTATTTACTTTCGTAATCCGTGCTATGGATATTAAAACTCCTGGCCGTGAAGACGACAGCGAAGATGCAGTAGTATCTGGCGGTAATGAAATGGCTGGTGAACTTGTTGCAGCGTTTGGTGGTAAAGAAAACATCACTAACCTGGATGCGTGTATCACTCGTCTGCGTGTATCAGTAAGCGATACTGAAATTGTTGATCAAGACAAGCTTAAGAAACTTGGTGCTGCTGGTGTAGTCGTTGTTTCTGGTGGTGTTCAAGCTATCTTCGGTACGAAATCTGATAACCTAAGAACAGACATGGATGAGTGGATCCGTAACAACGGTTAATACTCAAACATTTCTTCCCCTGTAAGAAAAGGAGGCTTCGGCCTCCTTTTTTGCATCTTGTTCCGACAAAAACCTTAACTGCGGCTTACTCTTCATTGACATGACTGTTTTGGTATATAGCTAGACTGTGTTTTGATTTTTCTAACAATGAGAGAGTTATGATGAAGAAGTTAGGGATTACTGCGATACTTTGTCTAATGTCTATGAGTGCTTATGCCGAGTCTAACAGAGGCTTTTCAGTCGGGATGGCTGTTGATCAGCAGTTGAGTGCGGTATTTGAAATCGATCAGCAGTATCGTTTTATTCTCGGGAATGATGGTGCTGCTTTCGATTACATTTTCGCAAAAGGTAGCTTTAACAATCCTGATGTGCCTTTCGATTGGTATGTGGCAGGTGGTGCCTGGGCGGAATGGGAAGATGATTTTGGCGCCCGTTTACCGCTCGGTTTAAACTGGCAGATCAATAAAAGCTTTAACCTATATGGACAGGTTCACCCTGAAGTCAATTTTTATAGCGGTCCGGAATTACAACTTGGCGGAGCATTGGGGCTGACTTACCATTTTTGATCACTTATTTGCTGTGATTGATATAAAAAAAAACCGGCTAAATGCCGGTTTTTGTCTAGAGTTAAGCTGGTGGGTTACTTGCCCATCGCCTTCTTAATGCAGATGGCTGCGCCACCCCAGGTGATACCAAGACCTAAAAGCATCATGATAATTGCACTTGTTGTCATTACTGTGCCTCCTTACGGCCCGATAAGTTAATGAAGATACCAACGATAAGTAGTAAGGCAATAACTGCCCAACCCAGCGTTAAATCATAACCACCATATCCTTCGGTGAACAGAGCGATAAATTTAGTCGCTACGATAATGGCCAGAATAACCGGAGTAACAAAACGCAAACAGATATCGAACCAAACACCGATACTAAAATCAGAGATGCTGTTTACATATTTACGAACATCAGAGATTTTAAGCAACCAAGTCATCAATACGATTTCTACCAGGCAGCTAGCCATAATACCGACGTTGTTTGCGAAATGGTCAACAAGGTCAAGCAGTAATAGACCGCCGTTTGTCGCGAAGGCCATCGACAGCACAAAACCTACACCAATAACACAGTTGGCCGCTTTTTTACGGCTCCATTTTAGCTTGTCGATTACCGCTGAAGTGACAGCTTCCATAATAGAAATGTGCGAACTTAAACCTGCAACAACTAATGCCAGGAATAACAGAGGACCGAAGATGTACGGCGCAGGAAGTAGGTTGATAGCTGCTGGCAGAGTTACGAACGCCAGACCAACACCCGCAGAAACTACTTCTGTCAGAGGTTTACCTTGTTCCTGAGCCATATAACCTAATACTGAGAAGATCATGATACCGGCAAGAATTGAGAAACCACAGTTAATCAATACCGTCATAAATGCGTTATTGGTGATGTCAGACTTCTCAGGTAGGTAGCTTGAATAAGCCAGCATAATTGCGAAACCAATACTTAACGTAAAGAAGATTTGTCCATATGCAGCCGCCCATACTTTAACATCCCAAATTTTGCTGAAATCCGGCTCGAACATGTAGTTCACGCCATCAATAGCGCCCGGAAGCACAATCATACGGCCAATCAGAACCAGAACCATAACAAATAGAACTGGCATCATCACTTTAGAAGCGCGCTCGATACCTGATTTAACACCACCGACAATTGCAGAGTACGTAATGGCCCAAGCAAGTGTCATTGTCGCAGCGATACCCCACTGAATATTCCCCAGACTTGTTGGAGAGTTGTCACCCAGTGCCAGGTACTCGCTAAAGAAGTAGGCGTTTGTGTCCGTACCCCAACTTTGAGTAAATGACATACCAAAGTACGAAATAGCCCAGCCGATCACTGCGACATAGTATACGGCGATGGTTGCCGCTACACCGACCTGAAACCAGCCTAACCACTCAAACTTAGAATTGATTTTAGCCAGTGTTGCCGGTGCTGAACCGCGATGTTTCTGACCCATGCTGAACTCTAGGATCATAAACGGAATACCGGCTGTAACTAGTGCAAAAATATATGGGATAAAAAATGCGCCGCCACCATTTTCGTAAGCCATATAAGGGAAACGCCATATGTTCCCTAAACCGATAGCAGATCCGACGGCTGCAAGGATAAATCCTGCACGGGATCCCCATTGTTCTCGCTTCATGTTTAACTCCTGTACAACTCTCTTAGGTATGAAGCTTCTTTGTGGCTATCACAGAAAACATGGGTGCAAGATGATTGGTTAGCGTTCTTTTATAACGCCTTATAATTGGTCTATCTTCCATGAAATTGTGAAAAGTTAGTATTAAATTTTGTTAGCCTAAAGAAAACCCAGAGTTTTATGCTTTATATTTTGATGTGTGTTGGCGAAAACTGAAATAATCAGCTACGCGTGTCAATGAGATTACAGATTAATTCTGGCAATAGCAATAGAATGTAAATGTTAACTTTTGATGTTTTTTGTGTGTAATTATTCGATATTTTTATTTAAATATAGTTATAAGTTTTGTATGCAGAAATTTGTTGTTCTGATTATTCTCTGTGAGTAGATAATCGTAACGGATATGACTGTTGAAAATATCAGTGTGTATGACTGAAAAATATACAATCACTAGTGAATCACTCCGGTTTGATAAGGTGGACATTATCTGAGAGTGACGGACGGAAGGTCGCGGTACGATTCAAAGTAGAGCAACCTAAGCTGTTGGCCGTTATGTATTGATTCGTGGCGGCCGAAAGTGATTTGGCAATTGAGTTATTGTGAAGGCAACTGCATAATTGATGTTGAGAAACAGGCAATTGTTGCTGCACTTTCATGCTGGTGTTATTACTTTGTTAAGTAAAAGGAGGTGTTTATGGAATATAACTTTAAATTTGCAGTAATTTCTGTAGTAGTTATCTTCACAGTACTTGTCGGTTTCGGGTTGATCGCGATTACACACTAATAACTGATAAGGGTTCTGCTGATGGACAGCAATAGTGGAACTGTTTCTGATGTCGATACAAAAATCGATGTAAATCGATTGTCTAAGTTCATCGGTGGTAAAAATGCACTGGTCGCTCAAGGTGGAGGCCAGAGAGGAATATTTACTGCCGGTGTTTTTGATGCATTTAATCTCGCTAATTTTGATCCTTTCGATGAGTTTTACGGGACGTCCGCCGGTGCTTTAAATATTAACGCCTTCTTATGTCGTCAGCACGGTCTTGGCAAAGCTTTTATTACTGAACTCACTACTGATCCGAACTTCTTTCACCTGTTTAGTTATATCCGCAGAAAAAACTATATGAACCTTGACTGGGCATTAGAAAAGATCTGCGAGTATCCCTATCAGATGGACTTAGACATGGGCCGTCGGGTCTTGGGAGATCGCAAAGCGTTGGCGGCAGTAACCTCGTCATTGACTTTGAGAGATGAATATTTTCCCATGCTGGGAACCAATTGGCGTGATGTGATGCGAGCAACGTGTGCGATTCCGCGCCTGTATCCACAAAAAATAGAACTTGATGGCCAACTTTATATTGATGGTGGTGTTTCTGCTTCGATTCCTGTTCAGGAAGCCTGGCGTAGGGCTGCTCGTTTTATTGCAGTCATTCGTACCGAAGTTATTGATGCAGAACCTAGTTTAATTATGCCTCCGCTAGAAAAGCAGGAAGAGGTAAAATGGTTCAGAGATTCACTAAATTCAATTCAAACTCAGTGGCAAAGCCGGTTGGAAAACTGGAAGCAGGACTGGAAGAGTTTTCTTCAGCAGCAGATTGCCCGTTCAAAAATTTTAAAAAGTGAGAATTTACACCTGCAAACATTGAACGGCGGGCGGTGGCTATTCGGTGCCGATGATATTTATCGCGTCAGTCACTTACTTGGCGAAAAGTTTGATGCAGGCCTGGCGGATATGCTTATGGTTCATTATCAGACATATTCGCTTACCCGTGAATTTCTCAACGCTCCTCCTGATGACGCTTTTATTATACAAATCGTACCGGAGAAACCATTGAAATCCAGCTCGTTAATGAGCACTAAAGAGGACTTGTTACACGATTATGAACTCGGTCTAAGGGCGGGAAACCGTTTTATTGATGTCTTTATGCAAGCGGATTCAATACGCGCTGTGCGTGCAATTCGTGCCGACTTTAGTTCTCTTGGCGAGCAGTAAAGGCTCGCAGGTTGTTACCCGGAGCCTTATAATTGCCTTAGAAAACTGGAAGGATGCGCATGCAGTTAGTGGACCCTTCAACATCCATGACATCTCCCTGAGTGATAATCACTAAATCGCCAAATTCCAATAGTTTCTTCTCTTTAAGGGATTCGAGAGCCGCCTGGGCAACCGCGTAGCCTTCTTCATTTTTACTATCGAAAAAGTAAGGAATGACGCCTCGGTACAATGCGCATCGGTTGAGGGTGTGTTCGTTGCGAGACATTGCAAAAATCGGGAATACCGAATTCAGACGTGATGTCATCAGCGCCGTTCTGCCGGACTCAGTAAGAGTGACCATTGCTTTTACCCCTTGCAAGTGGTTAGCAGCGTAGATAGTTGACATTGCAACGGTCTCCTCGGCGGTAACGAACGAGCCATCAATACGGTAGTTCTGCTGGTTAGACTCTATGGTTTTTTCTGCACCGATACAGACGTCTGCCATCGCTTTGACGGTTTCCACCGGATATTTACCGGCAGCAGTTTCCCCGGAAAGCATAACTGCATCGGTGCCGTCCAGAACGGCATTCGCCACATCCATCACTTCAGCACGGGTGGGCATAGGGTTGGCGATCATAGACTCCATCATCTGTGTCGCGGTGATGACTACCCGGTTTAGTGCTTTAGCACGGTGAATGAGTTTTTTCTGAACTCCGACTAATTCCGGGTCACCAATCTCAACTCCTAAATCACCCCTGGCCACCATAATGACATCAGAAGCCATAATGATGTCATCAATATTGTCGTCGTTTGATACGGTTTCAGCTCGCTCTACTTTTGCAACCATACGTGTTTCCAGTCCAGCATCACGAGCCAGTCGTCTTGCATAGTGCATGTCTTCGCCATAGCGAGGAAAGGAGACGGCGAGGTAGTCGACTTTAATTTCAGCAGCCAGCAGAATATCGCGTTTATCTTTTTCTGTCAGAGCATCGGCTGACAAACCGCCCCCTTTCTTATTGATACCTTTGTTGTTTGACAGCGAGCCACCGATAATCACCCGGGTAAAGACTTTACTGCCTTCGACACTGAGCACTTGTAGCTGCACGCGACCATCATCAAGCAGCAAAATATCATCGCGCTTAACATCATCAGGTAGCGCTTTATAGTCAATTCCAACCGACTCTTGATCCCCCATGCCAGGTTCGATTTCGGCGTCGAGGATAAACCGGTCGCCTTCCGCGAGCGTAATACTGCCTTCTTTAAATGTGGAAACTCTGATTTTTGGGCCTTGTAAATCGCCGAGGATCGCAATGTGTTTACCGAGTTTAGCCGCAATTTCTCGAACTTTCTTTGCTCTTAGCTTATGGTCTTCGGCAGTACCATGTGAGAAGTTCATTCTCACCACATTTGCGCCAGATTTGATTATAGCCTCAAGGTTGTCGCCCTTATCTGTTGAAGGACCAAGCGTTGTGACAATTTTTGTTCGTCTTAGAACTGAAGTCATAGTGTTCTCCTGAGATTCGTGGACAGGATCGGGTAGAGACTCGGAATTTATGAAATGTCGATATTCAAGTGACGTTGCTCTCTCGATTTGAAGGTCACTTAGTTATAAGTATAAACAAGATATTTAAACAACAAGCCAAAAGTTATCAATCTAGGTTTTTAGAGGAGTTTTGACTTTTGTTGAGTTTAAAAAATAGTCTGGGATAACCAATTTTACAGTACGAATGCATAGCAATTTAGGGCGCACAATTTGACTGAATACACAAAGTTATGAGTATATACGTGATGATGGTCACGGCTATTCGTCAAAGCCCTTCACAATTACTTCGCAAAGTAAAAAAATTAGCAGGTTGTTGATTTCTGGAGCGCCCCCATGTACATGGCTCAACCAGGCCATATTGATCATATCAAACAGGTCAATGCTGGCCGTGTTTATAAACTTATTGACCAGAAAGGTCCTATTTCTCGTATCGATTTATCGAAACAGAGTGAACTTGCTCCTGCAAGTATTACCAAAATTACCCGAGAGCTTATTGACGCGCACTTAATCCATGAAACAACGGTTCAAGAAGCCATTAGCCGAGGGCGTCCGGCTGTTGGTTTGCAAACCAATAATGAAGGCTGGCAGTTTTTGGCAATGCGTTTGGGGCGAGGGTACTTAACCATTGCGCTGCATGAATTAGGTGGTGAAGTCCTGATTGATACTAAAATTGAAATTCACGAAATTGATCAGGACGATGTATTACAACGACTTCTGTTTGAAATAGATGAATTTTTCCAGACCTATGCCGATCAACTTGGTCGTGTAACGAGTATTGCCATTACGCTTCCTGGCCTGGTTAACTCAGATAAAGGCATTGTTTTGCAAATGCCACACTATAATGTTCAAAATCTGGCTCTTGGGCCTGAAATCTATAAGGCTACAGGGCTACCGGTATTTATTGCCAATGATACCCGAGCGTGGGCACTGGCTGAAAAGTTATTCGGTCATTCACAAGATGTTGATAACTCGATTCTTATTTCTATTCACCATGGTTTAGGCGCTGGTATTGTATTGGATGGACGCGTTCTTCAGGGGCGGAATGGTAATATTGGTGAGCTAGGGCATATCCAAATCGACCGCAATGGTAAGCGCTGTCATTGTGGCAATATTGGCTGCTTAGAAACGGTAGCAAGCTCTCAGGCGATCCGTGAAGAGGTTGCTGAACGTATCGCTCAAGGGGAAACGTCAAGTCTAAGCGAATTAGCAGAAGTGAGTATTGAAGATATTTGCTCAGCCGCCGCAGAAGGTGACCCACTGGCTGTGGATGTGATAGAAAAATTGGCGGGCTATTTAGGTTCGGCAATTGCCATCGTTATTAACCTGTTTAACCCGGAAAAAATACTTATTGGCGGCGTTATTAATCAGGCTAAAGATATTCTCTATCCCGCGATTCAACACAGTATCGAAGAGCAGAGTTTACCGGTGTACCATCAGGATTTAGAGCTGGTTGAGTCACGCTTCTATAAGCAAGCAACGATGCCGGGTGCAGCATTGGTTAAGCAGGCACTTTATGATGGGTTGCTGCTGATGAAAGTCATTGAAGGCTAGGCTTTGGATTCTGTCTATTCGAATGGCTGCAGATCTTATACTGAGGTTTGGATAAACCTGTCTAAATTGTGATTCGAGCCGGGCCGATCATTTTTAATGTGAGAAAGTTGATGCATTGAGCCTGTTTCTGAGTTGACTCGGAAGTATAATTAGTTGCTTTAGTTTCATTTGCATTTATTCTTGTATTGAGTTTTATTTTTTCGGAATGTTGTATGTCAGGTGTTTTAAATTCGGTTGATCAGCGTACAAATCTGGTTGGTGAAAACCGGCTTGAGTTACTGTTGTTCAGCTTAAACAGCAGTCAGTTGTTTGCGATTAATGTGTTTAAAGTTAGAGAGGTAATAAAAGTCCCTCCTTTAACCAAAATGCCTGGTGCACATCATAATATTACCGGTGTGGCGACGTTACGTGGTGTCGCTGTGCCGATTATCGATTTACGACAGGCAATCGGTTTTCCTCCTTCCCGACTTGAAAAGCCAGAGCAGAACCTGATCATCACTGAATACAACCGTACGACTCAAGGCTTTTTGGTTGGACAGGTACGCAATATTATTAATACAACTTGGACAGAAATCGAACCGCCACCTAAGTCAGCCGGACGAGCTAATTATCTTACTGCTATTACTCAAGTGAAAGAGCAGGACAAGACCAACATTGTTGAAATTATCGATGTTGAGAAAGTACTGGCAGAGATCATTGAATACGATGTGTCTATTTCTGCTGAATTACTGGATAGTGATGTTATCGCTGAAATGACCGGTCGCAATGTATTAATTGTCGATGATTCTTCAACGGCGAGAAATCAGGTTAAAGATACACTTTCTCAGTTAGGATTAAACATCATTGAATGTCGCGACGGGCTTGAAGCGCTGACTTTGCTGAAGTCATGGTGTGATTCTGGTAAGGATGTTACCAGTGAGTTGTTAATGATGATTACAGATGCAGAGATGCCGGAAATGGACGGTTATCGACTGACTCATGAAGTTCGTAATGACCCTCGGATGAAAGATCTTTTTATTACCTTGAATACTTCACTGAGTGGTAGTTTCAACGAAGCGATGGTTCAAAAGGTGGGATGTGATCGATTTATATCGAAGTTCCAGCCGGATTTATTGGTTGGCGTAGCCCTAGAACGACTGCGGGAAATATTGGAATAGTTCCTAGCTAAGTTCTTGAGTATTTTTGCTTGTTAAAACCAGCAATACTCTGAACATTCATATATCCTAATTGGTATAAGAAAGCGCTGAAAACTCAGCGCTTTTTTTATTTGAACTCTGGATTAGATAATCAGTAATAATCCACTGAGTGTAAAAAAGGAGAGTACCGTCGTTACTAACATGATGGCGGAAGCGGTTTGCTCCTGCCCGTAAGCCTGGGCCAAAATTGTATATGAGCCCATCATGGGTATTGCGGCGCTAATAATTATGACCTGACGGAACTCAGCCTCCAGAGCAGGGAAGCCAATATGAGTGAGTCCCCAAAGTATCACGATCACGGCAATCGGATGCAGCAACAGTTTACCGGCGACAACGGGAAATATTTTATGTTTCATACCGTTGATGGAAAGCCCGGTCAGGGTGCCACCAATAATAAATAGGGATAACGCACCGCTTGACTGTGAAAAGAGCTCTACCGTTCGCGTGACGGCCTGAGGTAAAGGAATATTCAGGATGGATACACAAGTACCAGCCACCAATGCAAGTATTAGCGGGTTTTTAGTCAGTCTGATGAGTGTTTTACTTAGCATCGCACTCTCTTTTGAACTGCTGCGTTCAGCCAGAATGATGATCAGTGGAAACATGACCAGATTTTCAACGATGACATGCAGCGCAAACGCAATACCGGCGATATCCGGTTCAATCAACAGCAGAATAGGGAAGCCAATAAACCCGCTGTTCGAACATGAAACGCCCATTGCATTGAATGTTGATGCTTGTGGGCTCTCTTTAAGAATATAAATAGAGAACCAGTATCCAATGGCGAGTGTGCATACTGATGCAAGCAGGTAAGTCATCAAATAGGTTGCGTTGAATATTTCCGTTATAGGCCGTTGAGACAGTGAGCTAAATACCAAAGCCGGAAGTGCAAACTTAAGTACAAATTTGCCGATTACCTGTAGCTCGCTTTTTTCGAAGATACGGCTTCGGGTAGCAAATAGCCCAAGGAGTATCGCAAGGTAGATGGGGCCGGTTATAGAAAGAATTTCAAGCATGAGTTGGTTTGGTGCCTATTTGGTTAACTTTATTAATAAAGCCGTTTCCTTCAACCTTATGATCAGCAAGAGAATTGATGAAAAAACTGACAGCATTATTGACTGTCAGTTTTTTATTTTGAAATTACTGGAAAGTAAATTCTGCCGAGTAGTGACGATATTCATCAATACGTCCGGCTTTCATCGTGACTGCAGTATCACACATATAATCAATGGTATTTGGATCATGGCTCACCAGAATCATAGTCAGTTGATGCTGAGCTTTGAGTTCATTGAGCAAATTAAGGATTTCAGCCTGAACAGACATATCCAAAGCGGACGTCGGTTCATCAAGCAATAGTAGCTTTGGCTGCAGCAACAGAGCACGAACAATCGCTACACGCTGTCGTTGACCTCCGGATAATTGATGGGGGTAACGATCAATCATGGCAGAGGTTAAACCAACTTGTTTAAATCCTTGTTCAATACGATCATCAATATCACTAAATCTGAGTCTTTTCAATGGTTCTGACAGAGTTCGACGTAAGCGATGCTTAGGGTGTAAAGAAGCGTATGGGTCCTGAAAGACCATTTGTACTTCACGTCGTAAATCACCTTTAAAGATCTCGCCTGGTTTCAGATCTCGGTTTAACATTTGGATATGACCCTGCCAATGAGGATTTAAGCCTGCCAGTACCCATAACAGAGAAGATTTACCACACCCTGAAGGACCGACTAATCCGAAGCAATCACCCTGATTGACAGTAATATCAACATCATGCACAACCGTATTCCGCTGATGCCCTTGTACGTGGGTGACACTCACGTTGTTAAGTTCAAGTATTGCCATAACGTTTCTCCAGCTCATTACGGTCGAGGACAGGAAGTGGTGAGCCACGCTTTTCTATGTGAGGCTGACATGACCATAAGGTTTTGGTATAGGGATGGTGTGAATTTGCCAGCTCACTGGCTTTAAGTTCATCAACCAGTTGTCCCTGATACATAACGAGAACTCGCTCACTGTATTGTGCCACTTGTTTTAAATCATGACTGATCAGTAAAAGTCCCATATCGCGTTCTTCGACTAAGGAAAAAATAAGTTCCAGAACTTGATCACGCATCGCGTGATCTAAAGCGGATGTTGGCTCATCAGCGATAAGCAGTTGTGGATCATTAATTAATGCAATTGCCAGCATGACGCGTTGTCCCATGCCCCCGGAAAGTTGGTGTGGATACCATTTACGAATTTCCTTTGGGTTCGGTAAACCGACGGCATCCAACATAGCTTCTACTTTTTCACTGCGGGCTTTGCGGGACATTTTTTGATGCAGTAGTAGCGGTTCTTCAATTTGCATTCCAATTGTACGTGCCGGGTTGAGAGCGTACTTGGGATCCTGAAGAACCATGGCGACTTTTTTGCCTCGGAGTTGGCACCATTGCTTTTGTGAAAGAGTCAGAATTGGCTTTTCCAGTAGTTGCGCCCGGTTTGCGTAAGGAGTGCAGGCGGCAGGTAATAATCCCATTAGCGTCCGTGCTGTCAGAGATTTACCTGAGCCGGATTCTCCAACCAGAGCAACACGCTCTCGTCCCATACGAAAGCTGAGGTCTTTTACAAGGGATTGGCCATTACTGAGGCAAATATTGAGGTTTTCAATATTGATTAAGGTTTGATTATTTGTCATGACGTGGATCCATCTTGTCGCGTAAGCCATCGCCTAACAGGTTAAATGCCAGACTTGCGTACAGAATTGCACAGCCGGGAACGGCGGCAACCCACCATTGGTCAAAAATAACCCGGCTACCATTGGCAACCATTGAGCCCCATTCTGCAGCTGGTGGCTGAATTCCCATGCCCAAAAAGCCAAGCCCGGCAGCTGAGAGTATAATTCCGCCTAAATTTAGTGCGGCACGTACAATAGCACTTGGCAAACATAAAGGTAGGATATGACCAATAATCAGGCGCCAACCACTGATTCCCTGCATTTTTGCCGCAGCAAGGTAATCACTCCGGCGTAGTGCCAATGTTTCCGTTCTTGCCTGACGCGCAAATGATGGCCAACTGGTGAAGGCGAGAGCTAAAGCTCCGTTCATTAGGCCAGGCCCGAGAATCGAAACTAAAGCCAGTGCGATAACCAGGCTAGGAAGAGACATTACGATATCAGTAAATCTCATGAGTACCCGCTCAGTCCATCCACCGAAATAACCAGCACAAATACCGATAAGCAACCCGATCGGCACAGTGATCATAATGACCAGAGAGACAAGTAATAATGTTGGGCGGGCACCATACAGAACCCGGGCAAATAAATCCCTGCCAAAACGATCGGTGCCCAACAGATGTTCCTGCGTTGGTGGAGCAAGGCGTTGAGCAATATTTTGAATATTAGGGTCATAATCAGTGAGTAGCGGAGCACTGATAGCAATGAATACCAATATAACCACGAGTGACAAACCGAGGTTAAAAGTGTTCAGCCACTTGGGCCATACTTTTTGATTGATTGAATTGATGATCATTAGCGTGTCCTTGGATCGACCCAACGGGTAAGTGCATCGGCAATAGCATTCAGAGTGACAAAGCAGGTGCCGATTAATAATGTTGTTCCTAATACGGCGGCGGTGTCGGAAGCAAACAGCGCGCTGGTTAAGTAGCGGCCTAATCCCGGCCAGGCAAAGACGGTTTCGGTGAGTACCGCGCCCTCCAGCAGACTGGTATAAGAAAGGGCAAGAATCGTAATTAAGGTTCCGAGTACATTAGGGAATATATGCGATAACAGAATACGTAAACGGGAAGCGCCTTTTGCCTGTGCAAGTACGACATATTCTTTATTACTTTCTTCCAGCATGACGGCACGTAGTAAGCGGGTAATAGAAGCCATAGAGAGTAGAGCCAGCACCGCAACCGGTAGCCATAAATGACCAATCGCATTAAGTATGATCTCTGACTCACCGGTACGAATGGCGTCATACAGTACAAACCCACTGTTATATTCCATTGTGTAGGTATAGATATCGTCTAAACGTCCAGGCCCCGCTGACCAGTGCAGCGTAGCGTAGAAAAATAGTAAGCCGAGTAGCCCAAGCCAGAAAACCGGTACAGAGTAGCCGAGTAAAGAGATCATTCGTGCGATGTGGTCAAGGATACTTCCGGGCTTATAGACGGCCAGTGAAGCAAGCAGTATACCGATGAGCGCGCCAAAAAACATGGCGACAGTTGCTAATTCTACCGTCGCTGGAAAAGCCATTGCTAAATCATCCACCACCGGTTGCTGTGTGATTTGGGAAACGCCTAAATCACCTTGTAACATCTGGCTGAGATAATTAAAAAACTGCATCGGTAGCGGTTGATCGAGCCCGAGCTGGTGGCGAGCTTGCTGGTAGGTCGCTTCGCTAGCGTGATCCCCTACGAGTTGTAGGGCGGGATCTATCGGTGCGGCACGCGACAGTATGAAGGTGAAAACGAGCAGTCCGAATAGCGTGAGTAAAAAGGACAAAAAGCCGCTCATCAATGGTTGAAGGCGGCGAGTCCAAAACCGGCGTATAACGCCGGTTGATGGGATAGATAGTGTCATTATTCTGATTTAGATACGTCTTTATAGAAAACCATTTCAGGAGTGATGCCTTGTAGGTAACCTTGAACATCATCACGCAGTGCAACCAGCTTTTTGTTCTGTAGACCGACAACAAATGGTGAAGACTGACGAACTTCACGTTGGAGCTGCTGATAGATTTGAGTACGTTTCTCTGCATCTGTTTCAGAGCGCGCCTGTAAAGTCAGTTTGTTCAGATCCTGGATATGCCAGTTAGCACGCCATGCGAGTGTTTTACTGCCATTTTCCGGGTTATAGGCGAAAGCTGATGCATTGGTATGCGGATCAAAATAATCCGGTCCCCAGGCTGTTAGCGTTGACTCGTATTGATGAGATTTTACATTGGTTGCGATCTGACTGCTGACACCCGGAATTAACTCAACATCAATGCCTGCTTTCGCAAAGCTGGCTTGTAGTGCCTGAGCGATATCCAGATAAGGGGGTTGGTTTGAGACAGCCAGCTTAAAATGTGGATTTTCAATACCGGCTTGTCGCAGAATTTCAGCGGCTTTCTGTGGGTCGTAACTGTAGGGCTGATCGGTTAATGCACCATTAAAGCCGACAGGCAGGAAGCTCTGTTGCACAGCAAATTGCCCATGCATCAGATCTTCTGCAATTCCCTTATAATCAAATGCATAACGCGCTGCTTGCCAGAATTCTGGTTTACCCAGTGCCGGGTTGTCAGCGTTGTCGGCATTGAACATTAGGTAATACAAAGACGCATACGGTAAGTTAAGTGTTTTGATTCCAGGTTTACCCTGTAAGGAGAAATACTGATCGGTTCCCAGGTTACGGACCAAATCAGCATCACCCTGTTCAAGAAGAAGTTGGCGCGTAGCAGCATCCGGCACATTCTTTAGCAGAACATAGTTCATCTTTGGTGATCCAGCCGGAGATGTTTGGTTGGCTTCCATCAGCAATATTTGGTGTGGAACGTACTTCTTAATTTTAAATGGGCCACTACCTGCTGAGTTGATATTTAACCAGGCATGTCCCAGGTCGTTATTTTTTTCATGCAGTGACACCGTTTTTTCATCAACAATGGATGATGCAGGGGCCGTGAGGAGGCTTAAAACAAACTGCGGGCCAACGTTAACGTTCCATGCAATTTTGACCTGATTTTCTGTCACTTTGGTGATTAGGCTGTCTACATTGTCTTTATTCCAGCCCAGTTGAGTAAGAATAAACGAAGGTGCCAGGTTCAACTTAACCACACGAGTCAGACTAAAGATGACGTCTTCAGGACGAACCGGATTCCCACTCGCGAAAGTGGCATCTTTTTTCAGAGTAAAAGTCAGGCTACTTTCTGAACTGATCCACGATTCAGCAAGAGCAGGCTCGAGTTGTGTCGGATCATCAGGGTTAGATTGTACTAAACGTTGGTAAAGGTTATTGAAACTCTGTACGGAAGATAACTCAAAGCCTTGAGCTGGATCGAGACTGGTAATATCTTCCAGAGACTGGGCAACAACAAGAGTGTTATCTGGCGTTTTTGCAAGCGATGATGTAACCGCTCCCAAATAAGCGGCTAAACTGACGATGATGAGAGTTGTTATTTTCATTATTAGTCCATTGAAAGGGTGATTAGAATTGCGCAGGGAAAATTAACTGATTCAATATGCGATAACAAGCAGAACAATATCTTTTATATATGAAGATTTGTTCTGATATATGCTTGATGGATGATTGGTTAATGGTTAGATTTCTAATGAAAGTCTCTGGAATGTGTCTGTAATTGTTCAAGTGCCGGAGTGAGATCGATAAGCCGGCCTGCAATGATATGAGTCACTTCTCCTTCTCTTTCCAAAATACCTTTTACCATTAAAATTTTAGAGCTGATATAAGCGCTCTTTTGTGCGCGTGCTGTTGCCTGCCAGACAACGACATTGATATTCCCGGTATCATCTTCTAATGTGAAAAAGGTGACTCCAGCAGCAGTTCCTGGGGCTTGCCTGCCTGTGACCATACCTGCGACAGTAACAAGAGATTTATGAGAGCATTGTTCGAGCTCGCTTTTACGAGTGAACTTGCTCAATTTCCCGGCTTTCTCAAGAAGTGTTATTGGGTGAAGATCTAAAGATAAACCCAGCGAAGCGTAGTCTTCGAGCAAATTTTCAAAGGCTGAAGGTGAGGTGTATAACGGTCTATCTTCTTCTGCGCTATTTTGAAATAAGGGCAGATCTGACAGTGAGTCCATCATTGCCCAGCGAGTTTCATAACGGTTGTCAGCTATGGAATGTAGTGCATTAGCCGAAGCCAGTGATTCGAGGTCTTTCTGCGTGAGTCCACAATAACGCTTTAATTGGCTGACATGCTGAAAACCATGAGTTGGGCGGTGGTTGATGAGTTGCTCAATGCCGACCTCACTTAAGCCTTTCACTAAGCGTAATCCTAAGCGAATCGCAAATCCTTGCTGATGACTAATCACTTGATGATCGCAGGCAGAGTGATTGATACAAACGGGAAGAATCGTGATGCCATGTCGCTGGGCGTCCTGAATCAACTGAGATGGGCTATAAAACCCCATAGGCAGACTGTTGAGTAAAGAGGCATAAAAAGCTTCAGGATAATAGAATTTTAACCATGCAGAGCAGTATGCGAGAACGGCAAATGACGCGGAGTGGCTTTCTGGAAAACCGTATTCGCCAAAGCCACAGATCTGATCATAAATACGTTCGGCAAACTCTTTGTCGTATCCTCTTTCGAGCATACCGTTAACCAGCTTGGGTTTGAATTTCTGCAGTTGCCCGTTTTTTTTCCATGATGCCATTGCCCGCCGAAGCTGGTCTGCTTCACCTCCGCTGAAACCGGCTGCTACCATGGCCAGTTTGATCACCTGTTCCTGAAATATCGGTACTCCCATAGTGCGTGACAGAACCTGTTCCACCTCTTTAGATGGATATGAAACCTGAGTTGGATCATTACGACATTTGAGAAAAGGGTGCACCATATCGCCCTGAATCGGGCCCGGTCGAACAATTGCGATTTGAATCACCAAGTCATAATAGGTGCGCGGTTTCAGCCTTGGTAGCATGCTCATTTGAGCACGGGATTCGATCTGAAATACACCCACTGTATCAGCACGTTGGATCATACCGTAAACGTTCGCATCGTCTTGCAAGCGGGTAATCTCTGCGATAGTTAAGCGACGCTGGTGGTGTTGCTCAATAATCGTAAAGCATTTACGAATCGCACTGAGCATCCCTAATGCCAGAACATCAACCTTCAACAGACCAAGACTTTCTAAATCGTCTTTATCCCACTGAATAATTGTGCGTTCAGGCATGGCGGCGTTTTCAACCGCAACCAACTCGTAAAGAGGCCCGGATGAAATGACAAATCCGCCGACATGTTGTGATAAATGGCGGGGAAATGTCATGATCTCGTGGACTAAATCGATAAAAAGCTGACCTTTATGTGATTGTGGGTCTAAGCCGAGTTCTACAATTTGCGCCTGCCAGCCGAGTGTCCGATCACGTCGATTGATATTTTTAATAAAGAAATCTAACTGAGTTTCACTAATATCGAGTGCTTTACCCACATCGCGTACTGCACTTTTAAACCGATATGAGATGACGGTTGCGGCTAATGCGGCTCTTTCCCGTCCATATTTTTGATACAGATACTGAATGACTTCTTCACGGCGTTCATGCTCGAAATCGACATCTATATCCGGTGGTTCTTTGCGCTCTTTGCTAATAAAGCGTTCAAACAGAACCGCAACCTGACGAGGATCCACGGCGGTAATCTCCAGACAATAACAAACCACAGAATTAGCGGCTGAGCCGCGTCCCTGATAGAGAATGCCTCTGCGTTTTGCGAACATCACGATGTCGTGGATAGTGAGAAAATAGAATGGATAATTGAGCTCTTCAATCAGGTCGAGCTCTTTATTAATCGTTAACTGAATATTCTCGGGGACACCATCAGGAAAGCGTAGTTGCTTGCCTTTTTCGACCAGACTACGCAGGTACTTCATCGGTGTTGTACCGTTAGGGATAAGCTCACTTGGGTACTCATACTGAAGTGAACTAAGCTGAAAATGGCAGCGCTGCGCAATGCGGGTACTCTCTTCTAACCACTGCGGCTGAAATATTCTGGCCAGTTTATTTTGACTGCGCAGTGTTCGCTCAGTATTACTCATTAAATGAGCCTGAATCTTTTCTACCGGTTGATTATGTTTAATTGCCGTTAATACATGTTGCAGAGGTAAACGCGCGGCGTTGTGCATAAGCACGCCGCCACAGGCAGTGATAGGAAGATCAAACTGCAAGGCAAGTTGTTGGCAGTGTTCAAGATAACTGTGGTCATCAGAACCTAAATGCCTTTGTAGGGCAACCCACAACCTGTCACTGTGATATTGTTTCAGCCATTGCCCCCAATGGGTATCGGTTGCCCGGTTGGTTGGTAGCCATAAGATAAAACAGTGTTTGGCAGACATCAGATCCCACTCTGAAAGTTCATACTGGCCTTTCTCACAGCGTCTGCGGGCATTGGTAATAATTCGACACAGTTCTGCATATGCCTGGCGGTCAGGGCATAAAAGTACTACCTGACATTCATTATTCAGCCAGAACATGCTGCCAACTATCTGTTTAATTCCGAGCTGGTGCTCTTTGATGGCAGTATGAGCCCTGACAACACCAGCAATCGAACATTCATCCGTGATTGCCAGTGCCTGATAACGGAGAAAGTCGGCTTGTACGATCAGCTCTTCCGGGTGAGATGCGCCAGTGAGAAAAGAAAAGTTGCTCTGACAAAACAGTTCAGCATAGGACATATTGTTATAGCCTCTATTATCCCGGTTGCAGGTTAACTAAATTGGCCGTGGAGAAACCACTGCTTATCCTGATTGCGAAATACCCATAACCAGCGCCCCTGTTCGCTGTGAGCAATAAAGTAGTCACGGGTTATGGGGTTTCCATCCCACCAGCCGGTGACAATACGCTCTGGCCCATGGATCAAAGAGACGATTTCGCAAAGTGGCCTAGGTTCGGGAAGAAGCAAACTCGGACGCAGTTGTGGTGCTCTGGCTGAAGGTGAAGCCTGCTCTGACGGTGGTATATACTGACAACGTTTTTCCGGACGGGGATCATCACTCAGGTTGGGTTTGTGAATCTGACTTTGTCCCAGCTTGGCCTGTAATAGTGTGATTAATTCCAGCGCACTCTGCTTTCCTTTCATACCACAGAAAATATCAGCCATGGCCTGATTCGCCTGACCGCAGCGTATGACGCTTAACGTTATTTCAGTGACGGGTTGAGTGAGCTTTACTGACTCAAGTGTTAGTTGACAGAGTCTGGCCCAACTGGAGGCTCGGTATTCACCCTGAGCGGAGGTGAAGATAATACTGTTTTTGCTCATATCCCGCTGAATCAGTCCCATTTCCAGTTCAAACGCTACCTGATCGCGTAACTTTAAATACGGTTCAAGTTGTTTTAACAGCCGAAGCAGTGGCTTTTCAATCCATTGCACATTCGTCACTTCATATAAAAGTTCCAAATGAGTGTGGAATGTTTCTGGCGGGTGATAAAAGGTTACCGGATGCTTAAATTGCCCAAGTAGTCGGCCAACATAGTTAACTAAATCGATATCAAATCGTCTTGCCAGTTCCTGAATCGGCAAGTCGAGTAAGGCTTTGATATCTCTGATACCCACACGGGCGAGTTTTTCTATCTGCTTTGCGGTCAGTTCACTCAGTGTCAGTGAGTGGCTATTCACTTCTGCTAATAATTGTTCTCTGTTATTGGTAATACAGTTTGCTCCGCTTTTTGCCAACAGGGTGGCACAAAGCGGAGAGAAGCCAGTCGCGTACTGATAGCGTAGGTTTCGTTGTTCAAGGTGATGGACTAATGTTTGCCAGTAGTTTTCCAGCCCATCATAGAGGGAGAGCATATTGGTGACTTTAAGTAGTAGCCCTTTGGGTGGCTGCAAGACAATGTCTGATGTGATCAGGTAAAGCCACTGAGCAATATCCTCGATGGCTCTGATTTCCGCTTTCTCATTGTATGCTTGCACCTGTAGTTCGCGGCATATGGAAGCGGCACTGCCCAACCCCATACCTAATTGTATTCCTTGTTTTAAAGCGTGAGTGTTGGCTTGCACAATGTGGTTATCTCTGCCATTAACAATCACTAATGGCAGAGGTTGCTCAGCATATAGGGAATCGAGCTGCAGGGCTGGAAAATACAGGTAAATCCACAAAGTCATATTTACCCCTGCTTTTGTCTGGGGAAGGGCAATACAGTTGAAGATGAAGGCGGTACCACCAGATTTGACCACTGCTTGTGCATTGGGACATTAAACTCACTCAGAGGCCAGCCACCTTTGCGTTTTGGAACGTTGACAGTTAAACCGCCGGGCGCTGGCCGTAACGATAAGCTCAGTGATACCGGAAGCGAAAAGACGCTATCTTGTATTGAACGGAAGATAAATTGCAGACAACTTCCGGTTTCACTTGCGACAGTAAGACGGCGTACCTGATGAACTTCAAGGTTATCCAGCCATAGTAGGACTTGATCACAAGCCCCACTTCTCAGACATTGCTCCGCAGCCCATAGAGCTTGTTTATGATCCTGAGGTGTTACGATGAGGACATTATTCAGATCAATGCCCATGTGCTGTAGGCTTTCAGCATGAACAATTCCCGGAGGATTCACAAACACCGTTAAGCGTTGATTATTTTGTTTTAAATAGGGATAGATCAGGCGTAGCTCACCAATCCCCGGTAATGATTGGATTTCAACAATCCCGTGGGCAGGAAAGCCCCCGGATAACTTTTCGTCCAGCTCTGTTACTCCGGTAGAGTCACTACATCGTTCGGTCTGGGTTTCTGAACCCTGCCAAAGCCAGTGTTTGTTTTTTAAGTGTTCGATCAGTTCATACATAACAATATACTGCAAATTAACTGTATATATG
>Ga0075011_10000271_pt1 | contig 27530 bp, 27 predicted proteins | sample TARM_MetaG_T_14_FD_72354 | JGI IMG/M metagenome (GOLD analysis project Ga0075011, IMG submission 72354) | Freshwater microbial communities from Pennsylvania, USA, analyzing microbe dynamics in response to fracking - TARM_MetaG_T_14 | ecosystem: Environmental > Aquatic > Freshwater > River... | reverse complement strand
GACGGCGGGAGCAAGTAGTCGATTTCGCGGTTTATCGGTCGAAAGCGGCTCATACAGTCAGGTTCCAGGAGCGATGCGCAATTCTACCGGCGAGGGGAAAAGTCCGACAGGCTGCTAGGTCATCTCAACGCCGGGTACAAATCTGAGCGTATGGCCATGGAGACCCGAATACCTGAGTCGATTGATCCAATCCAACAGATGGAATTGGAGGCAGACGCGTTTGCCTTGCAGTGCTTTGTGCCAGAGTTCCGGGCACCGGTTATTTCGTCTGTGATGTTCGCTTTCGGCCCATTTGCGTTCCTTGAAACGTTTTGCGGCCCAATGGACAGGCATCACCCACTAACGGTTAACCGCCTCGCGGCACTCTCGGCTGGCCTGTCTTTTTCGGGTGAGCCTGAACTTCAGCAAGCTATCCACTCGATTGTTGATGCGCATGTGGCTAGATTCATGCGGCTAGAGTCTGATCGTGCGCGAAGCGGTGGCGATATCAGCGGCCGCATCCACGAGCACATGCCACTTCAAATGGCTCATCATGTTCTGGACAAAGTCGGACGCTGGGTTCGAGAGCACCACGGCACGCTGGACTTTGGAAAAAACTGATAAGTTGAAAGGCACCTTGCATCATCGACGACAGGCCTAGACTCCTCGCTCGCCCTCGTTTGCATGGCGAACTTTTGTCCCAAGGTGGGCAAAGGGTCGACTCACACAGCCGCTTTGGGTCGCCGTCTTCCTGCCAAAAGCTAACACACCTCAACTCGATAACCGCCACTTCGGCTTTTCGGTAGTCGCCCAGCGGGCCGTCCGCCGCCCCTGCCCGGAAACCTTATCCGGAGCTGGCCCATGCGTCTCTACCTGCGCGAAAAACCGTCCCAGGGCAGGGATATCGCCAAGGTGCTCGGTGCCAAACGGCAAGTCGAAGACGGCCTGATCGGCCCGGAGATAACCGTCACCTGGTGCATCGGCCACCTGCGGGAAGCTGCGCCTCCCGAGGCCTACGGCGAGCAGTACAAGCAATGGTCGCTGGAGCAGTTGCCGATCATTCCGTCGCAGCGGAAGTTGGAGGTCAAACCGAAAACCGCGAAACAGCTCAGTGTTGTTCAGCACCTGCTCGGTGAAGCAGATGCCGTGGTGATTGCCACCGACGCGGATCGGGAAGGCGAGATGATCGCCCACGAAATTCGGGAGCGTTGTCACCATCACGGGCCGGTGCAACGAATGTGGCTATCGACTCTAAACGAAGACTCGATCCGCAAGGCTCTGGTTACGCTGAAGCCCGGCGCGGAGACCCTGCCCCTCTACTACTTACTCCGCCCCACCCGCCCCGTGCAGATTTACAAGCCTCACTCGACACTCATGCAACTGGCGACGATCTTATGTCCTTCGAGGTCGCGTACATACGCCGCATAGACATTGGGCCCATAATCACGGAGCCCAGGGGCACCGGCATCGGTTCCCCCGGCCAGCAGGGCCAACCTGTGGAACTCATTCACCGCGGCACGGCTCGGCGCCACAAAACCAATAGTCACGCCATTACCGACAGTGGCTGCATTGCCATCGGCAGGCGTCAGCACGACGAAACGAGACCCCGCACCACTCCAGACCGAGGCATTGTCCTTATTGGCTACATTGCCGTACCCCAGCGCGGGCAATGCTGCATTGTAGAAAGCACGGGCTTTTTCCAAGTCATTGGTGCCCAGCGTGATATGGGTGAACATGGCTATTCGATTCTCCAGTGGTGGTGTTGCAATGCAGTTTCCGGCTGCCGGTGCCGATGGATCACCGGGACAGCAATTGGCGTCTCCATGACACGCCTCATCCCTGCGCACTGTCGCTCATGGCGTGCGCTTCGCTATCCAGGGTGCGCATGGCTTTCGCCAGATAGAGCGCCACCGCATTCGGAGCCCAATTACCGGCAGGATCGAGCAGGTGCTGGCGCACGAAACGATAGTTCCTGAGTGGGGCTTTCAGCGTCTCGGTACCATTTCGCTCGGCCAACTCGGCAAAGCGCCGCTCTATGTCAACATCCAGTGCGATGAGCGCCCGCTCGTCGAGAATCCAGATATCACCGCCGAAATTCGGGAAGGACGCCATCTGATAGGACAGCAGCATCCGCCCTATATCGTGGCTGAGCCCATGCAGCCGGCTCTGTCTGTGCGCTACCTCGGGTGTCGCGTCATAGCGGTCGCTCAGCGATTTATCCAGGCGGAAATGCGCTTCGATGACACCCGGCAACCAGCGTGTGTAGGCGGGCCATACCGAGCGCACATCGGCGGTGCTCTGCGGCAGTTGCTCAAGCTGGGTAACCGCGTCGCCGAGCAGGCGAACCTGTTCGGCGAGCACGGCATCGCCGACTTGCGCGGACAACTCGCGCAGCCGGTTCAGGTTGTAGGTGAAGGCTTCTAGATTCTCGGCTTCATAGGGTATGCCGTTGAGGTTGTAGTAGAGCAGCGCACTGACCGTCGTCATTGTCGCCAGCGTACGCGTTTCCTGGAGTTCCTGACGGCTCAGCGCAGCCAGCGCTTCTCCCCTGGCGCAGGCCAGTAGCATCAGGATCAACAGGTAGTCCAGCAAACGGCTTTTCTTATTGTTGTCGTGTGCCAAAACACTCTCCTCCTACAGGCTCTGTCCGTACCCGTCCCACGACCGACGACTCAAGCCCTTACCCGGGCATGAAGGCAAGGCAGCCAAACGATCCTGGACGTCAACTGAAATCCCCATCGGTCAATACCGATCGATCGCGCCACTGCTCGATCTCCCGGCTCATGGCCGCCAGCTTGCTGGTCACCACCTGCAGGGCGTCGGAGCCAGCCAGATAGCGCAGCGGAGGCTTTTCTTCAGCGGCCAAACGAACCAGCATCGCACCCAGTCTGGCGGGATCGCCTAGCTGCTTGTGGTTGTTGGCTTCCGACGAAGCCTTGATCTTCTTGCTGAACTCCACGTAATCCTCCAGCCCCCTATCGCCCAGGGCAGACGAACTGCCGTCGAGGAAGTCGGTGCGGAACGCCCCCGGCTCGACGATGGTGACGTGGATACCGAACTGCGCCACCTCCTGCGCGAGCGACTCCGAGAAACCTTCCACGGCGAACTTCGCCGAGCAGTACAACGCAGCGCCACCCATACCAACCACACCGGCGATCGACGAGACGTTGAAGATGTGCCCGGCCCGCTGCCGGCGCATCACTGGCAGCACCGCGCGGCACACATGGAATATGCCGAAGACGTTGGTTACGAACTGCCGCTCGGCCGCCTCAGCGTCGTTCTCCTCGAAGGGGCCCAGCTGGCCATAGCCCGCATTGTTCACGGCAACATCGATGCGCCCGAAACGCTGCACCGCAGCCTCGACCGCTGCGAATGCCTGGCTTTCCTTGGCGACGTCCAGTTGCAGCGACAGCACGCGATCACCATACGGCGCGAACAACCGCTCAAGGCGGGCCAGGTCACGTCCTGTCGCGACCACGCTGTCGCCGGCAGCCAACGCCGCTTTAACGATTTCCCCACCGATGCCACGGGAAGCCCCCGTAACGAACCATGTCTTGCTCATTGTTGTTCTCCGGGTTCGATGGATCGCGAAATGTGCGCCACCCACTCCGAGACTGGTGGATGCGCATAAATCATATGAACAAATTTTCTGTTTATGTTCAAATAATATTCGAAGCCCTGGCACAGAAATCGATGCCAGCGTCCTGCAAGCCACCCGAGGAGTACGCCGTGCTGATCGATATCCATGCCCATCTCGTAACGAAGGGAATGCTGAACCGCCACGAGTTCTGGGGCCCGTTCATGAAAACCAGCGGTTTCACCGTCGGCCACTTCTCCCTGGGCACCAAGCAGCCGTCCAAGGCACAGAACGACGCGGAGGCCGAGACCAACCTGCTGGCCCGCATGACCCACGAAAGCCGTCGCCGGCTGATGGCCGAGCGTGGCGTGGACAAGCTGGTCGTTTCCGCGCCCTCGCACGCTTTCATGTACTGGGCGGGGGAGTTCGGAACCGAGTACGCGCGCATCTGCAACGATGAGATGTCCGCCTATTGCCGACAGGACCCGCAGCACTTCGACTTCTGGTGCCATGCCAACCTGGCCGATCCGGAAGCGGCGGCAAGCGAAATCGAACGCGCCGTCAAGCACTTGGGCGCCAAGGGCGTCTGCGTCGGCGGCACCAACTTCAATGGTATCGAGACACACGACGAACGCCTGTTCCCGGTCTGGGAGAAAATCGAGCAGTTGGACGTGCCGATCATGGTGCACGGCTTCAACCAGTCCATTTACTGGGGCGAGAAGCACACCGACGACAAATTCGAGACCACCTCGATCATCGGCGACTGCGTCGATGAGACACTGTTCTTCTGGTACCTGATCTGCGGTGGTGCGCTAGACGCTTTCCCCAAGCTCAAGGCGTACATCACCCATGCCGGCGGCATGGCGGTATTCCAGCTCGGCCGCCTGAGCGAACTGAACCAGGCCATGGCGCCGGATGCGCGCAACCGCAAGCCACTGATGGACTATCTGGACAACTTCTACTTCGACCTCGACGTGCATGCGCCTGGCCTGCGCCGTGGCGTGGTGGAAGTGGTCGGAGTGGATCGGCTGGTCTACGGCACCAATTTCGGCGGTGCCTATGCCCATGGCGACCTCACCGAGAACCTGGGCCTGAGCGATGAAGACCGGGAGAAGATTCGCAGTGGCAACGCGATTCGCCTGCTCAAGCTGGATGCCCCCACCGCTCTCTGATTAGCGGGGTATGGGCTCAGGTATCGGAGCGCCTGAGTCCATCGGTAGCCCTGGCACCCCTACGTAGCATCGGCACCAGGCCCTGTACCACGGCGATGCCGAACAGGATCAAGCCACCACCCATGGCATGATAGCTGTGCAGTTCCTCGCCCAGCAGCAGAACCGCCAGCAAACCGGTGAACAGCGGCGTGAGATTCATGAATACGGCGATTCTCTCGGCCCCAACCACCTCCAGCGCATGGTTCCAGAGCCCAGGTGCCAGCGCCGAGGCAAACAGGCCGGCATAGGCCACCAGCGGTAGGTTCTGCGCCGTCAGTTGCACCGAAGGGCTCAACAGGAACGCCGGCAGCAGCACCACCAGCCCGCAGAATACCTGCACGTAGAGCGACTCCCAGATCGCTATCGGCAGTTGCCAGCGCTTGAGCAGCAGGCAGTAGACCGCGTAGGACAACGACGCCATGAGCATGAGGAACTCGCCCAGGCCCATCCCTTCCCGCCACAACCGGCTCGGCTGCCCGGCGCTGATCAGCAGGGCCAGGCCGAAGAACGAGAGCAGGCAGCCCAACCAGACGGAGCGGCTCGGCCGTACGCCCATCAACGGTAACGCCAACAGGGTGGTCAGCAACGGCATGGTGCCGAGGATCAACCCCATCGACGTGGCGGAGACCGTATGCGCAGCAAAATACGCCAGCGACTGGTACAACGCCATGCCCAGTACACCAAGGACACACAGCTGCCAGAAATGCCGACGGATCAGACACCTCTGCTTCCAGACCTTGGGCAGCAGCCAGGGGCTGAGCACGAGCAAGGCCAGCAGCCAGCGGTAGAAAGAAATTGCAGCGGGCTCGATGGCATCAACGGCCAGACGATTGACCACAGTGCTGCCCGCCCAGATCAACGCGGCCAGCATGGGGAGTAGATAGATCAAGGGGGCACCGCCGCATGGAAAGGCCCTGTAGCGATGTTCAGGACCCAGGACGCTGGTAGTGACCGACCGCCACCGCATAACCGCCGACCTTACGGATCAGCGTACTTTTTTGCTCGACCCGGTTGTTGGCCGGATTGCGCCACTGATAGTGAACCTCTCCTTCGCCCCTGCTCTTCAAGACATCCAGCATCTGCCTGCCGATCGGCTGCCTGTCGGCCGCAAGCAGTGAACGGAAGTCCGTGCCCACCAGGCGCAGGTTGTAGCCATGGGCGACGAACTTCTCGCTGCCCAGGTCAACGACGAAGACATACAGGTCGTCCTGGACGAACTCGGGACTCAGTCCATTAATACGCCCGATAGCCTCGGCAGGAGCAGCGGCAACGGCAGCAGTGGCGCGCTCCAGCAGGGCCAGCGCTTCGGTCTGGCTCGAACGCGGCTTGTAGTAGCCAACAGCGAAGATCCGCTCACCGACACGCTGGAAGAACACCCGTTTACGCTGTGTCTTGCCATCGGCCCAGTTCATCCAGCGATATTCGGCGCTATGGGTTTCACCCGTTTCCGGCAACGATAGGGCTTCCTTGAAGGATCTGTTCAGCTCGTCGCCAAGAACGCTGCTGATATCACGCCCAACCAGATTGGCCGAAGGGCCGCCGCTGGCCAGCATCACGCCGCTGGTATCCACCACATAGACGTAGAGTTCGCCATCGACGAATACCCCCTGCCGGCTGAAGGCGGCAAACGCGCTTTCACCGTTCGCCTTGTAGTGAGCCACGGCCTTGTCCAGCAGCAGGGTGGCACGCTCGGCGTCCTGCGCGTACTCCTCTCCTGTCTGGGCGAAGACCCCCAGGGACAACAGAGTACATAGCGCCAGCAAAAGCCTTCTAAGATTGGACATACCCTACCTCCCGAGCGCAGACCACGCTCACAGATTGCGGCTGATGATTTCCTTCATGATCTCCGAAGTCCCGCCATAGATGCGGGCAACCCGCGCGTCCACCCAGGCACGGCTGATCTTGTACTCGCTCATGAAACCGTAGCCGCCGTGCAACTGGAGGAACTCGTCAAGTAACCTGCCCTGCATCTCCGACCCGAGCAGCTTGGCCATGGCGGCGACATCCGCCGGCAGTTCGCCGCGCATCACCTTGGCCAGGCAATCGTCGACGAACACCCGCAGCATGGTTGCTTGCGCCTTGGCCTCGGCCAGCTTGAAGCGGGTGTTCTGGAAGTCCAACACCGGCTTGCCGAACACCTTGCGTTCGCGGGTGTACTCAATGGTTTCTTCGAGCAGAGTATGGATCGACTGCGCCGCACGGATGGCGATGATCAGGCGCTCCCAGGCCAACTGGTGAGTCAGGTACTTGAAGCCCTGCCCCTCCTCGCCCAGTCGGTTGCTGGCCGGCACCCGAACCTCGTCGAAGAACAGCTCTGCGGTATCCTGCCCCTTGAGGCCGATCTTCTCCAGCAGCCGCCCCTTCGAGAAACCTTTTCGCTCCTCTTCGATGCAGATCAGCGTCAGTTCCTTGGCCGCCGGGTCGAGCTTGGTGGCGGTGACCATCAGCCCGGCGTTGCCGCCATTGGTGATAAAGGTCTTCTGCCCGGAAACGATGTAGTCATCGCCATCGCGCCGCGCCAGGGTGCGCATCGAACGCAGGTCACTGCCGATACCCGGCTCGCTCATGGCAATCACACCGATCAGCTCGCCACTGACCATGCGTGGCAGCCACCTCTGCTTCTGCTCCTCGGAGCCATAGGCGACTATGTAGGGCGCTACGATCTCCGAATGAGTGGTGAAACCCACAGCGGTGGCGTTAGCCCGCGCCAGTTCCTCGATCATTACCGCGGAGTGGCCGAAATCGCCTCCGGAACCACCATATTCCTCCGGCACCGTGGAGCATAGCAGGCCGAGCTCGCCAGCCTTCAGCCAGACTTCCTTGGGCACGATGCCATTCTTTTCCCATTCATGCAGGTGGGGCACGACCTCACGGTCGACAAAACGTCGCGCTAGCTCGCGGAACATGTTGTGGTCTTCACGGAAAACGCTACGCATTGCAGTCACTCCAATTCAGTCGGTTTCTCAACGATCCAGATATTCCGGCTTGCGCTTGTCCATGAAAGCGGCAACCGCTTCCTGATGGTCTTCCGTGTGATGGGCCAGAGACTGGTATGCAGCGGACAGTTCCAGCAGCGAATCGAGGCGCATGTGCTGACCTTCACGCAGCAGACGTTTGCACAGACGCAGGGCATGGCCCGGGTTGCTGGCGATACGCTGCGCCAGGGCTTGCGCTTCGGCCTGCAGGGTTTCATGGGTGCAAACCTGCTCTACCAGCCCCCACTCGAGTGCCTTGACGGCGTTGATGGTGTCACCGGTGAAAGCCATCAGGCTGGCCTTGGGGATGCCGATGATGCGCGGCAGCAGCCAGGCACCGCCATCGCCGGGAACTATGCCCAGGCGCACGAAGCTTTCGGCGAACAGCGCCGAACTGGACGCCAGGCGGATGTCGCACATACAGGCCAGGTCCAAGCCGGCGCCGATCGCCGGACCGTTGATCGCTGCGATCACCGGGATGTCCAGCTCATACAACGCCAGCGGGATACGCTGGATGCCGTCGCGGTAGGTATTGCGCAGCTCATAGGGCGAACCGGCGAAGATGCCCTCGCGACTACGCATGTCCTTGACGTTGCCACCGGCGCAAAAAGCGCTGCCGTTGCCGGTCAGCACCATGACCCGTGCCGAGCGATCACGACGCAGCTCAGCGCAAAGGTCGACGAACTCCTGGATTTGCTCCGGAGAGGTCAGCGCATTCCGAGTTTCCGGATGGTTCATGCGCACAGTGACGATGCCGCCATCCCGCTCGATCTGCAGAAATGGATTCATGGCGTAGGTCCCTCAAGTCCTGGTAGAGATTGTTGCGCATGCTCGGTGAGCAACGACCAGTAGTCTTCGCCACCACTGGCGCAAACCAGTTGACCAATGCGTTGGCTCCACAGGCTGGCCGAGCCGAACTCACTGCGCCAGGCCCACAGACGCCGCGACAGCAGGTGCAGTGAGTATTCCTGAGTGAAGCCTATGGCGCCGTGAACCGAATGGGCTATGCCGGCAGCACTACTAGCCGCCTCGGCGGTGCTGACCTTAGCGACGGCGATCGTGAGAGCGGCAAGGGCTGTGTCCGACTCAACGAAAGCCGCTTCCGCTGCGATGCCGGCAGCGGCCAACTGCTCGGCGAACACGGCAAGCTGCTGCTGGATGGCCTGAAAAGCACCGATCGGGCGACCGAACTGGGAGCGTTCGCCGGCGTACTTGGAGGTCATATCCAGCAGTGCCTGCGCAGCGCCGGCGATCTGCGCGGATCGCAGTAACGCCCCCCCCAGCAGTAGGACGTCAGCCGAGACGCCAGGTGGCAAGGGCGCGCTGGCGAGTACCGCGGCCGCACTGAAGCGCAGGCCATCGCGCGGCTCGCCGGCCACGTTCAGTCCGTGGCTCTGTTCGGCCGCCTCGGCACGAGCAAGCAGTACCACGCTGGGTGTGCCGGCGTCGTCGGCGATGGCCACCACGGCCTCGGCATGCCGGCCCCAGGGCACATCATGCACGGAGCCGTCCACCTTGCCATCGCGCAAACCGAGCTGAGCATCGGCGGCAAAGCTGAGGACGCCGCCCTGCCCTTCGAGCCCGGCCTGCCCGAGCAGCCAGTTGGCCAGCAGCGCTTCGCCCAAGGGGATTGGTGCGGCAAAACGCCCGGCGGCGCGGACCAGTACATGGAGGTCAGCCCAACCCGCCTCTGCGCCCCCCAGGTGCTCCGGCACACCGGCCAGGGTAAACCCGGACTCCTCCACGGCGGTCCAGAGCTCGGCTGGCCACACGCCACCCTCGCAGCCAAGCACGTATTCCGGCGTGGCCAGGTCGCCGAGTAGGCGCTCTATGGTCGATTCGAATAGTTCTCGCATGATTATCGCAACCCCAGACCGCGCGCGATGATGCCACGCAGGATTTCGCGGGTGCCTCCGCGCAGTGAGAAGGACGGCGCCATCTGCATCAGATAGGCCAGGACCTGGGCATGCTCGCTGCCGCCGATCAGGCGCGGCTCGGTTTCCACCAGCAACTGGGCGACCTCGGGAATCTCCTGCTCGAACAGGTTGCCCAGGTCCTTGACGCAGGAAGCGGCCCAGGTCGGGTGCTCGCCGGCGGCCAACTGCGCGGTGACTGCCAGCGACATGTTGCGCAGGGTCAGCAGCTTCGCCGTGAGGCGGCCAATTTCGCGACGCTGCAGGGCGTCCGGCGCACTACCCAGGGCGTCGATAAGCGTCTTCAGCAACGCCATGCTGCTCAGGAAACGTTCCGGGCCACTACGCTCGAAGGCCAGCTCGGCGGTCACCTGCTCCCAACCCTTGCCCTCGGCACCGATCAGTGCATCGGCGGAGAGCTGGACGTTGTCGAAGAACACCTCGTTGAAATGCTCACCGCCGGCCAGGTCACGGATCGGCCGGATGCTGATCCCCGGCAGGCTGAGATCGACGATGAACTGCGACATGCCCTCATGGCGTGCCGCCTGCTTCTCGCCGGTACGCACCAGGGCGATCATGAAATGCGAGTGCTGGGCATTGGTGGTCCACACCTTCTGCCCGTTGAGCAGCCAGCCAGCCTCGTTGCGCCGGGCCGAGGTCTTGATCGAGGCCAGGTCGGAACCGGAGTTCGGCTCGCTCATACCGATGCAGAAGTAGCTTTCGCCACGGCAGATTGGCGGCAGATAGCGGTCTTTCTGCGCTTCACTGCCGAAACGGTTGATCAGTGGCCCGCTCTGCCGATCGGCTATCCAGTGCGCCGACACCGGCGCGCCCGCGGCCAGCAGCTCCTCGATGACCACGTAGCGCGAGAAGGGCCCCGCCTCGCTACCGCCATACTGCTTCGGCAACGCCATGCCGACCCAGCCCCGACTACCTAGCTTGCGGCTGAAATCCGGGTCGAAGCCCATCCAGGACTGCGCCCTGGAGGTTGCCGGGTACTCGGCGAGGTTGTCCTTGAGGAATTCCCGCACCTCGTGGCGAAGCGACTCCGCCTCGGGAGGAATCCTGCTGTAGGTAAATTGAGCAATAGACATGCGTACTCTCGAAAACTGGCAGGCGATCTGAACCTGTACGCCCTCCCCCGCCATGGCGGGAGAGGGCACCTCAGGAACCCCTCAGAGAGCGGTGCCGGCATCCGCCTTGGCGAACATCGCATTGATGTCGCCGGAGGTCACCGGCTTGCCGTCGTCACGCCCATGGTCGGCGCCGCCGAGGCCGAGAGCAGGCTCGGTCTTCACATGGGCGGCCTTCGCACGCAGGGCGCCGACCGTGCAGTTCTCCCGGCCAAGGATGGCGAACGGGTCGTAGGAGAACTCGCGCATGGCATTGAGGTGGGTGACCTTGTCAATGGTTTCCTTGGGCAAGTGCTGCAGGCCAACCCAGGCGCTTTCCGGCGAGTGCGGCCAGGTGCAGTCGGAGTGCGGGTAGTCGCTTTCCCAGGTGACCATGTCTTCATTCATGAACTTCAGGTTCTGCAAACCGAAGTTGTCTTCGATAAAGCAGGTGATGAAGTGCTTGTGGAAGATATCGCTGGGCAGCTTGCCGCCGAAGTTCGAATTGGTCCAAGCGTTGTGATGGCGATGGGTGAAGTCGGCGCGCTCCAGCAGGTAGGGAATCCAGCCGATGCTGCCCTCGGACAGGGCCATGCGCAGATTGGGGAACTTCTTCCACATCGGCGCCCAGATCCAGTCAGCCGCCGAGTTGGCGATGGAGATCGGCATGGAGGTGATCCAGGCGTCGATCGGCGACAGGTCGGAGGCGTGATTGGCCTTGACCCCGGTGCCGATATGGCAGCAGATCACCACGTTGTTGTCGGCGCAGGCCTTCCACAGCGGGTCCCAGTAGTCGCTATGGATCGACGGGAAGCCGTGCATCGCCGGGTTGTCGGACAGCGATACGGCATGCACACCCTGCTTGGCCAGGCGCTCGACCTCGGCGGCCGCGGCCTGCATGTCCCACCAGGGCACCAGCATCAGGGGAATGAAACGGCCCGGTGCGGCATTGCACCAGTCGTGCAGGTGCCAGTCGTTGTAGGCCTGGATCGCCGCCAGGGAGACATCACGGTCGGCATGCACCTGGAAGCGCTGGCCGGCAAATCCGGGAAAAGTCGGAAAGCACAACGAGCCAAGCACGCCGTTGGCATTCATGTCGTCGACACGGTCGCTGATGTTCCAGGTGCCACGGCGCATCTGCTCATAGCCCAGAGGCTCCATGCCGTATTCCTCCTTAGGCCGGCCGACCACCGAGTTGAGGCCCATATAACCGGTGGCCTGCTCCTCGAACACCCACACATCACGCTCGCCACGTTTGACGACATGGGGCTCGCGACCCTTGAAGCGGGCAGGCATATGGCGAGCAAAGGCATTTGGCGGCTCGATTGCGTGATCATCGACGCTGACGAGAATCAGATCTTCAACCTTCATTGTTGTTTTCCCCTTCGCTTAATGGGTTCTTGAAGTGCTTTTGATCATAGAGCACGCCAGAGAAAAACTAAACACTTTTTTTAAATATGTTCAACTTAATGGCATTCCCGAACCCTGCCCCCTAGGTCGCCAGGTACGCCGCAGCAGCGGCGCCAACGGGACGGCATTACCGCCCCTTAAGCGATACCACTCAATCCCAGATCACATGTACGTGATGAGGACCACGCAGCTGCGCACCGATGATCTCCGGAGCCGGCTTGTCGGGATCCAGGCGGATGTTCGGCATCAGGTCGAGGATGGCGTTGAGCGCGCAATTGATTTCCGTCTTGGCGACGAACTGGCCGATGCACATGTGCGGACCGAAACCGAAGCCGAACGAAGGCTTGGCGCGGCGGTCGATGTCGAAGGTGTCGGCGTTCTCGAAGGCGTCCTCGTCGCGATTGGCCGAGGTGACGATGCACGAGACCATAGCCCCCTTGGGAATGGCCACGCCGCGAATTTCCACGTCCTTGGCCGCCTGGCGTACCTTAAAGGTGGCTACAGGCTCATAGCGCACCGCCTCGTCGATGGCCTTTCCAACCAGACTACGATCCTCACGGATGCGCGCCAGCAGCTCAGGTCTCTCCAACAGCAGTGTCATCAACGTGCCGAAGGTACGCGTAGTCGTCTCGCTGGCCGCCGGCAGCAGCGAACGGACGAAGGTGGTGATCTCGTGATCGTCCAGCGAACGGCCTTCGTACTCGGCCCTGATCAGCCGGCAGATTAGGTCGTCGCCTGTGGCACCCTCGGCGCGACGCTGCGCCACCACAACCTTGACCACGTCGTAGAGCGCCTGCGCGGCCTCCATCGCCGCGCCGCGCGCGGCCGCAGCCTTCTCGGGGTCGACCTGCGGTCCAGCCAGGATGGCCAGCGCCCAGGCGGCGTACTGCTCGATTTCCTCGGGGCGGTCCTCGGGGAAGCCGATCAGCGAGTAGATCACACGAATAGGGAAGTACAGGGCGAACTCCATTATATCCGCCCTCTTGCTGGCCACCATGGGCCGCAGGTACTCCTCGCGGATGACCCGATCGATCTTGGTTTCCTTCCAGCGGTTGACCGTCTCGGGCATGAACACCGGCTGCAGCAGGCTGCGGATGTTCTTGTGCGCCTCGCCGTCCATCGCGGTAAGGATCAGGCCATCGAAGAACGAGCCAAGCCCTTCGGCTATGAAGCCGCTGGTGAAGTTGGTCGCATCGCGCATCACCGCCATGACGTCGTCGTACTTGAACAACGTGAAAGTAGGTCGGTTCGGATCAAGCCCGGCAATCGATGGTACGCCCAGGCGTGCCATGAAGTTCTCCGGGAGGACGGGGGATTTTTCGCGCATCTCGCGATACACCGCGTGCAGGTCGACGTCGGCACCACGGTAATTGCTCGCGACGTTGGCGAAGACCTGCTCCAGATTGCTGTGTGCTGGGCCGGACATAGGCGTCTCCTTTCTTATTGTGCATTGTTGGAATACGTGGCCTGGAAGGGCCGCGTATTACCGGCCATCTTAGGCATCCATCGACCACTATTGGACGTTTTTTTACATTTTGACTAACTACTCAAGACATCCCGTGAGATCGAGTGGCTACAAGCAACAAGATCAATAGGCCTGCTGGACATAAGTCATGCGGCCACCGGCCAGCATCAGGGCGCAGTACATATTGAGTTCGACCACCTGCGCGCAGGTGAAGAACTCCGACAGGCGGGCATAGTGCTCGTCATCGATGGCCATGTAGTCAGCGGCGAACAGTTCTGCGAAACGCAGGGCCGCCTGCTCGGCCGGCGCGAAGCGATCGCTGTCCGTCGCCAGGCAGGCGATATCCTCTTCGCTGACCGTGTCGGACTTACGCGCCAGTTGGCAGGCCTGGCAGGTGGTGATGCTGGCGATCTTCAGGCGCACCAGTTCGCGTAGCCGCTCATCAAGCAGGCTATCCCGATAGAAACCACTCATTAGCTCCAGCCAGGCCTGCGCCAGAGCCGGGCGGTGCGCCCAGACCTGGACGGGCCTGCTGGAGCTGAGCATGCCGCTTGCCCGCCCCCGAGAAATGGCATCGCGCAGTCCAGCCGGCATTTCCTCCAGCGGCACCATGGGAATCCGCGACATACTCAATCGAGGCGCTCGATGATGGTCGCCGTACCCATACCGCCAGCACAGCAGATTGCCTGCAGTCCATAGCGGGCGCCGCGCCGCTCCAACTCATTAAGCAGCGTGGTCATCAACCGCGCGCCGCTGGCACCGAGTGGGTGCCCCAGGGCGATAGCCCCGCCATTGACGTTGAGCCGCTCGTGCGACACGCCGGTTTCGCACATCCAGGCCAGCGGTACCGAAGCAAAGGCCTCGTTAACCTCGAACAGGTCGATGTCGTCGATACCCAGGCCGGCCTTCTCCAGCACCTTGTAGGTAGCGGCGATCGGCCCGGTGAGCATCAGCGTCGGATCGGAGCCTACGGTGGTGAAGGCACGAATCCGCGCGCGCGCCCTGAGCCCCAGGCGCCCCGCCGTTTCCGCCGACATCAGCAGCAACGCCGCCGCGCCGTCGGAAATCTGTGAGGAGTTACCAGCGGTGATGCGCCCGGTTTCCGGGCGAAAGCTGGTCTTCAGAGTCGACAGTTTTTCCCGTGAAGTATCGCGGCGAATAGTTTCGTCGCCACGCAGTGGCGCCACAGGATCGCTCAGGCCGTGCTCACGCAGGGTTTCGACCGGCACCTCGACGATTTCATTGGCGAAGTGCCCGGCATCCGCCGCAGCCGCCGCGCGGCTATGGCTGGCGAAGGCATAGTCGTCCAGCTCGTCACGGCTGAGCGACCACTTGTCAGCCATACGCTCGGCGGCCTCGCCCTGGCTGGTCAGCTCGTAGCGCTCGGCCGCCATCCAGCCGAAGGCTTCGCCATGGATCTCGCGGTTGCTGCCCATGGGCACCCTGCTCATGTTCTCCGCCCCACCGGCGACCACGATGTCGGCGGAGCCGGCCGCGATAGCGCCGGCGGCGAGATGCACCGCCACCTCGCCAGAGCCGCATTTGCGGTCGATGGTCAGGCCGGGAATGGTTACCGGCCAGCCAGCGCCAAGCAGTGCGGTGCGCGCGATATTGGCCGACTGCTCGCCGATCTGGGTGACACAGCCGAAAATCACGTCATCGACCTGCGCGGGCGACAGATCAACGCGCTCCAGCAGCTTGCCGATCACCAGCGCGCCCAGGTGGTCGGCACGCACACCAGCCAGGCTGCCACGGAACCGGCCGATCGGCGTACGCAGCGCATCGACGATCACGATGTCTTTCATAGCGCACTCGCCTTGAGCCCGGAACCCGGTACCCGCTTGCCGTCTTCGTAGCGATAGACGCCATGTCCGGTCTTGCGTCCCAGGCGACCAGCGGCAACCATCTTGATGATCAGCGGGCAGGGACGGAATTTCTCGCCCAGGGTCTGATGCAGGTAGCGCAGCACCGACAAGCGGGTATCCCAGCCGGTGAGGTCACCCAGCTCCAAGGGCCCCATGGGATGGTTGAAACCCAGACGCAGGGCGGTATCGATGTCCTCGGCGCTGGCCGTACCCTCTTGCAGCATGTACATGGCCTCGTTGCCGAGCAGCGCGGACATGCGACTGGTGGTCAACCCGGGGGACTCGTTAACCACAATCGAGGTCTTGCCCATGGCGTCGCACAGCGCCCGCGTTCGCACCAGCACTTCGTCGCTGGTCGCCAAGCCACGCACCAGCTCCACCAGCTTCATCTTGTGCACCGGGTTGAAGAAGTGCATGCCGATGACCCGCTCGGGAGCGGCCAGCGATGCGGCGATCTCGGTCACGCTGAGCGCCGAGGTGTTGGTGGCAATGATCGCGCTGGGCGCCAGCAGGGGCTCGGCCTGGGCGACCACCGCCCTCTTCACTTCCAGCTTCTCGGAGACCGTTTCCACCAGCCAGTCAGCGCCCCGCGCCGCCTCGCTCAGGTCGCCACTGGTGACCAGGCGCGCCAGGGACGCCTCTGCCGACTCGGCGGAAACCTTACCGAGCGCCACACCGTCGCTGAGGATCTTGCCGATATTGTCCCTGGCAAGGGCCAGCGACTCCGCATTGGTGTCCACCAGCACGGTGGGATAGCCGGAACTGGCGAATCCGTGCGCAATGCCGGTCCCCATCAGGCCAGCACCTACCACTACGATTTTTTCTTCTTTATCAATGCTCATGTTTCGCTCTCGATTTAGACGCGGGATTTCTCGCTCACCACGTTGCGCAGCGTGCCTATTCCTTCGATGGTCGCCTCGACCACGTCCCCCGGGTTGAGGAACAGTCCCGTCCCCATGCCGACGCCAGCCGGTGAGCCAGTGAACAACACGTCGCCACAGGCGAAGCTGGAACGTTGCTGGACGAAGCGGACCAGTTGACCGACATCCCAGGTCATTTCGGCGGTCGAGCCGTCCTGGCGGATCTCGCCATTCACCTTGAGGGTCAGGCGCAGCTTGGGCGAACCGACGGGGAACTCGTCCTTGGTGACGATCCAGGGCCCCAGGCCAGTGGTGCGGTCCTGGCTCTTGGCCGCGAACAGGTCCATGCCGATACCGGCCGGACCGCTACGCTGCAGGTCGCGCGCACTGACGTCGTTGCCGACCGTGTATCCCAGCACGCAGGCCAGCGGGTCTTCCAGATCGATCTCGGCACTGCCGATTACCGCCACCAGCTCGACCTCATGGTCGAGCTCCTCGGTCAAGGGCGGATAGCGGATCGGATCATGGGCGCCGATCAGAGCGCCGTAGGCCTTCAGGAAGGCTACTGGCTGTGGCGGGCTGGCAAGGCCGAAGTCCTCGGCCAGGTGCTTGGCGTAGTTGGCCCCTGCCACCACCACCCGGTTCACCGGATCGATCGGTGGAAGCAAGCGCACCTTGGACAACGGCAGCGCCGAACCGGAAAGCCGTAGCGCACTGATTCCGGCCCCACGGGCCACGGCAGGCGCCCAGGAGGAAAACTCGCCGGCGATGGCATGCACCTCGTCCCGCTCAGGATCGACCACCGCCCAGAACGAGCCAGTCTCGAAATAAGCGCAGCGTGCCAGTTTCATCAGGCACCTACCTTGCCCAATTTCGCCGGATCGATGTGCAGCAGCTCGCAAGCATTCTTCCAGCGGATCTTCTGCAGATCCTCGTCCGACAGGCGCAGCCCTTCGGTCAGGTCATGGCGCACGGCATCGCTGCCACCGAAATTGGAACCGTAGAGAATCCGGTCCGCACCGATGATGTCGACCAGGGCCTGGCGCATGGGCACCTCATGCAACTCCACGTCGAAGTAGAAGTTGGACAGATAGTCCAGGAAAGGCTTCTTGTTGTGATAGACGTCGAGGTTCGGGTTGGTCTGCGCCAGGCGTCCCAACTGGTAGGGAGCGAAGCCGCCGCCATGGGTGATGTAGACCTTCAGGTTCGGGAAGCGGTCCAGTACACCGCCATTGATCAGGTACCAGAGGCACTTGGTTTCATCGTAGTTCATGCCGACGATGGCGGTGGTTTCGAAGCGGTCGGTATTGGCTTGCTTGCCCCAGGTCACGGACTGGTTATAGCCGTGCACGAAGATCGGCAGGTCGAGATCGCACAGCGCCTCCCAGACCGGATACAGCTCGGGGGAATCGAACTCCATGCCACCGAAGTTGGAACCGCCGGCCACCAGCCCCTTGGCCCCCAGCTCGGTACAGGCGCGGCGGATTTCCTTGGCCGCCTCATGCGGTACGTTCAACGGCGCATGAGCCCAGAACATCAGGCGATTGGGCGCGGCCGAGCAATATCCGGCCAGCACGTCGTTGACCTTGCGGGCGAAGGGCACAGCGAACTCGGCCTCGGCCCAGTACATGTAGCAATGGCTCGGCACCGACAGCACCTGAGCGCTCTGGCCAGCAGCATCCATTGCCGCGAGGCGGTGGTTCGGGTCACGCCACTTGGCCATGTACTCGGCGACATTCAGCGTTTCGCCACGGGCATGCGCCTCGCGCAGCGCCTTCTTACGCTCCGGTGCCCCCAGGGTCAGGATCCAATCGCCTACACGCAGCTTGATATCGCCATCGGGCTGGGACTCGAAAGCAGGCCCCCAATAGGGATGCTGGTCGTAGTAGTCGGGATGAGGCGCATGAGCGTGAAGATCGATGAGCATGGTCCGGTACCTCTGAGGTGACATTTTTTGTCGTTGTGTAATGTCGCGCTAGCAGCGCGTATTTCCAGCCGTACACGCACACAAGGGGTGCACGTCAGCCTACTTCAAGGCAGAGAATAAGTTTAAAATGATCATAAATCAAAAATCTGTTCAATTTATTTTTGAAACAGACGGAAAAGCCCATGCCAGAGCATTGCAGCAGACACGCGCAGGCCTCGGCGGAGCAACCAGCCGGACGGAGGTTCAGGACGAAGGAAAGGGGGGACGGGGCGTGACGCGAGGAAGAAAGGAGAGCGGCCACCCTCACTCGGAGGGCAGCCGGGAACGCGGGCGGATCAGCGGCGAGAGCGGGAGGTGGAACCGATGGTCAGAGCGGCAACGAGCTTTCTCACTCGGACAGGGAGAAGACGGCGACCGCTACCCTCCGGCACAAGGATCTCGCTCAGCACATAGCGGATGATCATTTCGCAAATCAGTTCACGATCGAGCTTGACTCCGAGCCGAGCGTCCCACTCGTCGAAGACAATGCCCAGCAGATCCTGAAAGCGCACGATGGAGTCATGGAAAATGCGCCGGAAAAAGCCCAGCGCATACTCAGGCGCCACCACCAGCAGACGACGTGCGCGACTCTGCTCGAGATAGTTGTCGAGGTAGGCGATCAGCGCATTCAGACGTGCGTCAGGATCGGCTATATCCTCTAGGGCCTGGGACAGAGAGCTATGGAAGCTGTCCCGCTTGTGCCGGGAGAAGGTGTCCAGAAGGTCTTCCTGGGATGTGAAGTAACGATAGAAGGTGCCCCGCGACACCCCCGCCACCTGACAGACATCCAGGATCGAGATCCTGTCCGCCCCAGAGCGCAGCACCACCTCTTCGGTGGCGGCGAGAATATTGCCAATGGTCTCCTCGGAGCGCCGGTTAGGCTTTACCTTGACTCCGGCCACCGATGACGCGTGGCCATTTTTCTGAACAGCCTGCTTAACCGCAGTGGAAGGCTTCTCTGCAGAGGCGGCTTTCCTCCTGGCAGGAGCGATAGGCTCTGTTTTGCTGGACTTCGTAGCGTTCCTTGACATTGATAGGGATTCTCAGTTGGTAAATTTTCGCCACATTAGCACAGGATATAGGCAGTACCACATGGATTTGTTCAAATCTTAGCTGGAGACAAGTGACAAATTTGAATTTAGAATGGCATTCTCCCACCAAAATAAAATTTGCCATCCCACAGCGGGGAAGGCCTCCAAAGGAGATGAGCTATGAGTGGCATCGGTCATCCGGACACATGGTCCGTAGGCGAGAGAGACACCGTCATCGCAGCACTCGACCGAGCGGTTGCACGGCATCCAGACAGGATCCTGCTGGATTTCAGTGGAAATCTATACACATATTCGGAAGTTGACTCGCTATCGACACGCATGGCTCATGCGCTGGCCGCCTTGGGCGTGAAGCCGGGCGAGACCGTGCTGACCATGCTGGACAACAATATAGACGCGGTCGTCTGCTGGCTGGCCATCAACAAGCTCCGCGCGGTCAGCGTACCGATCAACACCGCACTCAAAGGCGAGTTCCTGCGCCACCAGATCGCCGACACGGGAACCCAGCTGGTCATCTGCGAGGCCGACTACTTACCGCGCATCCTCCCGCTAGCCGAGCAGCTCAGCGAGGTCAGCCAAATCCTCTATCGTGGTGAACGGGCCGAGCCAGCCAGTTGCAGGATTCCGATCGCCGCCCTGGACGAGTTCCGTGGCGAGGACGACACGCCTTTTACCAGCAAGCCACAACCCTCCGACCTTGCCTGCCTGATCTACACCTCCGGCACCACCGGCCCGTCGAAGGGCTGCATGATCAGCTACAACTTCATGTGCAACCTGGCTCGCCTGCAACTACGCGCCGGCCCGGCCAACGAAAACGACGTAACCATCACGCCACTGCCGCTGTTCCACATGAACGCCCTGTGCGTCAGCATCATCGCCAGCATCCTGGTTGGTGCTCGGGCCGCCATCCTGCCGCGCTTCTCGGTCTCCAACTTCTGGCAGGAAGTCGAGCGTTCCGGAGCGACCATCGCCTCGATCCTGGGGGGCATGGGCGGCCTGCTGGCCCAGGCGCCGGACAACGACGCGATGAAACGCTGCCATGGGCAGATCCATACCGCACGCGGCAACCCCTACACCGAAGAAACCAAACAGATCTGGCGCGAGCGCTTCGGCACCAAACTGGTCGGTGGCAACGGCTACGGCCTGACCGAAGCCTGTGTGATCACCTCCCTGGCGGCGGGCGAGTATGCGGCTCCCGGTTCTTCCGGCAAGCGCATCCCGGATTTCGACGTGCGCATCGTCGACGACAACGACCAGGAACTACCAGCCAATACCCCCGGTGAAATCGTGCTGCGTCCACTGCGACCGGACATCATGTTCCAGGGCTACTGGAACCGTCCCGCGGATACCCTCAAGCTGATGCGCAACATGTGGTTCCACACTGGCGACATCGGCAAGTTCGATGATGACGGCTTCTTCTATTTCGTCGACCGCAAGAAGGACTACCTGCGCCGGCGTGGCGAGAACATCTCCAGCTTCGAGATGGAAGCGGCCTTCGCCGTCCATCCGGACCTCGCCGAGGTTGCGGTGCATGCCGTGCCCTCCGACAAGGGCGAGGATGACGTCAAGGTGACCGCCGTGCTGCACCAGGGGGCCCGACTGACGCCGGAGGAGCTGTTCCACTGGGCGACCGACTCGGTGCCCTACTACGCCCTGCCGCGCTATATCGAGTTCCGCGACAGCCTGCCGAAGAACCCGCAGGGACGCGTGCTGAAATATCAGTTGCGCGACGAGGGCAAGACGGCCGACACCTGGGACCTGGAAGACACCGACATCAAAGTCGCGAAGAAATGACCCGCAGGCCAGGCTAGCCCCCCAGCCTGGCAGGCCACCCACGGAGCTAAGGCGCGGCGCCAGCCGCGCCGGTCACCCTGTCAGTATTCGCGAACCGGAACGTCCGCCGGGCGGGAGTTGTAGCCAGGCAAGTGCAGCCCGCCATCGACGTGGATGGTCTCACCGGTGACGAAGCGCGACATTTCCGAGGCCAGGAATACCACCACCGGCCCGATGTCATCCTCCGGCTCGCCGCAGCGCCCCAATGGACGCATGGCCGCGGAGCGCTCGGCGAACCCCGGATTCTCCGCAGCCAGCTTATGGAAAGTCGCCCCCATGGCGGTCGGCGCGATGGCGTTCACGCGGATATTGAAGCGCCCCCATTCCGATGCGGCGCTGCGGGTCAGGCCGACGACTCCCGACTTGGCCGCGTTGTAATCACCGTGCAGCCAGGCGCCGACCTCGGTATCGATCGAGTAGAAGTTGATGATCTTGCCGGCCCCGCGTGCGCGCATATGCGGCAGAGCAGCCCTCATCGACCACCAGGCGGCCCACAGGGTGGAATCCAGGGTGCGGGCCAGCATCTCGTCGGTCTTATCCTCCAGCAACACGTTGGGTGTGGGGGCGAAGGCATTGTTGACCAGGATATCCAGGCCGCCGAACTGCTCTACCGCCAGCTGGATGGCCGTCTCGATATCCGCTTTGCGGGTCACGTCGGTCTTGACGAACAGCGCGCGCGCTCCCAGCGCCTGCAACTCCTGCTCCACAGCCTTGCCGCTGGCCTCGTCGAGCTCGGCGACCAGCACCGCGGCACCCGCCTTGGCAAAGCTCAACGCCACCCCTCGTCCGATACCACCGCCGGCGCCAGTAATCAGCGCCACCTGCTCTTGCAACAGCTTCATAGCGAATTCCTTCTTGTTTTTCAGTGAACATTTTTACATATAGTGTTCAAATATACTGCAATCCACAGCGGCAAGCACCCGCGAAAACAGCACAAGGAAAAACACGATGACCAGTATGTTCCGACGCCGGGTGGAAATCGTTTCGACAGCACAGGATGCCACAAGGGAGGTACGCGCGACCCTGGAGGACGACTTCCATCACTTCCGCGTCTGGCTGCGCCACTGCGACGGTATCGTGAGCGAGATCGGCGGCGAGGCCGTGCGCTACCCCTACTCCGCCTGCCCGCTGGCCACCGAACAACTGCAGCAGCTGGTCGGCATGCCGCTCAGCCAGATCGCCCACTCGGTGACCCGGCAGACCGATGCCCAGCACCAGTGCACGCATCTGCTCGACCTGGCTGGCCTGGCCATCGCCAACGCGGCGCGAGGAACGACGCAGCGTCGTTATGACATCCAGGTTCCAGACCGCATCGACGAACGCACCAACCCGCAGCTACAGCGCGACGGCACCACCCTGCTCAGCTGGGACGTGCATGGCTCGACCATCGAGGGGCCGCCCCCCTACTGTGGGGTCAATCTGCGAGAAGGGATGGCTCGCTGGGCGCTCAACCATCTGTCCGAAGAGGAAGCTGAAGCCGCGTTGCTGCTACGCCGCTGCACCCTGATCTCGCTGGGCCGCATGAACAACCTGGACGCCCAGATACACGCCTCCAGCACCGGCCGCTGCTACAGCCAGCAACCGGCACGGGCCACGCAGGCGCTGCGGATCAAGGGGTCCACCTGGGACTTCAGCGCAACGGCGGCAGCACTGTGCATGGACGACCAGAACTGGCTGGCCGGGAAAGAGCAGGCCCGCCCCTCCTGACGGAGGGACGGGCCAGGGCTTTCAGAGGAACACTGCGAGGTTCGGCGTGCCCAGCACGGCCTGGTCGAGAATCACCTCGCGGCGCGCCAGCTTGAAGCCCTCTTCGGTCAGGCGCAGCACATCCCGGCGCTCACCACTGATGATGTCGACATGATGGTCCTTGAAGCGGTTACGGGTCAGCAGCAGATAGCTGGTCACCACGAACTCGTCACTCTTTTCCGTCTCCTCGACGAACACGTTGGTCACCAAGCGGCGAGTGCGCGAGGGCGGGTCTTCCGCCCAGGCGCTCTTGCCGGACAGGCGCAGGATCCGCCCCATGATCGAGCGGTAGTCGTCATGATAGTGCTGCACGCTACGCACGATGGTGGTGGACAGCTCGGACTGCAGGCGGGTGTGCCGCAGCGGAACGGTGTAGACCAGGTCGGTTGCCAGGCGCGCGCTCCACTCCTGCAGGCGGATCTGATCCAGCAGAGTCGCCTCCTCGTAGAGGAAGGTCACCACCTGGTTATAGACATCGGAACCAACCGGGACACGCTTGATGCCGACCGGCGACCCAGGCTGGATCTGGTCGGCGCCACGTTCTTGTACTTGGGCCATGAGTAACTCCTGAAATTGTTGTTGTGCCTGGAGCGACAATCAGTCTTCCGTCGTCATCAGCTCGTGCCAGTACTGCCACCAATGCCACTGAGTGTCGTCCTTGGTGAAACCCTCGTTGACGATACCCGGCCCCGGCCAACCTTCGGGAGCGCCGGTCTCGTAGCAGGCCTGGTACTTCAGGGTCATCTGACGGCCCATCGCGCCCTTGGCGGCCAGGGTCATGTGCGGCCAGGTATCGGAGTCATCCTGCTCGACCATGCCGGAGGTACCGAACAGCTGGATGGTCTGCTTCAGCATCTTCTCGCGCAACTCGGCCGGCGCATCCTTCTCGGCGAAGATCCAGTTGACGAATTCGAGCTTGTCCGGCCCCTGGGGCACATAGGCATGCATGGTCATGGAACCGACCACACCGCCGTCCGGCTGGGGAATGTAGACAAAACCAAAGAGAATGTTCGGGAACATCCCACCTACCTGCGGCGGCATGCTGGTCAGTACCTCGAGTTGCTCCTCGCTCAGGTTGCGGTAAAGCTGCTCGACCATGTCGCGGGTCATGCCGGCAGGCGGTAGCGCGTCCAGCTTCTCCTGCACGGACAGCTGCGCGGGATCGAGGCCGGTCAGGCGCTTGATCTTGCGCGCCAGGTCGATGCAGCGCAAAGCATGGCCGTGCGGCGAACTGATTTCCACACCGATCATCTCGGGGCTGAGATCGGCGCCCTCGCCTTCACCTTCGCCTTTCTTCGCATAGTTGCCCACCTCGCCCAGCCAACGGTGCAAGGTCAGGGTGTGGAAACCATCGGCGGCGGACTGCTCGCCGGCGGTCTTCCAGTTGGCATTGACGATGAAGCGCTGCGGCGGGCCGAGCACTTCCATACCCTTGTCGGAGCGGCAGAACAGCATGTCGTAGTACCACTTGGCATCGCCGAGGAACTCGTCGAACGACGGGCCATCGACATTCCAGGTAGCGAAGATCAGACCGCCGTAGAGCGTCACCCGGGCTTTCTTCAAGCCCAACTCCTCCTTCGGCAGCATTTTGCCGTGCATGCACTCGCGCTCGACCGGCGAACCGATGAAGTCGCCGTTGGGACGGAAGGCCCAGCCATGGTAGATGCACTTGTGGATCTGCGTATTGCCGCAGTCGGCCGTGCTGATACGCATGCCACGGTGCGGGCAGACATTGAGGTTCACGTAGACTTCGCCGTCCTTGCCACGGGCAACGATCACCGAATCGGAGCCCATGTCGCGGACTACGAAGTCGCCGGAATTGGGGATCTCGGACTCGTGCCCGAGGAACACCCAGATCTTGCCGAAGATCTTCTCCATCTCCAGCTCGTAGATCTCACGGTCCGACAGCACGCGCATCTGCACTTCACGGGTATCGGGATAGATGAGGTCGGAAACCTTGGTTCCGTCGGACAATACAGGGCTTGTTCTTGTTAGCATGATTGCCTCCTGTTCAGGGCACTACGGCGAATATTAAGCCGAAGCAAAATATAAGACACTTTTCATAAAAATGTACATAGAAATCACCGCGCAAAAACTGGGTGATTCCTCCTTCCCCACTCCGGGTATGCCCGCTACCGCTGGCTTCCTGTGCCCGGGGCAGATAATTCGGGCACATCAGGTAACAACTTGCCCGGCGCTGCCGACCCGGGTGCGCAGTACTCCGATGCCATCCACCTCCAGCTCGACCAGGTCGCCCGGCCGCAAGTAGCGCAGTTGCTCCAGGCCACAACCGTTGCCCACCGTGCCGGAACCGAGGAATTCGCCGGGATAGAGGGTTTCCGAACGCGAGATGTGGGCGATCACGTCCTCGAAGGCCCAGCGCATGTCGCGGGTGTTGCCCCGTCCCCACTCCTCGCCGTTGACCCGCGCGACCATGTTCAGGTCATAGGGGTCGCCCAGCTCGTCAGCCGTCACCAGGCACGGCCCCATGATGTTCGCCGTGTCGAAGTCCTTGCTCTTGGCCGGGCCGAGCATGCCGGGCATCTCCGCCGCCTGGGCATCACGCGCGCTCATGTCGTTGAAGATGGTGTAGCCGACGATGTGCGAACGAGCCGCCTCGCGGCTGATGTCCTTGCCGCGCCTGCCTATGTAGCAGCCGAACTCCAGCTCGAAGTCCAGCGCCTTGCTGAAGCTAGGCCACTGGAACTCGTCGTCGATGCCGATGACTGCGAAGCGGTTGCACTTGTAGTAGATGGGTTGGCGGTTGAAGGTCTCTATGACTCGCTCGTCGGCGCGGGTATTCATCGCCTTGAGGGTCGCTTCCGGGTCCGGCGTGCGCAGCGCCCGGGCACGGCGCGCAGCGGCGAAGCTCTGTCGCAGGTGCAGCTCGAAGCAGGAGCAGTCGCGCATCTGCGGCGGCGGCTGGATCGGCGCACGCAGCTTCACCAGAGCGCGCTCGCGCACCGCCTGGGCAGGCACCCGCTCCACCAGTGAGCGAGCCAGGGCCAGGCCGTCCTCGCCAGCCTCGACCAGCGCCAGCACGCTGACCAGTTCAGCCCGCTCGCGCCCTTGCAGCTCCCGGCAGGCGGCCTGCAGGTCGAGGACGATCTGGTCGTTTTCCAACAGCGCCCCGGCACGCTCGAAGCCGCTGCCATCGGTAAAGGTGACCAATCTCATGCTTCCTGTACTCCCGTCGAGTTCCGGCTGGGAAAGGTGGACGTCATACCCGGCCACCCACGGGCAGGCAGGCACCGGTGATGGGCGTGGCGTCGTCCGACAGCAGGAAGGCGATCACCTTCGCTAGGGCCTCTGGCGTGACCCAGCGGCTGGCATCGGCATCCGGCATGTCGGCGCGGTTCGCCGAGGTGTCGATGATACTCGGCAGCACGGCGTTGACGGTCACGCCACGATCCTTCAACTCCTCGGCCAAGGCTTCGGTCAGGCGCGCCACGCCGGACTTGGAGGCAGCATAGGCGCCCATGCCCAGCCCAGCCTTCAGCGACGCCAGTGCGCCGACGTTGACGATGCGCCCGGCCGGCGCTTTGAGCAGGTGATCCAGAGCCGCCTGGCTGCTCACCAGTGCGGTGCGCAGGTTGATCTGGTACAGGCGATCCCAGGTTTCCAGGCTACCGCCTTCCAGGGTCTCCCAGGCGAAGCCGCCGGCCACGTTGACCAGTCCGTCGATCCGCCCGAAATGCCCAACCACCTTGGCCACGGCCGCCTGCGCCGAGTCGGCGGAGGTCAGGTCGACGCCTCCCAGCGGCAGCAGGCCCGAAGCTTCGCCCAGGCTGGCAGGGGCCTCGGCGCGATCGAGCAGCGCGACCTGCGCGCCGCGCTCCAGCAGCAGGCGGCCCACGGCGCTGCCCAGAGCGCCGAAACCGCCGGTGACTATGATTGTCTTGTCTTGCAAAGGCCGGGACATGGCAAAGAAATCCTCTTGTTGTTTAGCGCGAGACTGGCTGTATGTGCTCGCCTCGACAAACAATATATGACACTTTTCAAAAATATGTACAATTGTTAAAGTCATTGGCACCCCAAGCCAGTGCCCCTGCAGGTTCCGCGAATGTCCAGAAAACTGCCCGCCCTCAACGCCGACAACCGTGCCTTCTGGCAGGGTGGCGAGCACGGCCTACTGCAGATCCACAAGTGCAACGACTGCACGCGCTTCTTCCACCCGCCCGGCCCGATCTGCCCACGCTGCGCGAGCCTCGATGTCGCGCCGTGCGCGGTTTCCGGAAAGGGCAAGGTGCTGAGCTATACCCTCAACTACCAGCCGTGGAACAGCGACCTGGAAGTGCCCTATGTGGTCGCCATCATCGAGCTGGCCGAGCAAGAGGGCCTGCGCTTTGTCAGCAACATCGTCGGCATGGATCCACAGCGGGTGCATATCGACATGCCGGTACGGGTCAGCTTCCTGAACGTCGAGGATGTCTGGCTGCCCCTGTTCGAGAAGGATCAATGATGATTGAGCAGCGCTACGAGAAAGATGTCGCCATCACCGGCATCGGCCAGTCCGAGGTGGCCCGGCCATCCAGCAAGTCGGCCATGCGCCTGACCCTTGATGCCTGC
>Ga0075011_10000270_pt1 | contig 27551 bp, 21 predicted proteins | sample TARM_MetaG_T_14_FD_72354 | JGI IMG/M metagenome (GOLD analysis project Ga0075011, IMG submission 72354) | Freshwater microbial communities from Pennsylvania, USA, analyzing microbe dynamics in response to fracking - TARM_MetaG_T_14 | ecosystem: Environmental > Aquatic > Freshwater > River... | reverse complement strand
GCCCCCGGACACGAGCGCCGCCGACACGAAGCCCCCCGTGAGCCATGCACGCCAGCCCTGCTGCCCCTTCATCCCCCCAAAGCCCTTCAATGGGCCGATTGTTGCAGGTAGGCGATCACGTCGGCGCGATCCTGCGCATCGGGAAGCCCGGCAAAAGCCATGCGCGAGCCCTTCATGAATGTGGCGGGCGCCTTGAGGAACGCGTCGAGGCTGGCCGTGTCCCAGGTCACGCCGCTGCCCTTCATCGCGGCAGAATAGGCGAAATCGGCAACACCGCCCGCCTTGCGCCCCATCACGCCCTTGAGCGAGGGGCCCAGCCGGGTCACCCCGGTGTTGAGATCGTGGCAGGCAATGCAGCGCGCATAGACCGTGTGACCGCGCACCGGATCACCCGCAGGCGACTGGACGGCGGAAGACTGAATGGCGGAAGACTGGGCAAAAGCAGAGGTTCCCGCAGCCACGGCAACACCCAGCGCAAACGCCGCGCCAGCCAGCAAACCGAGGGACTTGGTCTTGTTCATCATCGTCTCCGGGAGGCACCACGCAAAGGACGCCCCATCATTGTCATCAAGCCACATCGTGGCTGAGTGGTTCCTGAACCCCTGAGCCCCCCGGCATCAGGCCTCCCTGAGAGAGGCCGTCGCACAAAGCTTGGCCAGCAGGCGGAACAGTTCGGCGCGCTCCTCGCCGCTCAGGCCTGCGGTCCGTTCGGCCTCGTAAGCGCCGATTACCGCGCGCGCCTGCGCAAGAATGGCCTGCCCTTCCGGGGTGATCCACAGCCCGCCCGCGCGGCGGTCGTGCTTGCACGGCTCGTTGATCAGGAAGCCGTTCTCGCGCAACTGGCGCACGAACTGGTGCACCGTGGGCCGCTCGATCCGGAAAAAGCGCGAAAGCCCGGTCTGCCTGATCCCCGGATTGGCCTTGACCAGCCAGAGGATCGCCACCTGCTTGGGGGTGACGCCCAGAGGATCGAGCTGGCGTTCGAGCCGCCCGACGAACAGCGAATGGGCAGTCCCGATATGCAGCCCGAGCACCGCATCGAGCCCGTCGAGCGCCAGTTCGGCATCAGGGAATTGGCGGGCAGGACTGTCGGACACCAGAGCCGGATCTCGCGGGCAATGCGGCCGCCCCATGCCACCGCTCTGGCATGCATTAGGCATGGCGATGGCCTGCGTGCAATCATTTTGCGGTGCAACATCGTGCGTGGACAGCGGGCGCAAACCGCCGGTTCCGCCTTCCGGTTCCCCCTTCCGATTCCGGGCCTTCAGCCCTCCATCGGCGCGGTCGTCATGCCAAGGCCGGGGATGCCGATCGAACGGCGCCCGCCATAATCGGTCCGCACGACGATCAAGCCGCTCTTTTCGAGATGGTCGAGCAGGCGGCGGATGCGTCCGGGCGAGCGGGTGCCATAGATTTCGGCCATGCGCTCGTCATCCGGGCATGGCAGCCCTTCGACTGCCGCCACCGCCAGCACGAGGAATGGCGCGAGCACATCATCGGCAACATCACGCGCAAGGTTGAGCGCGGGCTGCCAGCGCGGCTCGCGGTCGTCGGGAATGCCCGCCACGGCCATCGCGAAGCGGCGGCGGAACTGGGCAAGATCGATCCCCACCGGGCCCAGCCGAGCCATGCGGCAGCGCACGGTGAAATCCTGGAACAGTTGCGAGGCGGGCTGGAACGTGCAGTCGGGCTCCTGCGCCATGTCGGCGAGGATCTCGACGATCTGCGCGGCAGTTTCCTCGGCCGCGAACAGGCTCGGCTCGGCGGGCGGCTCGACCTGTTCGGCAGCCGGAACGCTGCTTTCGATCCGGTCGAGCAGTTCGCCGCTGTCGGGCGCGTGGTCCTCGGGCTCGGGCGGCGCGGGCACGGGGTCGAACATCAGCGGCTCGGCCATGAGCAGCGCCTCCATCTCCTCGCCCGCCGCATTGGGCATGGGCATCAGGCCATGGACGACATTGCGCGCGCGGGTTTCCACGTCGGCGATCTTAACCCCGACCGGGCGGCGGCAGATCGCCGGGCCAAGCGCGAGGAAATGGCCGCGTTCGAGGTCGCGGATCTGTTCGGCCTGACGGCGCTCCATCCCCAGAAGATCGGCGGCGCGGGCCATGTCGATATCAAGGAAGGTGCGCCCCATCAGGAAGTTGGAGGCTTCGGCAGCGACGTTCTTGGCCAGCTTGGCCAGACGCTGGGTGGCGATGATCCCGGCCAGCCCGCGCTTGCGCCCACGGCACATCAGGTTGGTCATCGCCGCGAGCGAGAGGCGGCGCACGTCGTCGGCCACGTCGCCGGCGGCGGCAGGCGCGAACATCTGCGCTTCGTCGACGACCACCAGCGCGGGATACCACTGGTCGCGCGGCGCGTCGAACAGGGTGTTCATGAAGACGGCGGCGCAGCGCATCTGCGCTTCAAGTTCGAGCCCGTCGAGCGCGAGGATCACCGAGGCGCGATGCTGGCGGATGCGCGCGGCCAGCTTGACGATCTCGGCCCCGTCATAAGCCGATCCATCGACGACGACATGGCCAAAGGGTTCGGCCAGGCTGACGAAATCGCCTTCCGGGTCGATCACCACCTGCTGGACGACGCTGGCGCTCTGTTCGAGGATCCGGCGCAGAAGGTGCGACTTTCCCGAGCCGCTGTTGCCCTGCACCAGAAGGCGCGTGGCCAGCAGTTCCTCGACGTCGATGCGGACGGCGGCGCCCGACCTGTCGTCGGCGCCAATGACGATGGTTGCGCTCACGCCCCCGCTCTTAACGCCCAAAGCCCGCGCGGCAAGGCCGGGCGGGCAAAAGCGTGGGCAAAAGATTGTCGAAAGGGCCCTGCCCGCGGCCTGCCGCTGCCCTTCGGAAGGCCGGGTCGGGCCGGATGGCCCTTGCGCCGCGCGCAACCCGATTCGCTCTTGCGGCGCCAGAGCGGCACTGGCAGCCCGATCAAAAAGCCCCGCGCCATGCGGGAACGAAAAAGATTTTGGCGCTTTTTCGTGTGATTGCGATTTTCGAGGCCCGGATTCCAAAAAAATCACTTGCCCGAAGGCGGGCTCTCGAACCACGCTCATTTTATAGAACTGAACTGTTCCGTTCAATTTAAGCTTCCCACAGGAACCCTGCATGCCCGCCCCAGACGATTCCCCGGTCGATTCCCCGGTCGTTTCCTCAGCCGATTCCTCCACCTCTTCGTCCATGACCGGCACCCGCAAGAAGACCATTGGCCGGATCGCCATCGGCGTGGCGGTGGTGGCACTGGCCTATGGCGTCTATGCCCTGATCGACTATCGCGCCAACGGGCAGTACATCCAGTCGACCGACGACGCCTATGTCCAAGCCGATGGCGTGGCTGTCAGCTCGAAACTGGCCGGCTACGTCCGCCAGATCGGAGTGGTCGACAACCAGCAGGTGGGCCAGGGCGCGTTCCTCGTCCAGATCGACCCGACGGACTATGCCACCAGGCTGACCCAGGCCGATGCCCAGGTCTCGGTGGCCAAGGCTGCCGAGCAGGCCACCGCGGCAGGCATTGCCGAGGCGCAGGCCAGCCTCGACCAGGCGCAGGCCGGGCTTGTCTCGGCGCGGCGCGATCTGGCCTACTATGCGCAGGAAGTCGCGCGCTACGCCCCGCTCGCGGCCAGCGGGGCCGAGCCGCGCACCCAGCTCGACCAGTTGACCAGCGCGCGCGACAAGGCTGCCGCCGATGTCCGCGCCCGTCAGGCCGCGATCGAGGCCGCCACCGCCAAGATCGCCACGATCAAGGCCCAGGTCGAGCAGGCCAAGGCCCAGATCGCCTCGGCCGACGCCACCCGGCTGGCCGCGCGCAACGACATGGGCTTTACCCGCCTGACCGCGCCGATTGCCGGCAAGATCGGCTCGCGCACGGTGCGGCTGGGCCAATATGTCACCGCCGGGCAGCGCCTGATGACCATCGTTCCGACCCAGGCGATCTATGTCGAGGCCAATTACAAGGAAACCCAGATCGGCCTGATGCGCCCCGGCCAGCCGGTGACGATGCATGTCGATGCGCTGCCGGGGGTGGACTTCCACGGGGTGGTCGATTCGATCACGCCGGGCACGGGCGCCAATTTCTCGCTGATCCCGCCCCAGAACGCGACCGGCAACTTCACCAAGATCGTCCAGCGCGTGCCGGTGCGCATCCGCATCAATGCCGGCGAGGAATCGCGCAAGGTGCTCGTGCCGGGCCTGTCGCTGACGGTCGAGGTCGATACCAAGAGCGCGAAGGGCGCGATCAGGTCGATCCGGGCCGAACAGGACCGGGGCACGCACTGATGTCTGCCGCGATGCCTTCCGGGCCCTCCCCGGCAGGGCCTTCCGCGCCGCCTGAAAAGGCCGACCTGACCGCCTGGCTGGCGGTCGTGGCCGGGGCCATCGGCGCGCTGATGGCCACCCTCGACATCTCGATCGTCAATTCCGCGCTGCCCACCATCCAGGGCGAGATCGGCGCCTCGGCAACCGAAGGCACCTGGATCGCGACGAGCTATCTGGTCGCCGAGATCGTGATCATCCCGCTCACCGCCTGGCTCGAACGGGTGTTCGGGCTCAAGCGCTTCCTGCTGGTCGCTGCGGTGCTGTTCACCGGATTTTCCATCGTCTGCGGGCTTTCGACCACGCTCACGATGATGATCGTGGGCCGCGTGGGACAGGGCTTTACCGGCGGGGCGATGATCCCGACGGGCATGACCATCATCGCCACGCGCCTGCCACGCCACCAGCAGCCGGTAGGCACCGCGCTGTTCGGCTCCACGCTGATCCTCGGGCCGGTGCTCGGCCCGCTGGCCGGTGGCTGGCTGACCGAGAACCTCTCGTGGCACTATGCCTTCTTCGTCAACATCCCGATCTGCATCGTGCTGATGATCTTCCTGATGGTCAGCCTGTCGAGCAGCAAGATGCACCTCGACGACCTGCTCGGTGCCGACTGGCTCGGCATTCTGGGCATGGCCCTTGGCCTTGGCGGGCTGACGGTGGTGCTTGAGGAAGGCAATCGCGAGCAGTGGTTCCAGTCGGACCTGATCTGGCAGCTTTCGGGGGTCACGGTGGTCGGCTTCATCCTGATCGGGCTGGGGCAGATCTTTGCCCGCCGCCCGGTGGTCAAGCTGGCGCTGTTGCGCAACCGGGCCTTTGCGGCGGTGTTCATCCTGGGCCTGCTGGTGGGATCGGTGCTTTATGGCACGGCTTATGTGATCCCCCAGTTCCTGGCCTCGATCGCGGGCTACAATGCCTATCAGTCGGGCAAGATCGTGTTCCTCTCGGGCATCCCCTCGCTGATGATGATGCCGCTCTTTCCGTTCCTCATCAAACGCTTCGACTTGCGTCTGGTGGTCCTGACGGGAATGCTGGTGATGGCCGGGTCGTGCTGGCTCGATACCACGCTGACGGTCAATTCCGACGGGTCGGACTTCGTGATCTCGCAGCTCATGCGCGGGCTGGGGCAGGCGCTGGCCATGCTGTTCCTCAACCAGGCGGCGATTGCCAGCGTGAAACCCGACGAGGCGGGCGATGCCTCGGGCCTGTTCAACGCGGCGCGAAACCTTGGCGGCTCGATCGCGCTGGCCCTGCTCGCCACCTTGCAGGAGCGGCGCGAGGAGTTCCACCGCTGGACCATCCACGAGGCCCTGCCCGCCAACAGCCCCACCGTGCAGGACTGGGTGGCCTCGCAAGTGGCCTCGTTCGGCGGGGGCCCCGACGGCCTTGCCGCCGCGCTGCGCATGATCGACAACACGGTCCTGCGTCAGGCCATGGTCATGGCCTATTCCGACGAATTCATCGCGCTGATGGTCGGTATCTCGATCGTCCTGCCGCTGTGCTTCCTTCTCCGCCCGTTGCCCAAGGGCAACCATCAAATGGCGATGCACTGATGCCCTTTTCGCTGCCTTTCCTTTCGGCCTCCCCTTCTCGTGCCTTGCGCCCGCGCGGCCCTGCCAGTCTTGTCGGCCCAGCCAGTCTCGTCGTTCTGGCCACGGCGCTGGCCGGTTGCACGGTCGGCCCGCACTATGGCGGCCCGCCCGCCTCTGCCCCGGTCGCCAGCGCGCGCGGCGATTTCCTGCGCGCCGACCGCGCCACGACCACCCCGCAGGCCCCGTCTGCGCGCTGGTGGGAGGCGCTGGGCGATCCGGTGCTGACCGGGTTGATCGACAAGGGCCTGTCCTCCTCGCCCGACATCGCGGTGGCCAATGCCCGCATCGCGCAGGCGCGCGCGGGCCTTGCCGCCAACAAGACCTCGCTGCTGCCCACCTTCAACGCCTCGACCGGGGTGCCCTACATCAATGTTCCGGCCGATGTGCTGGGCAGCGACAAGACCGGACGCACTGACACCACGATCTACAATCTGGGCTTCGACGCGAGCTGGGAATTCGACCTTTTCGGTGGCACCCGCCGCAAGATCGAGGCCGCCGGGGCACGGGCACAGGCCGCCGAAGCGGGCCTTGCCGATGCGCAGGTCACCCTCTCGGCGGAAATCGCGCGGGCCTATGTCTCGCTGCGCGCGCGCCAGACGGTTCTGGCCAGCCTCGACGAGCAGGCCGGGATCGACGCCAGACTGGTCGACCTGGCCCGCGCCCGCCTTCAGGCCGGCACCGCGCCCGAACAGGGTCTGGCCCAGGCCCGCGGGCAGGCCGCCCGCACCGAAGGCGACCGCGCCACGGCCCGCGCCGACATTACCGTGCTGATCGACCAGATCGCCGTGCTGACCGGACAGGAACCGGGCGCGCTCGACGGGTTGCTCGCCAGCCCCGCCCCGGTGCCGCTGCCCCCGGCCAGCGTATCGGTGGGCGATCCCGCGCTGCTCTTGCGCAACCGGCCCGACATCCGCCGCGCCGAGCGGGATCTGGCCGCTGCCAATGCCGATATCGGCGCGCAGATCGCCGCTGGCCTGCCGCGTGTCACCTTCATGGGCCTGCTGGGTCTGGGGGGGCCGAACGTGGGCGATGCGGTCGACCCGGACAAGGTGATCGGCCTGGCCATGCCGCAATTGCGCTGGAGCGCCTTTGACGGCGGGCGCAACCGGGCCCAGGTCCGCAACAAGCGCGCCGCCCATGCCGAGGCGCAGGCCAGCTACCAGCGCACCGTGCTGGCCGCCTTGCAGGATGCCGAAAGCGCCCTCACCCGCTTTGGCAGCCAGCGTCAGGTTCTGGGCAAGGCGCTCGACACCCAGGCCCAGGCCCGCCGCGCGCAGGAGCTTCAGGAACAGCGCGCCCGCGCCGGAACCGTCGCGCTCGGCGATGCCCTGACCGCCCGCCGTCAGGCCATTGCGGCCCTCCAGTCCAGCACCTCGGCCCAGGCCGAACTGGTCACCGATTTCATCGCGGTTGAAAAGGCCCTCGGGCTGGGCTGGCAAATCCCCCCGGCTGGCGCCTGAAAATGGGACGAACCCGTTCTTTTTATAGCGCTTTGCCGTCCTTCGATTCCATGGCAATACTCGATCGCGTGACGCCGCAAAGGCGCACTTCGGACGCAGTCGTGGCACTTGGCGCTCCGAACAGCGGCCTTCCGCGATGCGGAACGCCGGAAAGGATCGGGAAGGATGGACTGGTTTTCCGGTTTTGGCCGCCGTGTCTGGCTGGCCTGTCAGGAAGGTCTGGCGATGAACTGCCAGACTTATTGGGAGCAGGTGTCTTCCGGCAGTCCGTCAGATTTGGGCCAGCCCGGAACAGCCCAGCCCGGCACAGCCCAATCCGGTTCGCCGTCAGGCCAGATCGCCGCGCGCGACAGCCGCTCCGCAGTACCTCTCTCACCAGCCTCGCAAGCGCCCGATGACGACGCCTCCTTCGGACCAGACCCCGCCAGCGGACCCTTCCATCGCTCTCTCCACTGAGGCAGGCGAAAACGGGGACTCTTGCCCGATGCAGCGCATGCCGCGCCGGGGCCGCCCTTCCGTGGCCGAGGCCGGGCAGCTTTACGGCAAGATCCTCAAGGCCAGCTGGGAAGTCCTGCGCGAGACCGGCTTCGAGACCTTCACGTTCGACCGCGTGGCGCGCCATGCCCATATCGGCAAGGCGACGATCTATTCGCGCTTTGCGGGCAAAGTCGAACTCATGGAGGTCCTGCTCGAACATGGCGTGGCGCTGTGCCGCTCGCGGATCATCGCGCAAGGCCCCGGTGGCTCGATGGCCGAACGCTTCCGCCTGCGCGCCATCGAGACCCTCAACCTGCTGCATTCGCCCGATGGCAAGCTGCTCGAAAGCCTGATCGAATGGCTCGACATCGAGGCCGGGAGCCCGCAGGGCGGCCATCGCGCGCGGGTCTATCGCTCGGCGGTGGAATCCATCCGCGACGAATTCGTCCAGGCCCAGGCCCAGGGCGAGATCGTGATCGGCAATTGCGAGGATGCGGCCCGGTTCTGGCTCGAAGGGCTGCTGGGCCACATCAAGATGTCCTGCTCGGAAGCCGGACAGGAACGCGCCGATCATGCCGCCTGGGCCGAACGCTATGTCGCGTTCTTCTTTGCCGGGGTACGCCTTCAGGGATCGCCGGGCGGCCCGCTGGCCTGAGCCGCGCGCCGGCCCCTGCCAGCCAGAGCCGACCGGTAAGAGCAGGCCGACCAGGGCAGGCCGGCCAGGGTGGGCCGGTTACGACTGGCGGACGGCCTTGAAGTCGAAATCGACGGTCACCGCATCGAGCAGCGCATCGGTGCTGCTCCATTCGCCGGTCCCCACCCCGAAGGCCGTGCGCGAGAGCGTCGCCGTGCCATGGGCCCTTGCCGAAGCCCCGTTGATGGCCAGCACGAAAGCCAGCGGCACCGGACGGATCTTGCCCCCGAGCGACAGCGTGCCCTCGGCGACATAGTGGCCGGGCGACTGCTGGCGGAAGCGCGAGGCGGTATAGACCGCGCGCGGATGGGCCGCCGTGCCAAAGAAGGAATCGCTCTTGAGCATGTCGTCACGCTGGGTATCGCCCGAGTTGACCGAGGCCGGGTCGATGGTCACGCGCAGCGAGGAATGCGTGAGGTCATCGGGCGAAAAACGGATGCGCGCGTCCCAGCGGGAAAAAGCGCCGGCGATGTCCTCGCCCGAATACGTCGCGCGAAAGCCCAGCTTGCCACCGGGTGCCACCTGCCAGAACGCAAGACCGGGCGCCTGTGCCGCGACAGAGGCGAGCGCGGCAACCGATGGGGACGCCGGCACGGGCCTCGCCCCCGAGGCCAGCGCATCGTTCGAAGCATCTTCCGGCTCAGCATTCTGGCTGGCTTGCGCGCCCGGCTCAACCGAAGCGGTCGGTGTCGGAGCCGGAGCCGCCGCAGCCCCGAAGGGCCAGACTTGCGCCAGCACCATGGCGGCCACCGCGCCTGCCAGCGCCACCGCCGCGCCGATCGTCAGCCCCCGGCGGCTCGCCAGCGGGATCATCCGTTCGAGCAGGGCATCGCCCTGGAGATGATGGCGCAGGGCCCCCGCGACATGAAGCGCGAACAGGCCCAGCGTGACCAGCCCGAGCGAACCGTGCACCGTTTCGGCAGGCATGTGCCAGCCCGCACCCACCGGCAGGTTGGGGATCGGGAACGCGCCGAAGAACATCGTGTGCATGCGGACTTTCGAGGCCGAAACCATGATCCAGCCCGACAGCGGGCCCAGGATCATGACCGCATAGAGCAGGACATGAACGACCTTGACCAGCAGGCGCACCGCCGGGGTGCCTGCCGCAGGCGCCGGACGCCGCGCCACCAGCCGCACGATCAGCCGGGCAAGGCTGAGCCCGAGGATGAGAAAGCCCACCGACTTGTGGAACTGGTAGCCCGAGAAACGGGCCACGCCCTTGGGCAGGTCTTCCAGTCGCCAGCCGAGCGAGACCTGGAACAGCAGCAGCGCCGCGATGCTCCAGTGCAGGACGATGGCGCTGATGGCGTAGCGCCGGGGGGAGAGGCCTCCACCAATACCTTCACGCGCGGTTGCCGTCATGCCTTGCCATTCTCCTTGAGGGAGCCAGAGTTGTGGGAGTCAGAGTTGAAGGAACCAGGGTTGCCAGCCTCCAGTCATGGCGCCATTCTAACAGCTGTTACCCCGCTTTGATACAGGCCATGGGTCTACCCCCGACCGCCCTTTTCGGAGCCCGCTTTTTTCGGAGAGTGACTTCATCATGAGCAGCAGTCCGTGGAGCCACAGCCGCCGCGCCGGCATTGCCGACGACGTCGATTTTGCCATTCGCGGCAACGACCTGCAATTCGTCGAGATCGAACTCGATCCGGGCGAGAGTGCCGTGGCCGAAGCCGGGGCCTTCGTGTGGAAGGATGCGGCCATCACCATGGAAACGGTGTTCGGCGATGGCAGCCATGGCGATGGCGGCGGCTTCATGGACAAGCTGCTGGGCGCGGGCAAGCGGCTGGTGACGGGGGCGAGCCTGTTCACCACCGTCTTCACCCACCATGGCAGCGGCAAGGCGCGGGTGGCCTTTGCCGCTCCGGTGCCCGGCACGATCCTGCCGCTCAAGCTCTCCGATCTGGGCGGCACGCTGATCTGCCAGAAGGACAGTTTTCTGGCCGCCGCGCGCGGCGTTTCCATCGGCATCGCCTTCCAGCGGCGGATCATGACCGGGCTGTTCGGCGGCGAAGGCTTCGTCATGCAGCGCCTCGATGGCGATGGCTGGGTCTTCGTGCAGATGGGGGGCACGCTGATCGAGCGCGAACTGGCACCGGGCGAGCAGCTTCACGTCGATACCGGGTGCCTGGCAGCCTATACCCCCTCGGTCGAGTTTGACCTGGTGACGGTGGGCGGCGTGCGCAGCGCGCTGTTTGGCGGCGAAGGCCTGTTCTTCGCACGGTTGACCGGGCCGGGCAAAGTCTGGATCCAGTCGCTGCCGTTTTCGCGGCTGGCCGGGCGGATGGTTGCCGCCGCCATGCCGGGGGGTGGCAAAAACCGCGGCGAAGGGTCGATTCTGGGGCCGCTGGGGGATTTCATCGACGGGGACCGATGATGAAATCCCCTTTGCGCTTTGCATGGCCCCCCCTCCCCATCGGCATGGGGAGGGTTTAGGCGGCGTGGAGAAATTCAGAACTGTCCGCGCAGGGTGAAGCCGTAAGTGCGCGGATCGCCCACCATGCCCACGATCAGACCGGTGTTGCCCGAGGCCACGGCCAACTGGTCGAAGTAGTGGGTGTCGAAGGCATTGCGCACCCAGCCATAGATGTCGAACCGGCCCTGACGGCGCAGGCCGAGGCGGAAGTTGCTGAGCGCATAGCCCTCGATCCACGTATAGGCCGAAGGGGTCGGGTTCGACGAGAAGCGCGAGCGGTAGTTGCCGTCGAAGCCCAGATAGACCTGATCCTCGCTGCCGCCCAGGAACGAGACCGGCAGGTTGGCTTCCGCGCCATAGGAGAATGACCACTTCGAGACACCGGGCAGCGCCTGCCCGGAAATGTCGCACGAGCCCGGACTTGTCGCGCCGCCCGAAAGCTCGGGCGCGCACGGGGCATTGGTGAAGCGCACGTACTTGGCGTCGGTATAGGCCGCATTGCTGTAGAGGCTGAACCGTTCGCTCGGGCGCAGGCTGAAATCGACCTCGACGCCTTGCGTGCGCACCTTGTCGGCATTGGCCAGATAGCCGCGCAGGGCGCCGACCGCATAGTTGGAGACTTGCGCCTGATAGTCGCCGATCTCGGTGCGGAAGGCGGCGAGGTTGAAGGTGCCCTTGCGGTCCCAGAACTGGGTCTTGATGCCCACCTCGTAGTGGTTGACCCGCTCGGGCTTGACCGTGGCGAGCTGGGTCAGCGCATTGCCGTTGGCGTCGGCAGGCACCCCGTTGAGGTTGATGCCGCCCGACTTGAAGCTGCGCGCATAGGTCGCATATGTATGGACCACGGGGCTGATGTCATAGGCCAGCGTCACGTCGCCCGAGAAATTCCAGTCGCTGAAATTGGCGACGAAATACTGGGGCGCCAGCACGCCAAGCTGGGCCTTCTCGCGCGCGGTGTTGTCGGGCCGGACGGTCAGCAGGTTGCCCGCGCCATCGTTGACCACCGAATTGTAGACACCATCCTTCTTGTCGTAGTTGATGCGCACGCCCGGCTGGATCGAGAGCTTGCTGGTGAGCTTGTAGCCGAACTTGGCATAGATCGCCGCGCTCGTGTTCTTGAGCGAGATGTCGTTGGTCGCGGTCAACCCGTTGAGCACCGAAGGATCGTTGTAGAGCGCAGGGTTCGACGGATTGAGCAGAAACTTGCTCGCCGCAGCGCCCTGTTCCTGCACGCCGCTGGTGTGGATCTTCTGGTAGAAACCGAAGGCGCCCACGGTGTAGTTGAAACGCCCGCTCTCGCCCGTCAGGCGCAGTTCCTGCGTCCACTGGTCCTGATGCGAGGGGTTGTTGGAGCGCACCGTGATCGGCAGGCCCAGATAGTCGCGGTCGTTCGACGGGTTCCAGTCCCAGAAGCGCCAGGCGGTGATCGTGGTGACGGTGCCCAGCCCCGTCTCGATCTTGCCACGCAGCGAGACGCCGCCGGTCACGTTGTGGGCGCGCAGGGCCACGTCCTCGTCGGTCACGCGGTCGAACGGATTGGTGCTGGGCACGGCATACCCGGCCGCCGCGGCCAGCGCGGCATACTGGCGATTGAGCGGGCGCTGGGTCGTGCCGGTGCGCACGTAGACCATCGCGCAGCAATTGGGGTCCTGCTGGTTGTAGTCGCCCGAGAGGGTGAACTCGACCCCGCCATTGGGGCGCCACAGGAGCTGGACGCGGCCCCCCTTGTTGTCCTGCGAATTGACCCACTGGCCTTGCGCGACATTGTAGATCGACCCGTCGCGGCGGGTGAAGGAACCGGCCACGCGCAGCGCCAGCGTATCGCTCAGCGGGCCCGAAACCGCCGCCTTGGCCTGGACGAAGCCCATGTTGCCCACCGAAACTTCGGCGCGGGCTTCCGGCTCGAACGTGGGGGCGCGGCTGGTGATGTTGAGGGCGCCCGCCGTGGTGTTCTTGCCGAACAGCGTGCCCTGCGGCCCGCGCAGGACCTCGATCCGGCTCACGTCGAGGAAGTCGAACGTCGAGGAGGCCGCGCGCGAATAGTAGACGTCGTCGATATAGACGCCCACGCCCTGCTCGATGCCGTCGTTGGTCAGGCCCAGCGGCGCGCCAAGGCCACGGATGTTGACCGAGGTGTTGCGCGGGTTGGACGAATAGAACTGGAGCGTCGGGGTCAACTGGGTGAGCCGGCCCACATTGAAGGCGCCGGTCGCGTCGATATGTGCCCCCCCCACGACCGTGACGGCCAGCGGCACCGTCTGCACCGTTTCCACGCGGCGACGGGCCGTGACGACAATCCCTTCGTCAGGCGCTGGGGCGGCCTGAACGGGGGCCTGCCCCTCAGCTGCCGCCCCATCGGCTGCTGGCGCTGCGGCGGCATTTTCAGAGGCGTGGGCAGTGCCGGCCAGCAGCAGGCTCAGGACGAGCGAGGCCGGCGCGCACGCCCCATGAAGGCGAGCACGAAATTGCATGGGTTTGCATCCCTTTGCGACATGCGTACCGCGCGCGGAGGGGTTCCGTGGCACGGGGCATGGAGTTGGTCTTGATGCTGCCGTCGGCGGCGGCCCTCCCCCCAGGGCCTTGTCCATAGGCCGCGTGGCGACCCTGGCGCTGCCGGCGGGCTGGAATCAGCCGCTCTTGAAACGGCGCTTTTCGGTCACGTCGATCTGGACGACACGCCCTTCGTGGACGGTCAGGCCGACATGGCCATATCGCAGGCCTCCCAGTGCCTGACGCACACTTTCGAGAGACTGCTCGATCAGCCGCGCACTTTCTGCATCAGGTGATGACGGATTGGTCGACATGGTCATTTTTCCACGAACACGAATGGCCCAGCACATTCGCCCGAAGCCGGGCATGCAAGAGGCCTGAATGGCAGGGAGGGAAACACCGGCGGATGCCTGCACTCCCCTTCTGCACCCCTCTTATACTCAACCTTCAAGATAGACATTAAACGAGTTATTGGCGGCCACAAAGCGAAACTTTCTGCCCGATGAACAAACCCCACGCCGGACAAAGGCAGCCGGAAACGCCCTCGGAAACGAGGTTCAACGCATTATATCAAAACAACAATCTCGAAGTCCGCAGCGGGTGGAACCATGCGCTGCCCACCCGCTGCGGACCGGCTGTGATGACGCGGCCAGGGGCACGACTCACCGGGACCAGACTGCAATCTAGCGTCACACAGGAGGCTGGCGAGCACCCGGCGCCGAAGCGAGGTTTATTCTCGACAAAACGAGTAGAGATTAAACCGGATGAATGCATCCCGTGACGGACACCCTTTGCACTTGCCTTGGCTTTCATGCCGCCTAGGGTGTTCGGGTCATCGAAACGTAGCAAAGCGGAACCATGGCGCGCGGCACTGCAACAGCATCGAACAGGATAAAAAAAGTGGCGAACGGAGCGGCTGGCGGAGCAGTTGACGGAGTGAAAGGCGCAATGGGAGATACGAGCGAGGGCAGCATGACGGAAACCGGGGCCCCCGATGCCTTGAGCAATGCACTCGGCAATGCACTCGGCAATGCACCGGGCGATACGCTGGCCGGGCCGCTGGCCGCCCCCGAAGCGCAAGCCGGGCTGGACGCCCACTCTGCCCTTCAGGCCGGCATATCCCGGCTGCACGACCCCAAGCTTCACGACATCGCCCCCGGCGCGCGCTATTTCAACCGCGAACTCAGCTGGCTGATGTTCAACCGCCGCGTTCTGGCCGAAGCGCAGAACACCAATTATCCGCTGCTCGAACGGCTGCGCTTCCTCTCGATCTCGGGCAGCAATCTCGACGAATTCATGATGGTGCGCGTGGCGGGCCTTGCCGGGCAAGTCCGGCGCGGGATCGACGAGGTTTCCATCGACGGCCTCTCGCCCACCCAGCAGTTGCAGCAGATCCACGGGGCGATCGAGGATCTGGTTTCCGCGCAGCATGAAGTGCTGGGCGAACTCTCGTGCCTGCTCGAAAAGGCCGGCATCCGCCTGATCGGCGACCGCCCGCTCTCGCGCACGCATTCCGACTGGCTGACCCGCTATTTCCGCGAGCATGTCGTCCCCGTGCTCACCCCCCAGGCGATCGACCCGGCCCATCCGTTCCCGTTCATCGCCAACCAGGGCACCGGCATCCTCTTCTCGATGATCCGGCTGGCCGACAACGAGCCGGTTACCGAGATGATCCTGATCCCTCCCGCCCTGCCCCGCTTCGTGCGGCTGCCGGGCGAGGAAGCCTGCTGGATCAGCATCGAGGAACTCGTGCGGCGCCATGCTCCGGAAGTCTTCCCCGGCTTCAGGGTGCTCGGCTCGGGCACGTTCCGCGTGCTGCGCGACAGCGACATGGAGATCGAGGAAGACGCCGAGGATCTCGTCCGCTACTTCCGCACGGCGATCCAGCGGCGGCGGCGCGGCAAGGTCATCATGTTGCAGTTGCAGGAAGATTCCGATCCTGCCGCAGAACAGTTGCTGCGCGAAAAGCTGCGGCTCGACTATGCGCTGGTGATCAAGTCGCACGGGCTGCTGGCGATGAACGGCCTCTCGCAGATCGTCGACATGCCCCGCCCCGACCTCAAGTTCGAGCCCTACAACCCGCGCTATCCCGAGCGCGTGCTCGAACATGACGGCGATTGCTTTGCCGCGATCCGCGAGAAGGATCTGGTCATCCACCACCCGTTCGAAAGCTTCGACGTGGTGGTCGATTTCCTCCATCAGGCCGCCTCCGACCCCGACGTGGTGGCGATCAAGCAGACGCTCTATCGTGCGGGCAAGCAATCGGCGGTGATCGCGGCGCTGATCGCAGCGGCGGACGCGGGCAAGTCGGTGACGGCAGTGGTCGAACTCAAGGCCCGCTTCGACGAGGAACAGAACCTCCACTGGGCCAGCCAGCTCGAACGCGCCGGGGTTCAGGTGATCTACGGCTTCCTCGACTGGAAGACCCACGCCAAAGTCTCGATGGTGGTCCGCCGCGAGGGCGATGGCTATCGCACTTATTGCCACTTCGGCACCGGCAACTATCATCCGGTGACCGCGCGCATCTATACCGACCTTTCGTTCTTCACCGCCGATCCCAAGGCCGGGCGCGATGTGGGCCAGCTGTTCAATTTCATCACCGGCTATGTCGAGCCCAAGAACACCGAGTTCCTGTCGATCTCGCCGATCGGGCTGCGCCGCACGCTCTATGACTGCATCGAGCGCGAGATCGGCTTTGCCCGCGCGGGCAAGCCCGCCGCGATCTGGGCCAAGCTCAATTCGCTGACCGACAGCCGGTTGATCGACCGGCTCTATGCCGCAGCACAGGAGGGCGTCGAGATCAGCCTCGTGGTGCGCGGCATCTGCTGCCTGAGGCCGGGCGTGCCGGGCCTGTCGGAGAAGATCACGGTCAAGTCGGTGATCGGGCGTTTCCTCGAACACAGCCGCATCTGGGCCTTCGGCAATGGCGCCCACCTGCCCAACCGGCGCGCGCGGCTGTTCATCTCGTCGGCCGACGGGATGAGCCGCAATCTGGATCGCCGCGTCGAGGTGCTCGTGCCGATCCGCAACCGGACCGTCCACGACCAGATTCTCGATCAGGTCATGCTCGCCAACCTCATCGATACCGAGCAAAGCTGGACTTTGAGTGCCGATGGGGCCTATCAGCGCGTTTCCGCCACTTTGGGCGCGGACGAGAAATCCTTCAACGTGCACCGTTATTTCATGACCAACCCTTCGCTTTCGGGCCGCGGCGCGGCTCTTACCACGGGCCGCAAGGTGCCCAAGCTGGCGCTGCGGCGCGGCGGCGCCACGGTCGCCTGACCGGCATGGTGCAAGCCCTGTCCCGTGTCGCCGGCGCCCGTCCGCGCGCGATCGTCGATATCGGCTCGAATACGGTCCGGCTGGTCATCTATGGCCAGCCGCTGCGCGCGCCCCAGGTGCTGCACAACGAGAAAGTCGCCGCGCGGCTGGGCAAAGGGGTGGCCGAGAGCGGCAATCTTTCCCCCAAGGCCATGGCCCTCGCGCTCGCCTCGCTCGCGCGGTTCCGTGCGATCCTCGACCTCAAGGGGGTTCAGGAAGTCGACGTGGTGGCAACCGCCGCCAGCCGCGATGCGCGCAATGGCCAGACCTTCCTGAATGCAATCCGCGACCTCGGCCTCGAACCCCGCCTGCTCAGCGGCGAGGAAGAGGCGATCACCAGCGCCCACGGCGTGCTCGGCGCCTTTCCCGATGCGCGCGGGGTTGTCGGCGATCTGGGCGGGGGCAGCCTCGAACTGATCGACGTGGCCGACGGGCGCTGCACCCACGGGATCAGCATGCCGCTGGGCACGCTGCGCCTGCCCGCGCTGCGCGCGCAGGGCCAGCGCGAATTCACCCAGAAAGTGACCAAGGCGCTCAACCGGGCAGACTGGACGGCAACGCCGGGCCAGACCCTCTATCTCGTGGGCGGCTCGCTGCGCGCCTTTGCCCGCCACATGATCATCAAGACCGCCTGGCCGATCGACGACCCCCATGGCTATGTCGCCGATCCTGCCCTTGCGCTCAAGCTGGCCAAGGCCATGGCCCGCCGCAAGAGCGAGACCGTGGCCCCCATTCCGGGGGTTTCGGCGGGCCGTCTGGCCAGCCTGCCCGATACGGCCGCGCTGCTGGCGGCGCTGATCACCCGGCTCAAGCCCGACAGGCTGGTCTTTTCGGCCTGGGGCCTGCGCGAAGGACGCCTGTGGGCGAGCATGCCCGAAGAGGTCCAGGCCGAAGACCCGCTGGTGGCCGGCGCGCGTGTCTTCGCGCTCGACCATGGCATCACCGCGCTGGCCTGCACGATGGTCAGCCAGTGGACCGCGGCGGTCGTCCCTGCCGAGGGCCGCGAGCGGCTGCGCATGGCCGCGACCATGCTGTGCCTGGCCTCGGCCACAGTCGAGCCCAACTTGCGCGGCGACCTGTCGCACGAATGGGGCCTGCGCAAGCGCTGGATCGGCGCGACCGCGCGCGACCGCGCGATGCTCGCCGCCGCGATGATCGCCAATGTCGGCAAGCCCGTGCTGCCCGCCGACCTTTCGATGCTGGCCAGCCCGGCCATGCTGCGCGAGGCACAGGCCTGGGGCCTGGCCACGCGCCTGTGCCGCCGCTTCACCGTCGGCGCGCGCGCCGCGCTCGACGGCAGTTCGCTCACCCGCCATGGTGATGCACTCGTCCTGCGGGTCGATGAACCCCATGCGGTGCTCATCAACGACAGCGTGGGCCGCGATCTCAAGGCGCTGGCCCAGCATCTGGGCCTCAAGCCCGAGATCAGGGAAGAGCGGTCGCCTCGATCCTGAGCCCCTCGACCCGGCGGAACAGCTCAAGGATCAGCGGGTCGCGCTCGCCGCTGCGGATCGCCGCCTCGAAGCGGATCTGCCGCTCGGGCGGGGGCAGGAGTTCGACCAGATCGCCGCGCGCCAGTTCGGCGCGGATCATCGGGGCCGGCAGCAGCGCGGCCCCGCCCCCGTGCACGACGATCTCGATCAGGGTGCGCACATTGTTGCAGGTGCGGACGACCCGGGCGGCAATGCCAAGCTGCGCGAGGCTTTCGTGCATGACCCCGTGGATCGGCGAATTCTCGGGGATCGACCACAAGGGCAGCGCAGAAAAATCCACCGCCTTGCCCTGCACCCGCGCCGCCGTGTCGCGCCCGGCCACCCAGACCAGCGCGACACTGCCAAGGCACACCGTGCGAATGCCCGGACTGGCCACGGGCCCGGCAAGGAACACCAGATCGCTCGTGCCTGCGAGCAGTTGCTGAAGCATCCGCGCGGTCAGGTCGATGGCGATTTCGAGGGTGACGCCGGGCAGGTCTCGCTCCAGCTCGCACACGAAAGGCGGCAGGCAACTGGCCGCGGCAATCTCGCCCGAGCCGATCCGCACGATCCCGGTTGCCCCGCCAAAGTCGCTGGCGCGAAACAGCGCGCTTTCAAAACCGGCCCAGAGCGGCTCGAAATCGGCGACCAGCGCCCGCCCGCGCGCGGTCAGCACCATGTTGCGCCCTTCGCGGCGGAACAGGGCCACGCCCAGTTGCTCCTCGATCTCGCGAACACGGGCCGAAATGGCAGGCTGGGTGGTGTTGAGCCGCTCGGCCGCTGCACGAAACGTGCCGAGGCGGGCAATCCACAGCAAGGTTTCCAGATGATAGATTGCCAAGCGTTTCATCGCTCTTTCCTATCAGAAAAGATAAAGATGTATCGCTAGTTTCGATGCATCGTGTGGGGTAGGATGTGGCCCATAATGGGAGATGCCGATGGCTAATAAAATATATGCAAATGCCGCCGCCGCGCTTGACGGGCTCTTGCGCGATGACCTGCTGATTGCCTGTGGCGGTTTTGGCCTCTGCGGCGTTCCCGAACGCCTGATCGATGCGGTGCGCGATGCGGGCGTCAAGGGCCTGACTTTTGCCAGCAACAATGCCGGAATCGACAACGAGGGGATCGGCAAGCTCCTGCGCACGCGGCAGGTCAGGAAGATGATCTCGTCCTACGTCGGCGAAAACAAGGAGTTCGAGCGCCAGTACCTGTCGGGCGAGCTTGAGGTCGAATTCTGCCCCCAGGGCACCCTGGCCGAGCGTATGCGGGCAGGCGGCGCGGGCATTCCGGGCTTCTACACCAAGACCGGGGTGGGCACGCTGGTCGCCGATGGCAAGGAAGTGAAAAATTTCGACGGGCAGGACTATATCCTCGAACGCGGGATCTTTGCCGACCTGAGCCTGGTCAAGGCATGGAAGGCCGACGAAAGCGGCAATGTCGTCTTCCGCAAGACGGCCCGCAATTTCAACGTCCCGGCGGCCACCTGCGGCAAGGTCTGCGTGGTCGAGGTCGAGGAAATCGTGCCGACCGGCAGCCTCGATCCCGATGCCATCCACTTGCCCGGCGTCTATGTCCAGCGCCTCGTCCTGGGCGCGCCTTACGACAAGAAGATCGAATTCCGCACCACCCGCGCACGGGAGACCGCATGATGGCCTGGACTCGTGATGAAATGGCCGCCCGCGCCGCGCGCGAACTCGAAGACGGCTTCTATGTGAACCTGGGCATTGGCATTCCGACGCTGGTGGCCAACCACATCCTCAAGGGGATCGAGGTGACGCTGCAATCGGAAAACGGGATGCTGGGCATCGGCCCCTTCCCCTATGACGACGAAGTCGATGCCGACCTCATCAACGCGGGCAAGCAGACCATCAGCGAACTGGCGCAGTCGGCCTATTTCGACAGCGCGCAGAGCTTCGCAATGATCCGGGGCGGGCATATCGACCTCACCGTGCTGGGCGCGATGGAAGTCTCGGAAGGGGGCGACATCGCCAACTGGATGGTGCCGGGCAAGATGATCAAGGGCATGGGCGGCGCGATGGACCTCGTCGCGGGCGTCAAGCGGATCATCGTCGTGATGGAGCATTGCGCCAAGGACGGCAGCGCCAAGTTCATCCCGGCCTGCACCCTCCCGCTGACCGGCCAGAACGTGGTCGACATGGTGATCACCGATCTGGCCGTGTTCCAGCGCGCCGATCATGCCAGCCCGTTCCGTCTGGTCGAACTGGCCCCCGGCGTGAGCGCGCAGGACGTGCGCGAGAGGACCACCGCGCACTACATCGAAGCATGATCGGGAAGCCTGATCGGAAAGCCTGATCGAAACGATGAACGGAAGGGGCCAACAGGCCCCTTCCGTCATGGGCCCGGCACACCAGACCGGTTCACGCCCCGGATGAAATTTCGGTAATTCATGTTCGCGTCAGCCGCCCGGCTCTAGCCCGAAAGACGGGACCGCATGACAAGACCGGGGAAATCGATGGCCGCCTTCTTCCGCAAATATCGTCCCAGCCGGGCCGCCCTGTGCATGGTCTGGTCGATCGGACTCTCGCTGCCCTTGTGGATCGGGGCGCTCGCGATTGTCAAAGTGGTCCTCGTGCCCGAGGCCGACGCCTTGGCCACGCGCCTGATCGGTGTGAACGCAACGAAGCAGATCATGCCGCCGGGCGGCGTCTATGCCCGCTTCGACCCGCGCCAGGTCCTGCGCGAGGGCCGCTCGGAAGCCCACAAGGTCGCCGAAGATCTGCTGCGGCACGGTTGACCGGAATACACTGGCCGGAATACGGGCAGGGCATGCACGGCCTTGCTCAGTTCTGGCCTTCCACCCGCTTGAGACGCTCGATCTCGATCTCGACCTGGGTCATCATCGTGGTCTGCTGGCGCGACATCTGCTCGACCGAGCCGAGCAGGTCGCCGATGCGTGCGAACGAGGCGAACATCTTGCCCAGATTGCCCGCGATCACATCGAAGCCGCTGCGCGCATGGCCCAGCTTGGTCTCGCTCTCGGCGACATGTTCGCCCAGCCGGGTCATCGAGGCATCGACCTGCGAGAGCGAATCCCGGCTCTGGTCGAGGGTCGAGCCGGTCATCTTGGCCAGGCTGCGCACTTCGTTGGCGACAATGGCGAAAGCACGCCCCGCCTCGCCCGCGCGCGCGGCCTCGATCCCCGCGTTGAGCGAGAGCAGGTTGGTCTGCATGTTGATCTTGTCGATCACCTCGACGATCTCGCGCAGGCGGGCCATGGCCTCGGCGACATGGCCGAACTCGGCGTCGAGCTGGCCGGTGCGATCATCGAGCGTCAGTTCGCCCAGCCGCGATTCCATGTCGTTGCGCATCACCTCGATGTTGCGGCGCACCTCGTCGGTGCCGCTGGCAACCTGATCGAGTTCCTGTGCAAGACGCGCGGTCTTCATCACGAACTCGATCAGCCGACCCAGCAATTGCTGGCGCAGACCGTTGATCAGGCGCTGCTGGGCCAGCCGGGTCTCGACGAAATATCGCGAGAAGTGCGCGTAATGGATCGGGAAATTGTCGATGAAGTCTTCCTCGAAGGGGGTGCCTTCGGGAACATGGAAGAAGGCCACGGCGGTCAGCGTCTGGTTGACATTGATGCCCAGAAGCTCGCCGAAGGTGGAAAACCCGGCAACCGGAATGTCTCCCCACATGCCGTCGAGCGCGGACAGGTTTTCCCCGTTGCTCAGGCGGCGCAGGATGCAGTCGCTCAGGATCACCCCCATGGGCCGGGGTTTTCCCGCAAGGAAGGCGTCCATGTCCTGCCGGGTTTGCTGCGCAAAATCGGTTGCAGCAACAAGGTGGAGTTCGTCGCCCGGATTGATGTCGCAATAGAAGCTGATGACCCCGGCGGCCACATCGATCCCCGCGATCGAGCGGACGAAAAGTTCGTCGTTGACCCGCACCGCGAACGTGTAGCCTTTGAGCCGCTGTTCGAGTTCGTGCGGCAGGCACCCCATCATCGCGGAGAGCGCATCGACGACCGGGGTGATCTCGACCGAGCCGGGCTCGACCACCGAGGTCACCTTGCGCGTTTCCGCCGAGGCTTCCATGACGACCACGCTGTGCCCGGTCTCGACGAAGTTCTGCGTCTTGAAGATGCCAAAGCGCACGTCGGGGCGCATCTTGGCGAACACGATCACCGCATGGTTCTGGACGAAGCGTTCGCCGTCGAACAGCCAGGTCGCCTTGAAGTCGAGCTTGCCGCCCGCCGAGCCGCCGATGAACACGCAAGGATACTTCCCCGAGCGGTAGACCGCTTCCATGAAGAAGTTTTCCGAGGCGGACAGGCCATCGATCAGGGTGATCGCGAGGGTATCGGTATGGCGCACCGGGAACGGCACGGGCAGGCGGTCGAGATTGGCGGCAATCTCGGCCATGCGCTGGGCCTGGGTCTTGCGCGGGGCGCCCGCGCGGATGTCCTCGTTGGCCAGGGGCACGGACTGGATGCTGATCGCCTCGAAGATGTCGGGACCGAAAATCTGGACGACCACGCTGTCCCAACTGCCATCGGCGGGGCAATAGAGCGGGCCTGATGCGCCATGGGGCCCATCGCCCCCGCACAATTCGCCCGCCGTGCTCACCGCCACCACGCGCGCGGGCGCGCACAAGGGGCGTAGGCGCAGCACGACCGTCTCGAAATCGACGTGCGGCGAAATATAGGCGAGAACCAGCCCGGCGGCACGATTGCCGAAGCGGAAAGTTTCCTGACCAAGGCCGCGCAACGCGCCATCGCTGCGCACGACGCGCGTCGTCAGGCCCGCCGCATCGACCTCCACCGGCGCTTCGGACGGCGGCGGCACGAGAGCCAGAGCGGGGTTGACACTCCCGTTGTCATGCCCTGCCGTTTCGCGTGAACGGCTTCCAAAGGCTCTCCGCAATCCAAACATGCACATCTCCGAGGGACATCGCAGACAGCGTTAATCCTGCCCTATCCAACAAACCGTGAGACGCCCCCTGTTGGAACTGCGTAGCGTTGCGGAAAGAGGGCGCGCGCAAACATGCGCAGTCTGTGACCAAACACCTGAATTTCAGTCACATTCACGACCACAAGCCGTCACAAACCATCCCTATCGGTCCGCGCCGACAGCAAATGTCATCGTTTGCATCGACCTGTGCATCAACAAGGACCGACACCATGGGCGCGAGCCGTCTCCTCCACTCCCTTTCTTTGGGTGCGCTTGTCACGGCGGCCCTTGCGACCCTCTCGCCGGCCCATGCCGCAGAGGCCGAGGCGGCTCCTGCCGCGCCCAACCCCGCGCCCGCGCCTGAAGCCGCCACCAGGAGCGCTGCGGATGGCAACATCGAGATGACCACCCCGATCGTGGTGAGCGTGGGCAAGACCACCCGCACCGCCACCGAACTGGCGGGCACCGAGATCCAGAAGATCCTGCCGGGTGTCTCGGCGCTGGGCGCGATCCAGACGCTGCCGGGCGTGATGTACCAGACGGCCGATCCGTGGGGCAACAATGAGCAGAACATGTCTCTGTTCATCCACGGCTTTGCCATCAACCAGCTGGGCTACACGCTCGACGGGCTGCCGCTGGGCGACCTGAGCTACGGGACGATTGCGGGGCTTTCAATCCAGCGCGCGATCATCTCGGAAGACATCGGCAATGTCGTCGTGGCGACCGGCGCTGGCGGGCTGGGCGTTCCCTCGCTCAACAACCTGGGCGGCGCGATCGAGACGACGTCGAGCGATCCGTCCAAGACCCGTGCGATTGCCCTCTCGCAGACGGTCGGCAGCTATGGCACCTCGCGCACTTATGGCCGCGTCGACACCGGGGCCTTCGGCGCCGACGGGAATTCGCGCGCCTATGCCGCCTTCTCCCGCCAGCGGGCCCGCGCGTGGGACTTCAATGGCCGTCAGGGTGGCTGGCAGGTCAATGCCAAGTACGTCCACGAGAACGACGCGGGCAAGTTCACGGCCTACTTCGACTATTCCGACAAGCAGGAACCCAACGAAGACGCCACCACGACCTATGCCCGCCCGGCAACGGCGGCGCAGGCCTATACGCCCTATACCCGCCCGTTCATGTTCCCCAACTGGTCGCAGGCGCTCTCCTATGTCGATGCGCAGGGCAACACGCCCGCCGCGCAGGGCAGCAACTACCTGAACTATTTCTCGGCGGCGCTGCGTACCGACTACCTCGGCTACCTCAAGTACGAGGCGAACCTGGGCAGCAACATCCACTGGACCAACCTGGCCTATTACCATCACAACGATGGCCAGGGCGTGGTGGCCGGGCCGCTGGGCCAGTCGCTTTCGGTCGCCCGGGCCTACTTCCCCAACGACACCCGCGACCAGCTGGTCGATGATACGGGCGGCAGCGGCTACATCACCCGCGTCACCCAGTACCGGATCAGCCGTGGCGGCCTCGTTTCGACGCTTCAGGCGCAAGTCGGGCGCCATACCCTCGAACTGGGCGGCTGGTACGAGCACAACAGCGGCACGATCTGGCGCAACTGGTACGCGCTCGATGTCAACAACCCGACCGATCCCTATCACTGGCAGCAGAACCCGCTGTTCACCCAGTACAGCCAGGAATACCGCACCGATTCCATCCAGCTTCACCTTCAGGACCAGTGGAAGGTCAACGACAAGCTGACCGTCGAGGGCGGCATCAAGTCGAGCCTCGTCTTCGCCAAGGGCTGGTATCCGATCCAGCCGGTGGCCGGGTCCTATTCGGGGATGGTCGGCGGTCTGCCATCGGGCAACATCGACACCCAGCGCTGGTTCCTGCCCGCGATCGGCGCCAAGTATGCGTTCAACCGCCACGAGCAGGTCTACTTCAACATCCAGAAGAACATGCGCAACTTCGGCACGGCGCCCTGGGGTGTCGGCAGCCAGACCGCGTTCGACTACTTCCGCGACAACGGCAAGCCCGAGACCTCGTGGACCTATGAAGTGGGCCTGCGCAGCCACCACAGCTTTGTCGGCTCGCTGATTTCCTCGCTCGATGCACAGGTCAACTACTACCACGTCGACTTCTCCAACCGCCTGCTGGCGGTGAGCACGACCGTGGGCGGCCTTGGCGGCAGCTCGATCACCGGGGGCACGACCAGCCTGTTCAACGTGGGCGGGGTGACCACCGATGGCGTCGATGCCTCGGTGACGCTGGGCCTTGGCTCGTACATCTCGGTCTATGACGGGGTTTCGTACAACAGCTCGCGCTATGGCAGCGACTATTCGAACGGCACGACCACCTTCGCCACGGCGGGCAAGCAGGTTCCCGGCAGCCCGCAGTGGATGAACAAGACCGTCGTCTCGGCCCATTATGGCCCGGTCGAAGGCCAGTTCACCGGCATGTACATCGGCAAGCGTTTTGCCACCTACACCAACGATGCCGCAGTCGGCTCGTACTACATGAGCAACCTGCGCCTCGCGGTGAACCTGCCGGCCGATCTGGTCCACTTGCGCAAGGCCTCGATTGCGCTCAACGTGACCAACCTGTTCGATGTGCGCGGCGCATCGAGCGTCTCGATCAGCCAGCCTGCCTCGGTCTATGCGGTCTATCCGATTGCGCCACGCCAGTGGTTCCTGACCTTTGCGGTGGGGATGTAAGGATGAAGCGCGGCCTTATGGACAGAAGGAATTTCATCCATGCTGGCACCAGCGCGGCGGGTTCGCTCGCCGCGCTGGGCGCACTGGGTTCAGGTTCGCTCGCTTCTGAAGCGCTGGCCAGACCAGCCCCCTCCGCGCCCCCCCGCCCCAAACCGCTGGTGATCGGCCATCGCGGCTGCTCGGCGCTGCGGCCCGAGCATACGCTGGCCTCTTATGCCAAGGCCATCGAGCAGGGCGCCGATTTCATCGAACCCGATCTGGTCTCGACCAGGGACGGCGCCCTCGTCGCCCGGCACGAGAACAACATCGCGCAAACCACCAATGTCGCCGACCATCCCGAATTCGCCAGCCGTCGCACGACCAAGCTGATCGACGGAGAAAAGGTGACCGGCTGGTTCACCGAGGACTTCACCCTCGCGGAGCTGAAAACCCTGCGCGCGGTCGAGCGGCTGGGAGCCATGCGCCCGGAAAGCCGCAGCTATGACGGGCAGTTCCAGCTCCTCACGCTCGAAGAAATCGCCGATTTCGCTGCGGCTGAATCCGCCGCGCGCGGGCGCACCATCGGCCTGATCCCCGAGATCAAGCACTCGACCTATTTCGCCAGCATCGGCCTGCCGCAGGAACAGCGCTTCCTCGACCGCGTGGGCGCGAGCCACTACCTCTCCCACGCGCCGGTCATCGTGCAGAGCTTCGAGGTGGCCAACCTCAAGTGGCTGCGCCCGCGCATCGGCGCCTGGCAGAACATCGAACTGCTGCAACTGACCGTGCCGATGGACGTGACCCCGCCCGACGTGAAGGCGAGCGGCGGCACCCTGACCTATGCCCAAATGCACACGCCCGAAGGCCTTGCCGAGATGCGGCGCTATGCCGACTGGGTTTCGCCCGTCCTGCAAGGGATCATTCCCTTCGGCACCCCGGACGGCAAGCCCAATGGCCCGCTGGGCAAACCCACCAGCCTCGTGCGTGATGCCCATGCCGCCGGGCTCAAGGTTTCGACCTGGACGTTCCGCCCCGAAAACATGTTCCTGCCCAGCGATTTTCGCGGGACGGGCCCGCAAAATGGCGGCGACGCCGTGCGACAGGACGCGGCCTGCGTCGCGCTGATCCAGCGGTTCATCGCCGCGGGCATCGACTCCTTCTTCACCGACGATCCCGGCCTTGGCCGCAAGGCGGTGGATACGTTTCCTGCCTGAAAACTTGGGCCTGCCTGAAAACTCGGGCCAGTCTGATTTTGTTGTTTTTATTCGTCATTCCTGCGCAGGCGGGAATCCAGCCGCAACGCCGGTGTGTGCGCGAAACCCCGGAATCTGGATCCCCGCCTGCGCGGGGATGACGAGGAATGGATCAAACGGCACCCAGCGTTTTCATTCGCAAGCTTCGCGTGAACCTGATTGATCTAAGCGCCTAAAGCACGAAATCGCTTTTGGTCAGGCTGATCGCGCCCAGCAGAAGCAGGGCGAAATCGGCCTGGCCATCGCCGTTCACGTCGCCCAGAACGAGCGTGTTGGCGCCGCTGGCGGTATAGCGCAGTTCCCCCGCCACGCCATGAAAGGCGGCGGTGCCGATGAAGGTGAAGGCATCGTCGACATCGGGTGTCCGGGTATTGGCGTCGATCGGGTTGACGACGATCGTGTCGCCCTGGGCATGGCTGAAATCGGTGACCACATCGCAAGTCGTCGCGGTCGTGCCGCCAAATTCGATTCCCCGCTCGAACACGAAACGGTCGGCCCCGGCCCCGCCGGTGATCCGGTCCAAGCC
>Ga0075011_10000269_pt1 | contig 27557 bp, 24 predicted proteins | sample TARM_MetaG_T_14_FD_72354 | JGI IMG/M metagenome (GOLD analysis project Ga0075011, IMG submission 72354) | Freshwater microbial communities from Pennsylvania, USA, analyzing microbe dynamics in response to fracking - TARM_MetaG_T_14 | ecosystem: Environmental > Aquatic > Freshwater > River... | reverse complement strand
GCGGGGAGGAAGGGGGGGCGAAATCCCCCGCCGCCAGCCTATGGCGCGAGGCGCGGCGCAAGGTGCGCGCCCAGGCTTCATGCGGGAACAGCGCCGGATCGGGCCGACCGGGCGCCATCGCGCCATTGCGGTCGATGAAACAGGGCTCGCGATGGTCACAGGTCCAGTTCGAGGCCACACGAGGGGGCGTGGGCGCGAGAGGTGCTGCGCGCATGTCGACCACCGGCATGGCCGATCCGCCCGTTACCACAGGGCGCCGCTGGAGGGCGATCTCGACCAGTCCTTCGGCGCGCAACAGGTCGTAGGCGGTGTTCACCGTGTTGCGCGAAACCCCCAGAATAGCGGCAGCCCGCCGACTGGATGGCAGGCGCGTGCCGACGGGGATCGCGCCGCTGGTCATCCCCGTGCGCAAGTCGGCATAGATCTGGCCAGCCAGTGTTTCGGTCCGTCCGGGATCGGGGCGGGTGAACTGGAGGAGGGCAAGTGGTTCCATGAAAATGCCAGTTTGTGGATCTTACGGAATACCAGGTTAGGCGGCATCACCGGGCTTCATCAAGCCGCTTGCTGCATTGGAGACCCGCATGGCCACCGACCCGCTTCCCGCCTACGCCCGCATCCGCTATTCTATGCGTGCTCACTACGATGCCCCCACTGTCCATGCGATTCTGGATGCGGGGCTGGTCGGTCACTTGTCGTTCATTGCCGATGGCCGCCCGATGACGGTACCGCTGGCCTATGCCCGCGATGGGGCATGCCTCTATCTGCACGGCGCCTCGAAGACGCGCTTCGTCAAGCTGTGCCGCGATGCGGCGCCCTTGTGCCTGTCGGTGACGATCCTCGACGGCATCGTGGCCGCGCGGTCGGCCTTCCACCATTCGGTCAATTATCGTTGCGCGATTGTCCATGGCCATGCACGGGCCGTTGAGGATGCCGCCGAGCACGACCACGCGCTGCAACTGATCACCGAACATCTCCTGCCGGGCCGCTACGGCGAAGTGCGCCCCATGCTGCCCAAGGAACGCAAGGCCACCGGCGTTGTCGCCCTGGAAATCGAGACCGCTTCCGCCAAGATCCGCACCGGCCCCCCGGTCGACGACGAAGACGACCTGACCCTGGGGCTGTGGTCTGGCGTGGTTCCGGTCGTAACGGCTCTTGGTCGCGGCATCGCCGACAACCACACCCCCGAAGGCCTGCCCGAACCGGCCTCCCTGGCCGCCGCCCGCCGCAAATTCGCCGAATGACGAGGCGGGGGAGGCAGGATGAATCGGCCTGTTCAGGCCGTGGCCTGGCCCTCCCGCAGCAAGGCCCACCGGCGTATCTCGTCGAGCACCCATTGAAAGCTGCGATCCGCGGCCCGCCTTTGGGGCCAGAGCATCGAATAATCGATCTGCCACGCAGCCAGTGGCAGGGGGATGGTCGCCAGACCGAATTGTGCGGCAAAGAGCGTGGCGAGCGGTGTCGGCATTGTCGCCACCGCCTTGCTTCCGGCGACATAGTATGGCGTGGCGAGGATGTTGCGCGTCGAAACGGCCCTGAGGCGCGGGCGCCCGATACTGCGGAAATAATCGCTGATGAAAGTCGGCCTTGCATCGGAGAAAGTGACAATCACATGCTCTGATCCAAGGTACCAGTTCAGGGCGGGATCGGGAGGCGTCACCTCGACCGGATCGTAGAGGCAGGAAAACCCCGTGACCATGAGGGACTCGCGCCGGATTCCGGCCGGACCGTCCGGCGCGATGGTGAAGGCGATGTCGAACTTGCCGCGCAGGAGATCATCGTCAACGACTTGCCAATCGGTGGGCTGCACATCGAAACGCGCATCGGGCGCCTTCTGGCGCAATTCGGCCATCAGTTCGGGAAGCAACAGCAATTCCACGTCTTCGGCCGCGCCGAACGTCAGGTTCAGCCGGGCGTTTGACGGATCGAACGTCTGGGGCGAGAGAGAATCGTTCAGGCGTTGCAAGGGGGGCTGAATTTCGGCCCAGAGCTGTTTCGCGCGCGCAGTCGCGGTCAGGCCGCGCGCATGGCGGGTGAACAGCGGGTCTCCGAACAAGTCGCGCAGACGCGCGAGGGCCTGGCTGACCGCGGGTTGCGAGCGATGCAGACGGCGCGCGGCACGCCCAACGTGCTGCTCCAGCATCAGCGCATCGAACACCAGCAGGAGGTTGAGGTCGGGCGTCATAAACTGGTCTTATAATGCAATCGAAAATTTCGCTATTGGAAACCATTCTTCTTATCGAAGCATGATGCGGCTCCGAAAACTTCCGACACAGGTGACCAATGACGAGCCTTCTTCTCAAGAAACCGATCCTGGGGGCTGAAGCGTGGACCGGCGCTGAGCTGAATGCGCGCGGCTACTTGCGTTTCCTCTCGCCCCGATTGTTGGCTGCCTTGCAGGGCGCGCTTGAGCATGTGAAGGCCAGAGGCCTGCGGGCGCCCGGCTTCGGCAAGGCGGACTTCCCTCTCCACGGCGTCGAGGATGAGCTTTCCACCTATGTCGCCGAATTGCAGCATGGTCAGGGCTTTCTGGCGCTTCGCGGCCTGCCCGCCGAACGGTACAGCGAAGACGAGATGGCCATCGTGTACTATGGCATGGGCCTGCACATGGGGATTCCGGTCACCCAGAATGAAGGCGGGGAACTGATCGCCGAAGTGATCAACGTGGGCGACAAGGGGGACCGCAAGACGCGCGTCTATCAGACCAACGCCTACCTTCCCTATCATTCGGACCTTTCGGACGTTGTTGGTCTGCTTTCACTCAGAAAAGCGAAGGAAGGCGGGGTGAGCAGCCTCATCAGCGTCGCGGCAATCTACAACCGGATCCTGCGGGATTACCCGGAATACCTCGCGCTGTTCTACAAGCCGTTCTATTTTGCGCACCTGGGCGAGGCGCTACCCAGCCTTTCGCCGATATTCTCGTACAACGCTGGCAAGCTGAGCTGCCGTTACATGCGCCAATATATCGAACTGGGGCATGATCTGCGCGGTCTTCCGCTGTCGCGGATCGAAATGGAAGCGCTTGATCTGTTCGACAGCATCCTTGCGGAGCCGGACTTGCGCCTCGATATGCTTCTGGAAGCAGGCGACATCCAGTTTGCGAACAACTACGCGGTGCTCCACTCGCGCACGGGTTTCGAGGACCACGAAACGCCGCATGAACGGCGCAAGTTGCTGCGCCTCTGGCTGAAGATGGCCGAGCCTCGCGAACTTGCCCCGGACTTTCCCGGACGAAACGGAATCGCGGCCCGGGTGGCCGTTCCCGCCTGACGCGCCCGGCCAATCTCATGTGAACTGCGGGCATACCTGTGCCAGCCCGCAGTTCCCCCGAAGGCAGAAATTGTTTCGCTTCCCGGCGAGCAAATTGTGCCCTTCTGGGGTAGTGGTGAGCCCTGCTGGGTTCGAACCAGCGACCTACTGATTAAAAGTCAGTTGCTCTACCGACTGAGCTAAGGGCCCCCGTGGCGCCGGTTTGGCGCGTGGTTGGGCTGGTCACCTAGGCGTGGGGCGGCGGCGGGTCAAGCGGGAAGCCAGGTGTTTTGTGGCCAAACCTGTGAGTGGGTCGCGCCAGTCGGGGGCGATGGTCGTGGCGGGGCCGAGCACGAAGGGGCGCATGCGGTAGGCCGGGTGGGGGATGACGAGGTTGGCTTCGATGTCGGCCAGTGCGCCGCCCGACCACAGCACGATGTCGAGATCGAGCGTGCGGGCGCGCCAGGGGGCGCCGCGACGGACGCGGCCGAACGCGTGTTCCACGCTCTGGAGGCGGGAAAGCAGCGCTGCCGGGGCGAGCGGGCTGGAGACCAGCGCGCAGGCATTGGCATAGCGGCGGCGCGAGGGGCCGAGCGGGGCGCTCGCGATGATCGGGGAGAGCGCCTCAAGGTCCATACCCGCGCTGTCGAGCGCGCGCGCGGCGGCGCGCAGCACTTCGCGCGGGGCTCCGTGGCGCGGGTGGCGCACGTTGGAGCCCAGCGCGATCAGGTAGCGATGCATTGCTCAGATGTCTTGTGCGAGGCGGCCATAGAGTTGCGGGCGGCGGTCGCGGAAGAAGCCCATGCCGGCGCGGTGGCGGGCGGCTTCTTCCAGATCGAGCGTGGCGACCAGAACGCCGGTTTCCTGAGCCCCATACTCGGCCAGGAAATCGCCCCACTGGTTGGCGATGAAGCTGTGGCCATAGAAGGCCTGCCCGTTTTCCTCGACGCCGATGCGGTTGGCCGCAACGACCGGCATGCAGTTGGACGCGGCATGGCCGAGCATCGCGCGGCGCCAGACCCGGCTGGTGTCGAGATCGGCGTCATAGGGTTCGCTGCCGATGGCGGTGGGGTAGAACAGCACTTGCGCGCCCATCAGGGCCATCGCGCGCGCGCATTCGGGATACCACTGGTCCCAGCAGACGCCCACGCCGATGCGCGTGCCGAATACGTCCCAGACCTTGAAGCCGGTGTTGCCGGGGCGGAAATAGTACTTTTCCTCGTAACCGGGGCCATCGGGGATGTGGCTCTTGCGGTAGATGCCCATGATGTCGCCCTGCGCGTCGATCATGGCGAGGGTGTTGTAGTAGTGCGGGCCTTCGCGCTCGAAGAAGCTGGTCGGGATCGCCACGCCCAGCGCCTTGGCGAGGCGCTGCATTTCCTTGACCGAGGCGTCTTCCTCCAGCGTGTGGGCCAGGGCAAAGCGCGCCTCGTCCTCGGTTACGCAGAAATAGGGACCGGCGAACAGTTCGGGCGGCAGGATCACTTGTGCGCCTTGCGCGGCGGCGGCCTCCACCTGGGCGGCAACAGCGCCGATGTTGTCGGCCGGATCGGGCGAGGCGAGCGCAAGTTGCAGCGCGGCGACGGTCAGCTGGGTCATGCCTGCGCACTTATGCTTTTGAGGCGTGCAATTCAACGACAGCAGCATGACAATCGTGGGCAGGAACGGGCGCGGAGGATGACAGGCGGCGTTCGGCTTCCTATCTGGCGGGCACGATATTCCTCTGAACAACATTCTTTTGAACGACAAGGATCCCATCATGGCCCAAGCCATTCTTGCCGGCGGTTGCTTCTGGTGCACCGAGGCGGTGTTTCATGACGTGATCGGCGTGTCGCAGGTCGAGAGCGGCTATATTGGCGGGACGGTTGAAAACCCGAGCTACAAGCTGGTTTGCACCGGATCGACCGGCCATGCCGAAGCCATCCGCGTGACGTTCGACCCCGAAGTCATCGCCTATGGCCAGTTGCTCGACATCTTCTTTGCGACCCACGATCCGACGCAGCTCAACCGTCAGGGCAACGATGTGGGCACGCAGTATCGCTCGGCGCTGTTCCCGCTCGACGAGGGGCAGGAGGAGGAAGCCCGTCTGGCCATCACGCGCGCGCAGGCCGAGCGGGCCGAGCCTGTCGTGACCACCATCGAGCCGGTGGCGCCGTGGTATCCGGCCGAGGACTATCATCAGGACTATTGGGAGGGCGAAGGCCAGCGCAATCCCTATTGTCTGGCGGTGATTCCGCCCAAGCTGATGAAGCTGCGCAAGAGCTTTGCGGGCAAGGTCAAGGCTTGAGGGTCTGATTCGAAATTCGCCGAAGGGGCGAATTTCGGTTCGGCACCGGCCCGCTCCCCCACCCGACCTCCCATAGGATACTATCGTTGGGTGGCCGGGTGGGGGAGCGGGCCGGTGCCGAACGATCCGAAACGATAGTTTCGGATCAGAAATTGCGAACAGGCGGGGGAAGGGCGCTTCCCCCGCTGTCCGGTCAGGCGGTCCAGCGGGCGGCGAAGAAGCCGTCGATGCCGCCTGAGGAGGCCAGCATGCCCGGATCGCTGCGCAGCCAGCCTTGCGCGGTGGGGGCGATGCCTTCGGGCAGTTCGGTCTGGTCGAGCGGGGCGGGGGTGAGCGCGGTGAAGGCCTGGGCCTGGTCCTCGCCCTCGGCCGGTTCGAGCGAGCAGGTGGCGTAGACGAGGCGTCCGCCCGGACGCAGCCAGCCCGCCGCACGGGCGAGCATGGCGGCTTGCAGCGTGGCCAGCTCGTCGATCTGGGCGATCCTGTGAAGCACGTCGGGGTGTCGGCGGCAGGTGCCCGTGGCGCTGCATGGCGCATCGACCAGAATGGCGTCGAACGGGGCTTCGGGCTCCCATGTCAGCGCGTCGGCAGCCACGATCCGGGCCGAAAGGCCGGTGCGCGCGAGGTTGGCCGACAGGCGTTCGAGGCGGCGGGCCGACTTGTCGAGTGCGGTCACGTCCCAGCCCATCGCGGCAAGCTGCATGGTCTTGCCGCCCGGCGCGGCGCACAAGTCGAGCGCGCGGGCGCCATGGCTTGCACCCAGCAGGCGCGCGGGAAGGCTCGCGGCCAGATCCTGAACCCACCATGCCCCTTCGGCAAAGCCGGGCAGGCTTTCCACCGCGCTGCCGCGCGGCAGGCGGACATGGCCGGGCATCAGCGAGATCCCGCCCAGACGCCCGGCCCACAGTTCCGTTTGCGTGGCATCGCGCAAGGTCAGGTCGAGCGGCGGGGGCGTGGCGATCCCGGCGGCGATCGCGGGCACGCGGCCCGGCCAGGCTTTGTCCCAGCGCGCGGCGGCAGCGGCGGGCAGGCTCGGCGCTTCGGGCAGGGCGGCCCCCCGCTTGAGCAGGGCCGAGAACACCCCATGGGCCAGACGGCGCGGACCACCCATCAGCAGCGGCAGGCCCGTGGCGATCACCGCATGGGGCGGCAGGTCGAGCCGCAGGGCCTGGGCCAGCATGATCTGGAGCACGCCGCGCGCCTTGGCATCTTCGGGAAGGTTCTGCTGGGTGGCGCTGTCGATCAGGGCGTCGATATCGCCCAGCCAGCGCAAGGCCTCGCTCACGATGGCCAGCGCCAGCGCGCGGTCGTCGGCGCGCTCGATCGGGCGCAGGATCGGCGGCGCGATCTGGTCGAGCGGCTCGCCCCGGCGCAGCACGGCATCGAGCAGGCGCAAGGCGGCACGCCGCGCGGGCACGCCGGGAATCGCCTCCGGGCTCTGGGAAGGGGCGGGCTTGCGGGTCTGTGGGGAACGGGCCATTGCCCGGCCTATCGCGCCTCTCGCGGGTTTTGGCAATCTTGGTGCGCGGTTTCCCGATTGCGTCCGGGCGCGCAAAGGCGCAAGGGCTGGGCCATGGATAAGCCGCACTCGACCGCACCGGCCGGTTTCCAGCGCGCTACACAGCGCCCGGCCCCCTTTGCCAAGCCCGACCACTGGCCCGATGGCCCCGTGCCCGAACCGCGCGCGGTGGAGCGCGGGGATGATCCCGATGGCCTTGATCCCACGCGTTTTGGGGATTGGGAGAAGAACGGGATTGCCATTGATTTTTGACGGCTGAATCTCACAAAAAGAATAAGGGATAACGAAGGGGGCAGGGCCCCCTTCACCCCATGAGCTTTGGATGGGGCAGTGTTTGGGCGCTGCGCCGGGCGTGGCAACTGCCGATTCAAAGGGGGCGGGGCTATGGGCACTTTTTGGGCACTCTCCAGCACGAGGTGCCTGCCATGCCCCCGCTCGGTCCGATCCGGTTTCTCACGATTCATTGTGCCGCCACGCCCGAGGGGCGCGATGTGGCCGCCGAAACGATCAGCAGTTGGGACACCGCCAAGTTCGGGCAGGTGTCGTATCACTATGTGATCGAGCTGGACGGTTCGGTCCATGCGACCCTGCCTGATACGCTCAAGGGCGCGCATGTCGGGGGCAGGAACACCGGTAACCTCGGGGTCTGCTATGTCGGCGGGGTCGACAAGGCGGGCAGGCCCAAGGACACCCGCACCCCGGCCCAGACCATGGCCTTGCGCGCGCTGGTGGCGGCCTATCGGGCGCGCTTTCCCGATCTTGTCGTGCGCGGCCATCGCGACTGGCCGGGGGTGGCCAAGGCCTGCCCGAGCTTCGACGTGGCCGCATGGCTGGCGCACGCACCCGAGGAGAGCGCGTGATGCCCGAAATGCTCATCCCGCTGCTGTCGCGCTGGAAATGGGGGCTGGCGCTGGCCGGGTTGCTGGCCTTCACCGGGCTGGGCGTGGCGGCCCTTCATTATCGCGGGGCCTTGCGCGCCGAACGGGCCGGACGCGCCGCCGACCGCGCCAGCTATGTCGCCGCCCAGGCCGAGGCCACCCACCTGTCTGCCGAAGCGATCCACCATCAGGAAGCGGTCTACCGGATGAAGGCCGCCCAGCAGGATACCGCCCATGAAGCCGACCTTTCTGCCGCTCGCGCTGCTGGCGCTGCCTATGCCGATGCTCACCGCCTGCGCGGGCAAGCCGCTGACGGTGCGCCCGGCCCAACCCCTGCCACCGCCGCGCCTGGCCCTGCCGGACTTCGCGAGAGTGTGCCCGCCGCTGGTGTCGTGGTATCCGAAGCAGACGTGCAGGCCTGCTCCGAAGTGACCGCCTATGCCCTGTCGCTGCGCGAATGGGCGGTGGGGGTGGCTGATGCCTCTCTCGACCCGCGAGAGCCGCGCTGAAATCAGGCCGAAGCGATCATCCCGCCGAGCCTCTGGGCGATGATCGCTTCGGCTTGTGCCACGATGCGGCTTACCAGCGTGGCGACCGGGGGGATGTCGTGGATCAGGCCCTGGACGAGGCCTGCGGTCCAGATGCCGTGTTCCGGGTCGCCGCTGATCAGGCCTTCGCGGCCCCGCGCGCCTTTCACGAGGTGGGCGATCGCCTCGAACGGCTGGCCGGACTGTTCGATGGCGATGGCTTCCTGCGCCACGCTGTTGCGCGCCACGCGCGCGGTGTTGCGATAGGACCGGAACAGCAGCGCGGTTGCGCGTTCGTCGTTCGCGAGGATGGCCTGCTTGATGCCTTCGTGGATCGGGGCTTCCTGCGTGGCGCAAAAGCGCGTGCCCATGTTGATGCCTTCCGCGCCCAGCGCCAGCGCGGCGACGAGCCCGCGCCCGTCGGCAAAGCCGCCCGAGGCGATGATCGGGATGGTGACCTTGTCCGCCGTCGCGGGGATCAGCACGAGGCCGGGGATGTCGTCCTCGCCCGGATGGCCCGCGCATTCGAAGCCGTCGATCGAGATCGCGTCGGCGCCCATGCGCTGGGCCGAGAGCGCATGGCGCACGGCGGTACACTTGTGGATCACTTTCACGCCATGGGCCTTGAAGGCGGCGACGTGTTCGTCGGGCCGATAGCCGGCGGTTTCGACGGCGGTGATGCCCGCCTCGATGATCGCCTGCCGATATTCGGCATAAGGGGGCGGATTGATCGAGGGCAGGATCGTGAGGTTCACGCCGAAGGGTTTGTCGGTCAACCCGCGGCAGCGCGCGATTTCGCGGGTGAGCGCCTCGGGGCTGGGCTGGGTGAGCGCGGTGAGGAAGCCGAGCGCGCCCGCATTGGCGACCGCCGCGACGAGGTCTGCCGTGCCGACCCATTGCATGCCGCCCTGGGCGATGGGGTGTTCGACACCGAACAATTGCGTGAAACGCGTCGTGATCATCTGGGGTGGCATCCTCTGTGTCCGGCCCTTTTTTCCGGGCCTTTCAGGCAGGATCGCCGCTGGGCCCGCCGCTGTCAATCGGCCTGCCCTGCTTGCGGGCCGGTTGGGGATTAACCCTGTTGCTCCGCAAGGCTCCCGACTGTCCGATAGTCCAATATTCTCGCGCGCGAAGGCATGGCAGGAGCTTGCACAAAGACGTTGAGTGGAGAAGTTATGTCGAAGCGCCTGATTGCCGTCGGTTCCGCCCTGCTGGCGGGTTTTGCCGCCTCTGCTGCTGCTCATGCCGCGCCTGCGGCGCCCGCAGCCCCCGCGACCTGGGCGCGCTGTGCGGCCTGCCACGATGCCAGCAAGGGTGGCCCCAACAAGATCGGCCCCAACCTTTACGGCGTGGTCGGCAAGAAGGCCGGCACCCATGCGGCGGGCTTCAAGTATTCCGACGGGCTCAAGAAGTCGGCCCTGACCTGGAATGCGGCCACGCTCGACAAGTGGATCGAAAACCCCCGCGCGCTCGTTCCCGGCACGATGATGTCGTTCCCCGGCATCAAGGATCCGGCCAAGCGCGCCGAACTGGTCGGCTACCTGACCAAGCTCAAGTAAGCGGCTGCGTTTGCAGGCCCTGTTCGTCACGGGGCTGCGCGAACACAGCAACACGAAAAGGCCGGACAGCCCCATGGCTGCCCGGCCTTTTTCCGTTGGTGCTTTCCGATGAGGGCATGAAAAAACCGGACAGCCACGAAGGGCTGTCCGGCAAGGGGCCCCGGCGTCAGGAGCGGACGCCGGGGCACTGAACCTGACTCAGAAGAAGAGGATGCCGCCGATTGCCAGGGTATCGGACTTGGCGCGGTTGCCGTTGTGGGCGACCGCCTTGGTCGAGACATATTCGCCGATCAGCGTGACCCAGCTGGTCAGGCCATAGCGCACCTGGCCCACCCAGCTGCTGTTCACCTTGACCAGCGTGGGGTTGGCCGAGGCGTCGAGCGCGTTGGCATAGCTCAGGCGGCTTTCGCCATAGCTGCCGCCCAGGGTGAACTTGCCGAAAGTGGCGGTGGCCTGTGCATAGAAGCCCTGGCTGTCACGCGCATTGCCAAGGCCATCGCTGTCGAACAGGTTGAGCGCGGTCGTGCCCAGGCCCGAGGCGGTGTAGTAGTAGCCGACCACGGTGACCGGGCCGCTGTTGAGCTTGGCGCCGAAGTCGATGCCCTTGCCGGTGTAGGACAGGCTGCTGGTGACGGTGTCATGCTTCTGGGTGATCCCCGAAACCCACAGGTGGGCGCCGACCGGGCCGACCTTGGTGTCGTAGGTGATCTTGGCCTGGAAGCCGGGCTCGCTGTTGGTTTCGGCAGGGCCGGTGAGCGAGTGGAGCGGCTGGAACACGCCGCCAGCAACCTTGAAGCCCTTGAAATCAGGCGTCGTGTAGGTGATCTGCGGCTGGAAGTCGGTGTAGATATAGCCAACGCCGATGCGGCCCAGCGTGGTGTTGGCCGGGGCCACGTTGCCGCCGGGCGAGCCGGGCGAGAGCAGCGTGATGTCGTTGAGGATGGCGTCCGACCCGAACAGGCCGATGTCGCGGCCGATCTTCAGTTCGCCATAGCCGGCGCGGCCCACGGTCAGGTATGTCTGGCGGAAGTCGATGCCCGAGGTGGCAAGGCCGGTCGGCTGGCCACCGTTGTTGGCGCCCAGCGCGCCCCAGGCGGCGCTGTTGATGCCCGGATACATGCCGAAGTGGGCGCCCACGTCCCAACCGCCCTGCTGGGTCGTCGCCTCGATCTTGAGGAAGCCGGGGAGCAGGCCGTTGCGGACCGCCGAGGTGTTGCCACCCACGTTGACGACGCCGCCCGCCACGCTCGACGTGGCATTGGGCGCCTGCGGGTTGTCGTGGACATAGAATCCGTTGACCGAGCCCGAGAACTTGAGCGTGACATCGCCGACCTCAAGGCCCACGCCGCTCGCCGTGCGGCGCACGAAGCGCTCGGAGTCGGCTACTTGGGCGGGCGGGGCCGAGGCAGGCGTTTCCACGGCAGCCGCCGGGGCGGGCGGTGCGTTTTCGGCTTCATCCTCGTGGACGAGCTGTTCGTATTCCTCATCGGAAAGAATGCCCTTTTCATGGAGGCGCTTGAGCAGCGCGGCCGAGGTTCCGGCCATGGCGGGCGTGGCGCCCAGTGTCATCCCCAGGGTGATCATGCCCGCGAGCATCTCGCTCGACAGCGGCGTGTTCACGAGCTTCTTGTGAGCCTTCATTGTTCCATCCCCTGATATGTTCTGATGCCCCTCGCGGAGGCTCAGGCGACGATGCGCGTGGCAGGGGATGCGCGAAATTGGACTATGGTTCTCGTTCCAAGGAACTACGCACGATTGCGCATTATTGCAAAAACAAGGGCCTGTGGCCGCGCATTTTGCTCAGGGCGCGGCAACGGCGCCCCAGGGCGCGATTCCCGCCGGAACGGTCGCCACGGTCTTCCCGGCCACCAGATCGACCACGGAAACGTCGTTCGACAGGCCATTGGCGGTATAGGCGCGGGTGCCGTCGGGGCTGAGCGCCAGATGCCACACGCGTTTGCCCACGGGGATCGTCGCGCGGACCTTGCGCGTGGCGACATCGATCAGCGCGATGCGGTCGGCCCGGCCCAGCGCGACCACGGCGGTCTTGCCATCGGGGGTGAAACGGATGCCGCAGGGCAGGATCTTGTAGCCCTGAACGCCGGGAATCGAGAACGGGATGGTCGCGGTGATTGCGCGCGTGCGCGGATCGGCAATCTGGATCACGCCGCCCACTTCGGCCGCGATCCACAGTTCGCGTCCGTCGGCGGTGAATTCGACATGGCGGGGGCGCTTTTCGGTTTCCATCGTCGAGACGACCTGCCGCGTGGCCAGATCGATCCAGGCGATCGTGCTGTCGTCTTCGGAGGTCACCACCAGCCATTTGCCGTCCGGGCTCTGCGCCACGCCTTCGGGTTCCTTGCCGACCGGGATCTGGAAGGCCACGCGCCCGGTTTCCAGATCGATCGCGCTGACGGCGGCATCGTTCTCGTTGGCGACGAACACGGTCTTGCCGTCGATGGCCGGGAAGAACTGTTCCGGGTCCTGTCCGGCGCCGATCTCGCGCAGGATTTTGCCGGTCTGGCGGTCGATCACCTTGACCGCGTTGTCGTTGCTCACGCAGACCAGCACGAAGCGCCCGTCGCGGGTGAGGGTGATCCCGCGCGGGCGTTCGCCCACCGGCCATGTCGCCAGAACCTTGCCCGCCGCGCCGTCGATCACGGTGACCGAATTGCCGCGCTCGTTGCTGACATAGACGGTCTGCGCGCCGGCGGCGGCAGGCGCCATGAGAGCCGTGAGCGCGCCCAGGGCCAGTTTCGTGATCAAGCGCATGTCCGTCGTCCTCTCGTGTCGCGGCCATCGACCGCCGTGCTCTGGTCCCGAATCCCACCCTAATAAGCACAAATCCTTGGGGGCATTCGACCAAAGGTCAATTTCGGGTGTGCCACCAGTGGGCCATCAGGGGGTCAGGGACTGACCAGAGCAGAAGATTCGAGGAAAAGGGAATTACGCGATGAAGATCACCGGACGACTGGCGCTGGCAGCCTCAGCCGGGGTGCTTGCCCTGGCCGGCGCGCCTCATCTCTTTGCCCATGGCGACGTGACGCCGCAGGCTGTCGATACGAGCGCTCTTCCCGACATCCAGCCCAACAACGACACCTGGATCGAGCACAACCCCTATCGCGGCAATGCCGAGGCGATCAAGATCGGGGAACATGCCTATGCGCAGAACTGCGCGCGCTGCCACGGGATCGAGGCGATCTCGGGCGGGATCGCGCCCGACTTGCGCTATCTCGAACTGGGCGACAGCGGCGACGAATGGTTCGTGCAGCGCTACCACCACGGCTCGGTCCGCGACGGCAAGGTCTATATGCCGCCGATGGGCGAGGTGCTGGGCCAGAAGGCTGGCTGGGCGATCCGCGCCTGGCTCGAAACTGTCCACCAGGAGTGATCCCGATGGCGCGTAAAGAAGGCACGGCGGCGGTAACCCGGCGTGCCCTTCTGGGCGGGGCCTTGGCGACTGGCGCCATGGCTCTCGCCCCCGCCGGGGTTCAGGCCGCGCCGCTCGCCAAGGTCAAGGCCAATGGCGTGTTGCGCGTGGCGATCTATCAGGACAACGCGCCCTGGTCGTGGGACGAGGGCGGGCAGATCCGGGGTATCGACGCCGATCTGGGCCGGGCCCTGGCGCAGGCGCTCGGGGTGAGGGCCGATCTGGCCATTTTCCCTGCCGATGAAAGCGTCGAGGACGATCTGCGCAATGCCGTGTGGCGTGGCGGGTTGCTGGGGTTCCAGGCCGCCGATGTCATGCTCCATGTCCCGTTCGATCCGGCCTTTGCCGCGCAGCAGGATCAGGTCGCGATCGTGGCGCCTTATGTGCGCGAGGGGTTCGGCCTGGCCTGTGCCACGGGCAAGGGCCTTCAGTGCGAGGCTGCCCCGCTCGCGTTCCGTGGGCACAAGCTCGCGGTCGAACTGGCGACAGTGCCCGATTACTACCTGATGGGGCAGTTCAGCGGCGCCTTGGCCAAGGATGTCGTGCATTTTCCCAATGGGGCGGCGGCGGTTTCGGCGCTGGTCAAGGGCGATGCCGATGCGGCACTGGCGACGCGAGCCCAGCTCGAATTCGGTCTGCGCGACCATGGTTCGGAGTTCGCGCAACGCAAGGGGCCGCTTCCCCAACTCAATGCGCCCGGCTGGGACGTGGGCATGGCCGTGAAGGAGGCCAGCCGCACGCTGGGCGACGCGCTCGAATCCATCGTGACCGACATGCAGAAGGATGGCCGCATGGCCGCCTTGTGCAAGCCCTATGGCGTGGCCTGGACGGCCCCGCTGGCAGCGGGCTGAAGATTGGCCGGAAAACCGGGTTGCGAAGGTGTGAACGGGCGCTTCGGCTTCGAACGTAAGGCTTCGGACTTAGTGTCCCGGACTTAGTGCCAAGGTCCAATTGCCGGGGCGCGGTGAGGCAATAGTCTGCAATGCATGGTGGGCGGGCAAGGGGGGCGCCGACCGTATCCAGCTTCCATGCCCCCCTGTGGCCCCCCGTCGATGGCGATCCAGCGTGATCGGCCCGGCAAGAGGCCGAACGTTCAATCGGAGGTGTGATGATGAAGGGATTTTTGAAGGCTACGGCAGCCTGTGTGCTGGCTCTGGCCGTAGCGGCTCCTGCCCTTGCTGATGGCCAGGCTGCCGGTCCGGGGGACGCCGACCTCATGGCTGACGCCAAGACCACGGGCGACGTGCTCACCTATGGCATGGGCCCGCAGGCGCACCGTTTCAGCCCGCTCAACCAGATCAACAGCGGCAACGTCGCCAAGCTGGTCCCGGCTTTCGCCGCCTCGCTCGGCGGTGAAAAGCAGCGCGGCCAGGAAGCCCAGCCGATCGTCTACGACGGCGTGATCTATGTCACCGGCTCCTACTCGCGCGTTTTCGCCTTCGATGCCCACACCGGCGACAAGCTGTGGGAATATGACGCCCGCCTGCCCGACGGCATCATGCCCTGCTGCGACGTGGTGAACCGCGGCGCGGCCATCTATGGCGACAAGATCATCTTCGGCACGCTCGATGCCCACGTCATCGCGCTCAACCGCAAGACCGGCAAGGTCGTCTGGAACAAGACCGCCGCCGACTACCAGGCCGGCTACAGCCAGACGGCCGCGCCGATCATCGTCAAGGGCATGGTCATCACCGGCACGTCGGGCGGTGAATTCGGCGTCGTCGGCTCGGTCGAGGCGCGCGACGTGAACACCGGCGAACTGGTGTGGACGCGCCCGGTGATCGAAGGCCACATGGGCACGCTGCATGGCAAGCCCAACGGCATCACCGGCAAGACCAACGCCACCTGGCAGGGCGACCTGTGGAAGACCGGCGGCGGCGCCACCTGGCTGGGCGGGACTTATGACCCGGAAACCAACCTGCTCTTCTTCGGCACCGGCAACCCGGCCCCGTGGAACAGCCACCTGCGCCCCGGCGACAACCTCTACACCGCCTCGACTCTCGCCATCAATCCCGACAACGGGCAGATCGTCTGGCACTACCAGACCACCCCGCACGATGGCTGGGACTTCGACGGCGTGAACGAGTTCATCCCGTTTGACGCCACCATCAACGGCAAGCCGATGAAGCTGGGCGCCAAGGCCGACCGCAACGGCTACTTCTTCGTGCTCGACCGCACGAACGGCAAGTTCATCAGCGCCAACAAGTTCGTCATGCAGACGACCTGGGCCAACGGCATCAACCCCAAGACCGGCCGCCCCAACTACATCGACGCCAACCGTCCGGGCGCGCCCGACATGGCCGGTGGCTCGGAAGCCAAGGGCAAGACCGTGTTTGCCAGCCCCTCGTTCCTTGGCGGCAAGAACTGGATGCCGATGGCCTATTCGGACCAGTCGGGCCTGTTCTACATCCCCTCGAACGACTGGGGCATGGACATCTGGAACACGCCGATCGCCTACAAGAAGGGCGCGGCCTATCTGGGCGCCAGCTTCACGATCAAGCCGATCGCCGAGGATCACATCGGCGCCCTGCGCGCGATGGACCCAAAGACCGGCAAGATCGTCTGGGAATACAAGAACAAGGCTCCGCTCTGGGGCGGCGTGATGACCACGGGCGGCAACCTCGTGTTCACCGGCACCCCCGAAGGCTACCTCAAGGCCTTCGACGCCAAGACCGGCCAGGAACTGTGGAAGTTCAACACCGGTTCGGGCGTGGTCGGCTCGCCCATCACCTGGGAACAGGATGGCGAACAGTACGTCGCCGTGATGTCGGGCTGGGGTGGCGCCGTGCCGCTGTGGGGCGGTGAAGTCGCCAAGACCTTCAAGGAAATCAGCCAGGGCGGGGCGCTCTGGGTGTTCAAGCTGCCCAAGTGATGGCGCGGGGCTGGAACAGGGAGGGCGCCGTCCCTCCGGCCGGCCCCCACGCTCCGGGTCAGGTTTCGGCCTGGCCCCCCTATGGCGCGCAGGGTCGGGAAGAGAGCATGTTTTCAGCACATCTTTCCGACCCTTCGTTTTTCCCGGACCCGGCTTTTGCCGCTCCGGTTTTCGCAAGTCCTGTGCGCAGCAAGGGCGGCTCCTCGCGTTCGCGCGCGATGGGCGCTTGCCTTTCGGGCAAGGCTGGGGATAGTGCGGGGATGGCCGCAACTGCCACTCCTGAACGTATTCTCGTCGTCGACGATCATCCGCTGGTCCGCGACGGGCTCCGCAGTCTTCTGGCCGTGACTTTCGAGGATTGCGACATTCTCGAAGCGGCCGGTGTCGCCGAGGCCTGCTCGGTTCTGGCGCAGCATGGCGAATGCGATCTCGTGCTGCTCGATCTCAACATGCCCGATGCCACGCGCCTTTCGGGGCTGGTGCAATTGCGCCAGACTTTCCCGATGGTGCCGGTGATGATGGTCTCGGGCAGCTTCGACCGCGCCCTCGTGCAGGAGGCGCTCTCGGCTGGTGCGGCAGGCTTCCTGCCCAAGTCGATGAAGCGCGCGGCCATCGTCGATGCGCTCCACATGGTCATGTCGGGCGAAATCTACATTCCCGACATCGCGCTCGAAGAGAGCCCGGTCAGCGAGGAAGAAGCCCAGATCCGCGCCCGGATCGACACGCTGACCCCGCAGCAAAAGGTCGTGCTGCATCATCTGGTCCATGGCCGGCTCAACAAGCAGATCGCCCACGATCTCGATGTCTCGCTCACCACGGTCAAGGCGCATGTCTCGGCGATCCTGCAAAAGCTGGGCGTGTTCAGCCGCACCCAGGCGGTGATCCTGGCCAACCGGATTCATTTCGACTGACGGTCTTTTGGTTGGTGGCCTTGCCGCGCGGGGCCCCGGAACGGGTCCGGGGCGCCGAAGGATTGCGGCTTTAGTGCATCATCGTTTGCAGCAGGGCGCGCAATTGCGCCGGTTTGACCGGCTTGCCCAGCAGGGGCAGCTTTTGCCCTGACAGGCGCGCCTTGAGTTCTTCGCTGCGGTCGGCCGAGATGATGATCGCGGGGACCGTGCGCCCCAGCTTCGTGCGGATTTCGTGGACCGCCTGATCGCCGGTTTCGCCATTGTCGAGGTGGAAATCGGCAATGATCACATCGGGAATCACGCCGGGCTGCTCGTCGCCCAGCCGGGCAAGCGCGGCCGCGCCGCTGCCTGCGGCCATGACCTGACAGCCCCACCCGCTCAACAGCGTTTCCATGCCCAGCTGGATCTGGGTTTCGTTGTCGACGACGAGGATGCGGCGGCCCTGGATCGCGCGGTCGCGGGTGGGCTTGGTCAGCGCCGGGGTCGTATCGGCCCGGCTCTCCCCTTGCGGGACGGTGACCATGAAGCACGCGCCCTGGCCCGCATCGGACACGAGTTCGAGCGGATGCTGCAACATCGCCGTGGCGCGGCGCACGATGGCCAGCCCCAGCCCCTTGCCCGGAATGCGGTGGCTGGTGTCGAGGCGGCGGAATTCCTCGAAGATGCGTTCCTGCTGGTCGCGCGGGATGCCCGGCCCCGTGTCGCACACGCTGATCCGGACCTGTCCGGGGGCGGGGTGGTCGGTCTTCACGCGCACTTCGCCGTGCCCGGTGTAGCGGATCGCGTTGGAGACGAGGTTTTGCAGGATGCGGCGCAGCAGGCGCGCGTCGCTGCGCACCCAGACATTGGCCGGCTCGACCACGAAGGCAAGGCCCGCCGAGCGCGCGGTGGGGGCAAATTCGGTCTGGAGCGTGGCCAGCAGCGCGGTCAGGTTCACGTCGGTGAGGTCCGGCGTGATCGCGCCGGCATCGAGCCGCGAGATCTCGAACAGGGTTTCGAGCAGGTCCTCGACCGAATTGAGCGAGGTCGAGGCCTGGTTGACGAGCGCACGCGTGGGCAGCGCGAGGCGCCGTTCGGTGAGCGCGGCGATGAACAGGCGCGCGGCGTTGAGCGGCTGGAGCAGGTCGTGGCTGGCCGCGGCCAGAAAGCTCGTCTTCGAGCGGTTGGCGCCTTCCGCCAGGGTCTTGGCTTCGAGCAACTGGGCCTCGATCGCGCGGCGCTCGGCCACTTCGGAGGCCAGCCGCTGGTTGAGCGAGAGGAGTTCGGTCGTGCGTTCGGTTACCCGCCGTTCGAGGGTTTCGGCGGTGTTCTGGAGCAACTGGCGCGCGGTGGTCGGCTCGGTCACATCGAGCAGGCCCACCACCATCCCGCCCAGCGCGGTGGCCGTCGTGCGCACTTCCCAGATCCGGTCGCCCACCTGGCACAGGCGGTTGCGCACCGCCACTTCGTCCTCGGTACGCCAGGCGAGGACTTCGGCCCCGTCCATCCCCAGTGTCGTGGAGCACAGCCGCACGAGGTCGTCGTGATGGTGCAGTTCGCGGCCCGCGTCTCCGGCAATGCCCAGCAGGCGCTGCAAGGCCCCGTTCCACGCGGTAAGCTTGCGCTCGGCGTCGAACATGCACACGCCCTCGACCAGATTGTCGAGCAGGGCCTGAAGCGCGAGGTTCTGTTCGGCCAGATCGCGCGCGCGGGCGCGGGCATCTTCGGCCTTGGCCTCGGTAATGTCGGTATAGATGCCGACGATGCCGCCTTCGCTGGTGCGCAACTCGTTGATCTGGATCCAGCGCCCGTCGGCCAGCGCCTGAACGTGGCCGCCCGTGGCGATGGCATGGCGGGCCAGACGGTCGGAGGCCCAGCGGTCGGGCGCGGTCAGCGCGCTGACCGGGCTGCGCCGTTCGGCCAGCTGGCTGATGATCTGTTCGAAGGTGGGGCGCTCGCCCAGCAGGTCGGCCACGGCAGGCCAGAAGCCGACATAGGCCTCGTTGTAGAGGACGAGGCGGTCTTCGGCATCGAACAGGGCGAAGCCTTCGTTGATCGATTCGATGGCGTCGCGCAGGCGGGTCTCGGCGGCCTCGGCATTGGCGTGGGCATTGGCCAGCTTGGCGTTGACCGTAGCCAGTTCGGACATGGCCTCTTCCAGCTCGCGGGTGCGATCGCGCACGAGCTGTTCGAGGGTGATCGCCCGCTCGAACATCGAGAAGGCCGAATGCGACAGGTCGGTCGAGCGTTCGACGCGGTCGATCAGCGCGGCGTTGATCTTGCGCAGCTTGGCGTTCTCGTATTCCAGCCGCGCGAGGGCATCGGCGTGTTGCGCGGGCGCGCCGGAAGCGGAAAGCCGGGGGGCAGGCTGGCCGGTCATCGCCCGATGGCCAGCCCGCTGAAGGTCTGGTTCACATGGAGCGCATGGAACTGCTCGCCATAGGTGTTGAAGCCGACGACGCCATTGCGGCGGTAGATTTCGGAGACCAGCCGACCGATCTGGCGGCGCTCGGCATTGATGCGGTTGAGCACGCAGTCGAAGGCGATGATATGGTCGACCTCGCCCACGGCGGCGCGAATGTCTTCCATGGTGGCCTTGAGGCTTTCGATCTGGTCGACCGGTTCGCCCAGCGTCAGCACGATGCCTTCGTCGATCGCGCAATAGAACGTGAGGCTGCCGTCGGGATTGGCGGCCTGGACTGCGCGGACGTGATAGTCGCCCCCGGCGCGTACCATCGGCGGACAGGCGGCAAAAAGCGTCATGTCGAGACGCGAGGGATCGGCCAGTGGTCCGGCGATCACTGCGGCATCGGCGTCGGGCGAACCGGCAAGGCGCAGGTATTCCTGCGCCGCCGGTTCGGCGTTGATCTCGGTCACGCAGCGCGCGCCCGGATCGGCGCCGGTCACCACCATCTTGAGCTTGCCCGGCTTGTAGTGCTGGCGGCGGAAGACATGGAGCGGGCGGCGTGTGGAGAGGATGGCGACTGCGGCAACGGCAGGGTGAAAATCGCCGTCCGAGAAGATTCCGGTTTCCTTGAAGCGCATCCCGTCGCCCGAAGAACCGCCCACCAGCGGAATTTCACCCAGCGCTTCCTGTACGGTCATCGCCAGCAATTCCTCGCTGTGCGAGAGCCCGTCGACGAGGAACAGCGCGGCGTGGTTGACCGGGGCATCGACGGGCCCGCCGCCCTTGCGGCGCAAGTTCGCGCTGCCCAGTTCGGCGCGGGCCACCAGATCGCGCACGGCTGCGCGCGCGGACCCTGCGTCGAACTGGGTGAGGTCTTCGAACAGGTGGCTGACCATGTGGAATTCGTCGGAAGGAAAGCCGATCAGGCTGATCGAATCCTCGTCATAGCCCGCCTCGGTCAGTTCGCCCGAACTCGTGCAGCCGATCATCGGGAAGCGTTCCATCGACCATAGCCGCGCCGCGCGGGCCAGCCGTTCGCGGTCGTAGCGGTGTGAGCAGAACATCAGCGCCCCGGCCAGCGTGGCCGGGTCGATGGCACGGGTGATCTCCTCGAAGGCGTCGTAGGGATCGGATGCATGGGATGATGCCACGCCAACCTCGCAATTGCGAATATCCACGGTCCTCTCCAAAACCGCCCGCTGTCTGTGTGCAGCCCTTCGTCTCTAACGGGGTGCGGGGACAATGCAATATTCGGGCAATCTCCGCGCAATCTTTTGCTGGTGATCTGGCGTTTGCGGGCGATCAGGGAGGGCCTGTGTCGGGAAAGGATCGGAGCGGATCAATCCGCGCCGCGCGGGGGTTCGCCAGCGGCGTCGAGCGTGGCCGCTTCGGCATCGTCCAGCAGTTCGGAAAGGGCCAGGAAACGCATGCCTTCGGGCGTTTCGAGCGACATGCCCGCGCCGCGTCCGGGTGCGGCGTCGAGGATCAGGCGGGTGTAGCGCCAATAGGCAAACGTGTTTTCACCGATCCACACCGGCACGTCGCCTGCCACCAGCCCCAGCAGGAAATCCTGCCTGCCGACCTTGAACTCCCCCCGCGCGAAGCACAGCGGCGCCGATCCGTCGCAGCAACCGCCCGAGATATGAAACATCAGCGGGCCGTGCTGCGCGGTCAGGCGGGCGATCAGGGCGAGGGCTTCGCTGGTGGCGACAACGCGGGCAGGGAGGTTGGCAGTCATCATCGTCCTGTCGCGATTGTCCTGTCGCGCAATGCAGCCCCGGCAAAGGCCCTGAAAATAACGGGGCGGATGTCCTGAAACACCCGCCCCGGAAATGCGCCCCGGTGTCCGCCAGGGGCGCGTTTCGCTGTTGCTTTCCGAGCCGGGCTCAGAAGAAGCCGAGAGCCTTGGTGCTGTAGCTGACCAGCAGGTTCTTGGTCTGCTGGTAGTGGTCGAGCATCATCTTGTGGGTTTCACGCCCGATGCCCGACTGCTTGTAGCCACCGAACGCGGCGTGGGCCGGATAGAGGTGGTAGCAGTTGGTCCAGACGCGGCCGGCCTGGATTTCGCGGCCGAAGCGATAGGCGCGGTTGCCGTTGCGGGTCCACACGCCCGCGCCCAGACCGAACTGGGTGTCGTTGGCGATGGCAAGGGCTTCGGCTTCGTCCTTGAAGGTGGTGACCGCAAGCACCGGGCCGAAGATTTCTTCCTGGAAGATGCGCATCTTGTTGTGCCCTTCCATCACGGTCGGGGTCACGTAGTAGCCGCTGGCCAGATCGCCGGAGAGCGAGGCACGGCTGCCGCCGGTCAGGACCTTGGCGCCTTCGTTCTTGCCGATGTCGATGTAGGACAGGATCTTTTCGAGCTGTTCGTTCGAAGCCTGGGCGCCGATCATGGTCGAGGGATCGAGCGGGCTGCCCTGGCGGATCTTCTGCACGCGGGCGACCGCGCGTTCGATGAACTTCTCATAGATCGATTCCTGCACGAGCGCGCGCGACGGGCAGGTGCAGACTTCGCCCTGGTTGAGGCCGAACATGGCAAAGCCTTCGAGGGCCTTGTCGAAATAGTCGTCGTCGGCGTCCATCACGTCGGCGAAGAAGATGTTCGGGCTCTTGCCGCCCAGTTCGAGCGTGACGGGGATCAGGTTCTCGCTGGCGTACTGCATGATCAGGCGGCCGGTCGAGGTTTCGCCGGTGAACGCGATCTTGGCGATGCGCTTGCTGGTGGCCAGCGGCTTGCCCGCTTCGACGCCGAAGCCGTTGACGATGTTGAGCGTGCCTTCGGGCAGGATGTCGGCGATCAGCTCGGCCAGGACGAGGATCGACATCGGGGTCTGTTCGGCCGGCTTGAGCACGACGCAGTTGCCCGCGGCAAGCGCGGGGGCCAGCTTCCACGCGGCCATCAGCAGCGGGAAGTTCCACGGAATGATCTGGCCGACGACGCCGAGGGGCTCATGATAGTGGTAGGCGACGGTGTCGTTGTCGATTTCGCCCAGCGAGCCTTCCTGGCTGCGGATGCAGGCGGCGAAATAGCGGAAGTGATCGATCGCCAGCGGCACGTCGGCGGCGGTGGTTTCGCGGATCGGCTTGCCGTTGTCGATGGTTTCGACCATCGCGAGCAGGTCGAGGTTTTCCTCAAGGCGATCGGCGACACGCAGCAGGATCCGGGCGCGTTCGGCAGGCGCGGTGCGGCCCCAGCTTTCGCGGGCCTTGTGCGCCGCATCGAGCGCCAGTTCGATGTCTTCGGCCGTGCCGCGTGCCACCTGGCACACGGGCTTGCCGGTCACCGGGGAAACGTTGTCGAAATACTGGCCGCGAACGGGAGCCACCCACTTGCCGCCGATGAAGTTGTCGAACTTTTCCTTGATCGGGCTCTTGGCCGAGAACTTGGACATGGCTTCCTGCAACATGGGCCTCTCCTTGAAATTCGCCGGTTGGCGACGCCAATGCGGCCAGGCAGGCAAGGGTGCTGCTCTCGACGCATTGCGACATGACTCTGCGCGGGTTTTGCGCCGCGCTTCCTGGTGAAAGATGCGCATCGCGACGTGTCCGGGCAATTGTACCTTGGGTCGAACCCCGGCCTCCGAAGGATCGGGCGGGGCCGGTTTTCAAGGGTATAGGGTGCGCTCGCCCCCGGCTGATGGTGCAAACGGGACGCAACAGGGCGGCTTCCACAACTCTTGATGCGGTTTGCATTGGCGCTCGGGCTCACAATGTGGCATCGCTGTCATGCCTCGCGCTGTCAGGGGCGGTCTACCCGCACGAGTCCCCGCAAAAGGACCGTTCAGTCGAGGGCGAAAGAGGAAGTTTGGAGAGAACAAAATGGCGCTTGCTCCCGATCTTGCGACGGGCAAAAATCCCGAAGGCACCCAGAATGCCTCCCATGTCGACGCACCGCAGTTGCAGCTTTTCGTCATGGGCCTGTTCTTCATCTTTGGCGGCATCACCTCGCTCAACGACGTGATCATCCCCAAGCTGAAAGAGCTTTTCACGCTGAACTACACGCAGGCGATGCTGGTGCAGTTCTGTTTCTTCACCGCTTATGCCGTCATCGGCATCCCCGGCGCGCGGCTGGTCAAGCGCATCGGCTACATGCGCGGCGCGGTGGCTGGCCTGCTGGCGATGATGGTGGGCTGCCTGCTGTTCATCCCGGCCTCGCAGAGCGCGACATATGCCGTGTTCCTGCTGGCGCTGTTCGTGCTGGCGAGCGGGGTGGTGGTCGTGCAGGTCGTGGCCAACCCGCTGATCTCGCTGCTCGGGCCCGCCAAGACGGCGGCTGGTCGCCTGACGTTCGCGCAAGGGTTCAACGCGTTGGGCACCACGCTGTTTCCCTTTGCCGGTTCGGCGCTGATCCTGGGCAGTCTGGCCAAGGTCACCGCTGCCGACCTCTCGGGTCCGGCGCTCGACGCCTACCGCACCGCTGAAAGCTTCGCGATCGTGAAGGGCTACCTTGGCCTTGCGGTGGTGCTGGCAATCGTGGCGGGCGCGGTGTGGATGTTCCGCAACCGCCTGCCGGTTGAAAAGCACGACGAGGACGCCAGCCTGATCGGCTTCGACCTGCTCAAGCGTCCGCGCTTCGGGCTGGGGGCGCTGTGCATCTTCCTCTATGTCGGCGCGGAAGTATCGATCGGCTCGCTGATCGTCAGCTACCTCAAGCAGGCCCATGTCATGGGTCTGGACGAGGCTTCGGCGGGCAAGCTGATCAGCTTCTACTGGGGTGGCGCGATGATCGGCCGCTTCGTGGGCTCGGCGGTTCTGCGCGCGGTTTCGCCGGGCAAGGTGCTGGCGTTCAACGCGCTGGGCGCGATTGCGCTGATCCTGCTTTCCACTCAGAGCGTGGGTCTGGTTTCGGGCTATGCGCTGCTGGCCATCGGCCTGATGAACTCGATCATGTTCCCCACGATCTTCAGCCTCGCCTGCGAAAAGCTGGGTTCGCGCGCGGCGGATGGTTCGGGCCTGATCAACGTGGCGATCTTTGGTGGCGCGGTCATGCCGCTGCTGACCGGCAGCGTTGCCGACATGAGCGGCAGCCTGGCGATTGCCCTGGCCGTTCCGGCGGTCTGCTATGGCGTGATCGCCGGCTATGGCTGGTACGCCCGCCGTCCGGCCTGATCTCCGGGTCTTTCGAATATCGCCCGAAAAGGGGTCGCAGCCAGCGCTGCGGCCCCTTTTTTGCACTGTGCAACTCTCTGGCGATTATGGGCATTTGCGCGATGGGGGCGGGGGTCCTATCGTGGGCGGCGAGAGGCGCCGGGGGACGGCGTGAACGGGAAAGGATGGTCCGGGATGACGGGCGAAGTTCTGGTCAGGCGCAACGGGCAGGCGGGCGTGCTCTCGCTCAACCGGCCGCGCGCGCTCCATGCGCTCAACCAGCCCATGGTCGAGATCATGACGGAGGCCCTGCTGGCCTGGCGCGACGATCCCTCGATCACCGCCGTGATCATCGACCATGCCGTTGCCCCTGACGGCGACCCGCGCCTTTCGCGCGGGTTCTGCGCCGGGGGCGACATCGCGATGATGCGCCAGTCCGCGCTCGAAGATGGCGGGGCCGCAGGCCGCGCGTTCTTCCTCGCCGAATATCGCCTCAACCACCTGATGTTCACGTATGTGAAGCCGATCATCACGTTCATGGACGGGATCACCATGGGCGGCGGGGTCGGCCTGTCGCTGCCCGCGCGCTGGCGGGTGGCCACCGCGCGCACCCGGCTGGCCATGCCCGAAACCGGGATCGGCCTGTTTCCCGATGTGGGCGGGGGCTGGTTCCTCTCGCGCCTCAAGGGACGGCTGGGGCACTTCATGGCGCTGACCGGGGCGCGGCTCGACGGCGCGGAATGCTGCTGGGCGGGGCTGGCCACGCATTTCCTGCCCGACGAGGCGCTGGCGCTGGCCAAGGAGCGGATCGCTGGCGGGGAGACCGTCGCCACGGTGCTCGACGATCTGGCCACTCACCCCGGCGCGGCGCCGCTTGCGGCCTATGCGCCCGACATCGCCCGGCATTTCGTGCACGATACGCTGGCCGCGATCTGGCGTTCGCTGGGCCGCGATCCTTCGCCGTGGGCCACGCAGACGCTGGCAACGCTGAAGACACGCGCGCCGCTCTCCTCCACGGTCTCGCTGCGCCAGCTTCAGGAAAGCCTCGCGCTGCCCGATTTCGCCGCCAACATGGCCATGGAATACCGGATCGCGGCGCGGGTGATGCTCACTCCCGATTTTGCCGAGGGCGTGCGCGCGGTGATCATCGACAAGGACAATGCCCCGCGCTGGAACCCTGCCCGGCCCGAGGATGTCGAGGACAGCATGGTCGAGGCGATTTTCGCGCCCCTGCCGCATGAAGAGGAATGGACACCGCTATGACCCCGGAAACGCCTTTTGAAACGATTCTGGTCGAACGTCACGGCCCGGTCACCCTGTTCACGCTCAACCGGCCCCAGGCGCTCAACGCGCTCTCCTCGCACGTTCTGGCCGACCTGACGCAGGCCTTCGCTGCCTTCGAGGCCGATCCCGCCCAGCTCTGCGCGGTAATCACCGGCAGCGGCGACAAGGCCTTTGCCGCCGGGGCCGACATCAAGGAAATGGCCGAGAAGCCCGCCGCCGACTTCTTCGCGGAAGATTTCTTCGCCGGATGGACGCGCGATCTGGTCAAGGCCACGCGCAAGCCGTGGATCGCGGCCGTCAACGGCTTTGCGCTGGGCGGCGGCTGCGAACTGGCGATGATGGCCGATTTCATCATCGCGAGCGACAATGCCCGCTTTGGCCAGCCCGAAATCCGCCTGGGCATCGCGCCGGGCATGGGCGGCTCGCAGCGTCTCACCCGCGCGGTGGGCAAGGCCAAGGCCATGGAAATGTGCCTGACGGGCCGGATGATGGATGCCGCCGAAGCCGAACGCAGCGGCCTGGTCAGCCGCGTCGTCCCCCAGGCCGAGCTTCTGGCCGAAGCGCTCAAGACCGCGCAGGCGATTGCCGCCATGCCCCCGCTGGGTGCCATCGCGGTCAAGGAACTGGTCAACCTCGCCTTCGAGACGACCCTCGATCAGGGGATCGTGGCCGAGCGGCGCACGTTCCAGGTGCTGTGCGCGACACAGGACAAGGCCGAAGGCATGGCCGCCTTCGTCGAAAAGCGCGCCGGGGTCTGGAAGGGGAAGTAGAAAAAAGGGGCAGGGGAGGGGGCCGACCGGCCCCTTCACCCCCCTTGTATCAGGTGTTTGTGGTATTCAGCGCTTGACCTGACACTTGACCCCGCCTGCCTGAAGCTTGCTGCACAGCGCATTGGCCGAGGCCAGATCGCCGGGGACGGCCTGAAGGCGGTAGACCGTGCCGATGTCGGCCTTGCCCGCGATCACGCGGTGGTTGATGCCCTTGAGTTCCTCGTGCGCGACGACGAGCTTGGACCAGCCGGTTTCGGCCAGGGCCTGGGTCGAGAAGGCGCCGACCTGCACGCCCACGCCGCTGACGACCGGGGACGGAGCCGGGGCGGCAGGCTTGGCCGCGTTCTTCTCCGCAGGCTTTTCACTGGCCGCAGCCAGCGGAGCGACAGCCAGCGGAGCGACTGGGGCGTTCGAGGCCGTGCCGGCGGCCAGATCGGCGGCGGGGTGCTCGCCCTCGCTGACCTTGAAGCTCGAATCACCGGTGCCCTGGAAGGTCTTGCCGCCCGGATCCTTGGGTGCGACCTTGTAAGGCTCGCGCGAGGCTTCGATCAGGCTGCCGTCGGCGGCGGCGACCGGTGCCTCGCGGTGGGTGAACCAGTAGACCCCGCCCACGATCGCGGCCAGCACGATCAGCGAAATCACGCCCAGCGCGATCAGGCGGCCATTGTCGGGGCCTTCGTCGTCCTGATCGACATCGTCGGCGCTTTCGAGCCAGGGCAGGCGATCCTGCGAGCCCAGATCGAGTGCGTCGGCGGCGGGGGATTCGTGCCCGAACGAGGTGCCTGGCCCCTGCGGCTGCC
>Ga0075011_10000268_pt1 | contig 27590 bp, 30 predicted proteins | sample TARM_MetaG_T_14_FD_72354 | JGI IMG/M metagenome (GOLD analysis project Ga0075011, IMG submission 72354) | Freshwater microbial communities from Pennsylvania, USA, analyzing microbe dynamics in response to fracking - TARM_MetaG_T_14 | ecosystem: Environmental > Aquatic > Freshwater > River... | reverse complement strand
CTTCTTTATCTATACGAATAAAATCTAGATCAATAGAAGAATTAGAAAATGCTTTTTCACATCTATCATATATTTCAGGGTTATAGCGTTTTAATTCTGCTAAGTAGCAAGAAGCCTTAAACATAAACATGCCACTATTCCAAAAATAATCTCCAGATTCTAAATACGATTCAGCCGTTTTTTGATCGGGTTTTTCCACGAAGCAACCTATCTTCCTACAGTTATCTTCCGTAGATGTCGCTAAACTTTTAATATAACCATACCCGGTTTCAGGAGAGGTCGGTACAATACCGAAGGTCACAAGTTTACCTTGTTCAGCATATTTAGAGCCTAGAGCAACAACAGATTCAAATGACGTAATATCTTCTATAACATGATCCGCCGCTAATACTAACAAAATAGGGTTCTTATCAGAACTTACTTTTAAAGCCTGAAACGCTGATAAAGCTATCGCCGGAGCAGTATTTCGACCAACTGGTTCCAGTAATATCCCCGAATGCTTTACATTTAGTTGACGAGTTTGCTCAGCGGCAATAAAACGATGCTCTTCATTACAAATTAGAATTGGTGCACAATGTTCGATACCAGATAAGCGAACGATAGTCTCCTGAAGCATCGAATGACTACCTCTCACCGCTAAAAACTGTTTCGGATACAGCTCTCTAGAGAGAGGCCACAAACGGCTACCCGTTCCCCCGGCTAAAATAACAGGTAGTAACAATACAAATTCCTCAATAAGATTAACAACGATTTAGATAAATGGTTATATTAATAATACTAAATTTACCTTTCCATTAATGTAGGAAAAGCCAACCAAGGATGTAGGCGGAACTCTTGAAATGAACAAGGATTTTCTTGTAAAAATAATTAATACGAAATCTAAATATTTAAATATAAAAATTAATATCTAGCAACCGCCATCAATACTCTCATAATGAACATCGGCATAACCTTGTGACTCCATAGCTGTAAAGTAATATACGACTGCGCAATTATCTCGAAGGCTAAGCCCCTTAGGTATAAACGCTAACGCGTAACCGTCCATCCCATTTCCAAAAAATCCGCTCACTTTATCTGGTCGATAACACACAGATTCATCACAAGTAACAACAACCAATTCGATTAATGTAAAACCTTTTGCATTCTTCATCTAAACAGCCCAAACTCAATACTTATAAAACAGAACTATTAAATTTTCGCCGAACTGAAGTAAAAACCTTACGAACAAGCTAAGGCAGGATAATTCCTACGGACAAACAATCCAAAACCTCCTCTTTTCGATATGTTCACTTTAAAATGTCATTGTCGAAATAAGTAAATATGACAATGTGAACCCTATAATCTAATAAAATATCGCCGATAGATGCTGATACAATCAGAATTGTCTGATGGCTTTCTCCTACTACCAAAATACAATAGTCCTTTTGTTTCGATGTTTCTCCAACCTCTAAGTGCCTTGACGTTTGTCAAATTGATTGTGGTTGATTATTACAATACGAAACACTTGAACGTTAATATGAAGGTTTTATGAGTACGGAATTTTATCAAAGTAATATCACGATATTACAGAATCGTTGTCCAGAATTGGCCGATGCCATTGAAGCACATGATATTAGTCATTTAAATTTTGAGGTCATTGAACATGCTGTAGCGACTCTATCTATTAACGGGATTCAACTAAGCAGTGCTTATGACCCGGTAGAAGAAGCACTTGCATATCGAAGCATGACATCTGGTGATACCTACCATATATGGGGATTTGGAATAGGGTCAGTTCCAGAAATACTACTCAACGATAAAAGTTTAAAAAAAATTCACATTTATATTTATAATTTAGATGTAATAAAACTCGTTATTAGTCTTATGCCTAAATTTTGGTTTTCTGACAAAAGAATAGAACTTCACTATATCCATCAAGATATGCCTAATCAGAATATAATTCTGAAAAACCTATTTACTATGGATACATTCATCATTAACTCCGATCTTCAACTGGCTAAAAAAAGCTCACTAGATTTGTCTTGGATCGTTCATAGAGTCGAAAATCGAGCGATTTCATTACGAGTCAATCGATCTCATATGAATCCGAAGCATATGGAAAAATTGCTAAATATCGACAAAGAAAACTATTCTCTTCTTAAAAAATTGCCAGTTATAGATTATTTAGTGGATGCTGCTAAAAATAGCTTCAAACACGTATTGTGTATTGGTTCAGCCCCCTCACTTGACGCACATATTGAAGATGTTAAAGTACTAGTGAACCAACCCAACCGCCCACTAATAATTGCACCCACTACAGCTCTAAAAGCCCTGTTAAAAAACAATATCAAACCTGATATTGTAGCGGTTATAGAAATTCGTACCAAACTTGAAAACATACCATTTGAACAAATGGATGAGAACACGATATTAGTGGCAAGTAGTAGGATGAATAAAGCTGTCTTTGAAAACTGGAAAGGAAAAAAATACTACTTACACCCGCATGATGAAACATATAAAAACGCCAATAAACAGTTTCCTTCTAAGTATCGATTAAATGTTTTTGGTTCTGTCATTCACCCGATAACAAACTTAGCCATGTTACTTGGGGCAAAAACTATACGACTTATTGGTTGCGACTTTGGGTTTCCCAATGATAGAACTCACGCATCATCCAATAACAATAAAAAAATAAATATGAACGTAGAAGTAGTAAATGGTTATGGTGAACTAATAAAATCTTCCCCAACATATCGTATGTTTTGTTCAGGAATGGAGAACCTTATTGCCCAACGTCCTGATATTGATTTTATCAACATGAGCCGAATGGGTGCTAAAATTATCGGAGCCAGATATGAAGATGAGGACAAATAAATGCAATTCTTAGATATTAAAGAGACCCTGAAGAAATCAGCAGTCGCTTATTATGGTAATGACCATGATTTGGCATCTTACTTACTGCAAGGGTGCCTACGTCAGATGTCTCTTCTTCCTCTAAATATTAACCAAGCGAACTATTTAAATATTATGATTAAAGACATCACTGATATTGCTAATAGGAGCGATTATACTCGACTGGCTGATGTAATCATGTTTGAATTCATCCAGAACTTTCCTGATTTCGATACTTTACTCATTACTGATACAAAGACCAGCAACTAGTCTTCACTTCCTAAGGCCGCAATAATTATTGTGGCCTTTGCTTTACGAACAAACTACCACAATCTCACCCACAACCCCCTACATAATCAGAATTATCTGATAGTTTTATTCACACATAAAAATAAAATATCTCACCTTATATTCATGAATTCGATGCCTCTTGAGGTGTCGTAAGTACCTACTAACCTAGTGACCCTGAGACATGTTGAAAGGCTTACAGATATTTAATTCCAAACTCGCGATTCCTATCGTGCTATTGATGATACTTGCAATGGTCATTCTGCCCTTGCCTGCTATCTTGCTTGATGGATTCTTCACTTTTAACATCATGCTCGCCATCGTGGTTCTGCTGGTAAGTAGTACTGTAAAGCGCGTTCTCGATTTCTCCGTATTCCCATCGTTGCTGCTGATTGCAACTCTGCTTCGTCTTACTCTGAACGTTGCATCTACACGTATCGTACTTCTTGAAGGTCACAACGGTGGTGATGCTGCCGGTAAGGTTATTCAGTCGTTCGGTGAAGTGGTTATCGGTGGTAGTTACGTTGTTGGTATCGTGGTATTTACCATTCTGATGATCATCAACTTTGTGGTAATCACCAAAGGTGGTGAACGTATTTCCGAAGTCTCCGCTCGATTTACACTTGATGCCCTTCCGGGTAAACAGATGGCAATCGATGCCGACTTAAACTCAGGTAACATCGATCAGGAACAAGCGCGCCTGCGTCGTAAAGAAGTCGGTGATGAAGCCGAATTCTACGGTGCAATGGATGGTGCGAGTAAATTCGTTCGAGGCGATGCCATTGCCGGTCTAATGATCCTGTTCATCAACTTGATTGGTGGTGTACTAATCGGTATGTTCGAACACCAATTGACAGTTGCCGAAGCATTCCAGACATACGCACTGTTAACCATTGGTGACGGTCTTGTCGCTCAGATCCCATCCCTGTTACTGGCGACCTCAGCAGCGATCATTGTTACTCGTATCAGTGACAATGAAAACGACATTGCGCAAGTTGTTAACAAGCAGATTTTAGCTTCACCTTCAGTCCTGTATATGACTGCCGGTGTGATGTTTGTTATCGGTAGTGTGCCGAACATGCCACACCTGGCCTTCTATACCTTCAGTTGTACTATCGGTTTTGTAGCGTGGCGACAAAGTAAAAAAGATGACGACATAGAACAGCGGTTGCAGCAAGATGTTGAAGCGCCGATTGATAATAAATCACTAAAAGAGCAGCCGCTCGACTGGGGGATTATTCCTGCCGTTGATGCCATTGCTTTGCGTCTCGGATTTAAGCTTGTTCCCCTAGTAACAAACAAAGAACAAAACTCACTGCTGAAAAGTATTCGCGGCTGCCGTAAAACCCTCAGTGAACAAATCGGTTTTGTGATCCCTGAAGTGGTGATTCGGGACGATCTGGCACTCAAGCCTGCCGAATACGTCATCTTAGTTGATGGGGATGAAATTGAGCGAGGTGAAGTTTATCCTGACATGCTAATGGCAGTGGGCCCGGGTGTGACTTCTGCCAACTTAGACGGAACATTAGGCGTCGACCCGGCGTATCGCTTGCCAGCTCTTTGGGTAAGCAAAGAAGACAAAACTAAAGCGATTAACTTAGGTTTTCAGGTTATCGATATTCACGATGTGATTGCAACTCACGTCAGCAAAGTGTGTACCGAGCATCTGGACGGAATCTTCAACTATGACGATGTAAAAGCACTCAACCTGCGCTTATCACATGAACATCCGGAACTGGCTGAAAGCCTATCCACAACGCTGACACCCAACTTGCAGATGATGGTGATTCGTCAGTTGCTGGCAGAACAAGTACCGATTATTAACGTTCGCACGATTGCCAACACGCTGATTGAAAGCGGCGATAAAATCAAAGATCCGATTCTGCTGGCTTCGAATATTCGGGTTGCGCTGAAACGGACCATTTTGAACCTGGTTTCACCAAACTCAAAAGCGCTGAATGTGTTTACTTTAGGTGGTCAAGTCGAACAGGATATTAAAGCTGGCATTACTTTGGCACAACAGAACGATCCAAATACGCCGCTTGATGGTGTGCCTCTCGCTCCTGAAATTCTGCAGAAGTTCCAGAATCGTATGCCTTCGATTGTACAAACCATGCAAACTCAGGGTATGACGCCTGTACTATTGGTCACACCCATGGCGCGCCCTATCATTAGCAAACTGGCGAGAGCATTTGCAAAGGGACTGATTGTACTCTCCTTTAATGAGATTCCTAACGAGTATCAGATCAATCCGCTGGGACAGATTGATTAAACCGCAAAAGGCTTCTCACTGAGAAGCCTTTTTATTCCGAACAAACTAATGTTGTTCAACGCTATTTTCCCCCGTCACAGTAACACTCAGCTCACGACCGGATTCAGAATTCATAACCTTGATACGATCCCCTACCATGCCATCTTCAAGAGCAACACCCATTGTTTCTAAAGAGAAACTCGACGACTGGTACGAGATAGTCACGTGGTGTCCTTTGGTTACTGTGTGATCCAATTCAAGGTGTCTGCGTGTCAATATCTGATCCGTTCTGACAGAGCGTCGTAACCGGCTGCCAACCACATCATCAATGTACTGATACACCGCCCCTTTTAAGCGCAGTGTCTCTAACTTTAACGTCAAGTCCTCTGCTGCTACCCGGTGACCTTTTTTCAATGGCCTTTTGGTTGCCACCACTTTGGTATCGATACTGACAGTAGTCACCGCTTTAACACGCCAGTCGCTACCACACTCCACCCACCAGGATTCCGTTCCAAGAAAGGTATCATTAGGTTTATCAGAAAACAGCGGCTGTTGGCACGCTGGTAGGCTATTGATTGCATTGGCGATTCTGAAATTGATTTGCAGGTTTTCAAACGCAGAAAACCGCCCATTAAGAGCGGTTTCAATTCGATTGAATAAATAAGATTCAACTTGCTGTTGTGCAGAATCCGCCCATGCAGGTCCACAGGCGATAAGAAGAGATAACAGGAGTGGTGATTTACGCATTCACCTCTACTCGCAGAGTTTCAACAGCATCCTGAATAACTTGCTGTTGCTGTACGACTAAACGTGTATGTAAGTCCGTTTTATTCTGACACTCTAAGATCAGCTCATGAAGCTCATCCGTCGCTATTTTCATCGTTTGCTGAGTTTTACCACTCATTCGGTTAATCAGTTCAGTCGCATAACGATTATGAGTACAGCCAAGTTGTTCGGCTAATGCCTTGCGTTCAAAATGTAGCTTACGCAAAGACTCACTCAACTCCGTCGCTTTCTGATTGTATTCGCTCACTTTCTCATGATCGAACTTCAAACTGTACTGGCGAATTTCATCAAGTGTTAAAGAAAGACTCTGTGCTACTTTTGCACTTTCTACCGTGGCTTGAAAGTAGCTTTTTAGCAGTTCTTTTTTATCCATTATTCCAGTTTACCCATTAACCTGATTTACCTATCAATCCAGGTTGGCTAGCACCTTGGCTAACTCTCCCATATCAAATTTAAGGCTACCATCATCGATTTTCTGTTTAATTTCTTCCACTCGAGCAAAATCAATTTCATCCATTGCTTTTAGTGATTGGCTACCTTGTGCAATGATGTTCTGTTCGTGCATATTAATGTCTACTTGTTGTTTCGCCGGAGCAGTCGACTCTTGGGTGCTTTTAGTCACAGTTTGAGTCGCTGCCTGAACATCTTGTAAACTGTAAACTGCGTTGTTCGCTTCAATTTTCATGGCTAGTACTCCTGCCTGTCGTTAATCTCTTCAATAGATGTTTACGGCAATAATTTAAGTTTTATTTCATTTTTTTATTAAAGAAACGACATTTTCTCGGTTAGGACCAACATAGTGCTTCTGAATGGCTTTCAGAGCAGAGATACCATTACTTTCAAACAGTGATTTAATCGTCGTACCAATCTCTTCTGTCGCTGTATGACAAAAGCCTATCAGCTTATCCGCCACGTCACGCTGAGAGTGTAAAACCTCCAGCGCATAAGCGTGCATCTCATTCACACGCTCAATAACCGCATCAATTGCCGCCATTGCATCAGCCGCTCTGATATCTAGCATTGTGATCATTTCTACTGTGGCATAACGGGTCTGCGCAGCAACTGTAATTGGATTACCTTCCGGGTAACGGCCTCCTTGACCGGACACAAAAATCTTGAGATCCCATTTACGCCACATTGAATCCGGCATCGCAATCACTAAGCCACTTTGCTCATCACGACGCAAACGCATATGACCAAACGCGAACATCGCTGAGAACTGCTCAAACAAGCCCTGGTCAGATTCAACACGATCGAATGCCAGCGGTATCATCTGATTATTAATATACAGAGTGACCAGTTCGTTGGTTAACCGCTCACGTGCTAAATCAAGCCCGGGGACATAAAAATCAATTTCCGCCACACCAGAAGTAATCGGTGCGAACGAAGAATCTATTACATACCGTCCAAACAGTTGGCTATTTACCGCATTCATAATGCTGCGTTTATGAATATCAATATCATTGAGATCAGTTGCAGACTCGCCCCCGGATGCAACCAAACGCTTTATTTCAACCATTGAACGCGCGATGGTTTTGAGTAGGTCAACCGACAACATCAAACCATTCACCGTTCGGTGAGAATCCGCAAGCTCTGCAATCAAACGAGGTCGCTCTTTCAAGCGACTCAGCGCCTGATTTGACAACGTATGTGTTGCATTGATTCTACTGACCGAACTGGTTTGTTCACTTTTAGACAAGCGCCCAGTGGCTACGCGGGACGTATTCTGCCCGCGTAATGGTGAAGTCGAATTGGAGTTGGATATGGATTGAGAGCGCACTTAGCCCAGACCTTACGACAAGCGAATTTCGTTAGAAATGCTGAGCTGAATCGCACCTTCACCTTGCAGGCGACGAACGATGTCCAGAATTTCCTTACGGGCTCCTTCCACTTGGCTAACAGGCACAGCTCCAATGCGCTGAATGTTCTCTTTCAACTGGGTCGCAAGACGATTAGGCATGGTATTAAAGATAAATGCGCGGTTTTCTTCCGGAAGACCTTTCATTGCAAATGCCCACTGCTCGATAGTCACTTCATTGTTGATGACATCAATCGTCTCCTGACTCTGAGTAAACAATGAGTAGAAGTCGAACATTGCTTCCTGGATTTCTTCAGCCATTTTTTCATCACGCTGAGTCAGATATTCAAATATCACTGATTTGTCACCTTGTAATCGGTTGATAATATCTGCAACTACCTTGGTACTCTTAATCGTCTGAGGTGCACCATCGTTATAGTTATCACGACAGCGGGTGATCAGATCTTTAAGCGTCTCAGTGATACCCGAGGTTAATACCTGAGTCTGAGAAATCTGATAAATCAGCTCATTGCACTCTTCAACGCTATACTGCTCCAGTACCTTCGACGCGTAGTCGAGTGGTAAGTGAGCCACCAGCAATGCTTGCATAGTGATATGTTCATGGCGCAGATCTTCGACCAGAATATCCGCCGGAATCCAGGCCAATGGCTCAGCATGGGTGCGTATTTCATCACCGTAGATTTCTGAAACCAAATCTTTAGCCAGGTTACCATTGAGGGTCTTATCCAGGACATTCGTCAGGTACTGACGTGTACCGCCAATAATACCTGAATGCATACGGAAATCTTCGAAGAATCCCACGATAGAGCGCAGAGCATCATTCGCTTTAATGTCTTTCATCTTACTCATTGAATGTGCCAAACGCTTGATTTCATCATGCGTAAAGCCTTTCAACACTTCAGAACTGATATCTTCACCTAAAGTAAGGATAAGCAGTGCCACCCCCTCAACATTCTGATGGGCACTTCTCGGGTTTTCCAATTCTTCACTCATGCATGCATCCAGGTTCTTAGAATTTCAGTTACACGCTTAGGATCATTTTGCGCAATCATCTTCAGATGCTGGATCTGAACCTCTAATGGGCTATCAGACTCAGGTAAATTATCATCCATTGCTTTAATGCCAGCTGCATCAAGAGACAATGTATCGGAACTGTTGGCTAATGCGCCTGAACCTTGCCCATTATCAGCCAATGCAGCGACTTCAGAGTTCGCATCAATGTCTAATGGATTATCACCTTCAACATCTAACTCATCCCCCTTAGTCAGGTACTGAGCCAATGGACGAAGAACCAGAACAATCAGTAATACTGCAACCAAAGCCCCAAACAGGTATTTAATTGGCTGAAGAATATCCGGATCTTTATACCAGACAACTTGCTGCGCATCCGGCATGCTCGAGGCAACAAACGGGAAACTGGTTACATAGATCATGTCGCCACGTTCTTCTTCAAACCCGACCGCACTTCTTACTACATTTTGCATGCGCTCCAGCGAAGCATCCGACCAGCCAGTTTCACCAGCCATACTCTCATTAACAATGACAGAAATGGTTAACTTCTCAACCACACCCTGTTGGTGCTGAACATGAGTAACCTTGCCACCCACCGCATACTCACGTTTAGATTCGTTACGGCTTGCTTTCGCTCTGTTTTGCGCTGCTTGTTGACCTTGCTCGCCTTGCTCAGCGTCTTGAGCCCTGACTTCTTCGTCAGTTACCGGAGGTGTATTACTCAATGCGCCCGGAATTCCCAATGCCAAACTGCCGTTGTTCTGATCGTTCATCAGCGTTTCCGCCCGAACAACCGGGTTAGAGTAGGTTTCTTCCGTTTCCTGACGTTTAGAGAAATCCACTTTAGCCGATACCTGAACTCGAAAATTCGATGCCCCCATAATCGGGGTCAACATATCGGAAGCCTGAGAAACCAGGTGCTTCTCAATATTACGGCGATATTCTGTTTGACGATTTGTCGAAACTGCCAAATCATCCAGTGAGGTATCTTTTGATAGCAAACGTCCGTATTGGTCGACAACTCTGACGTTTTCGGGTTTCAGACCAATCACCGCACCTGAAACCAAATTAACAATAGAATCTACCTGACCAGCTTTAAGATCCATTCCATCAAGCAACTGGACCATAACAGAGCCCCGTGCCTGTTCCTGATCTTTACGCTTAAACAATGAGGCCTTGGGAATAGCCAGGTGTACACGTGCAAGCGCGACCGATTCCATCGTAACAATACTGCGAGCCAGTTCCCCCTCAAGAGCGTGACGGTAACGTGCCGTCTCCATAAACTGGCTCTCGCCCAGTGAATCCGTACTTGCTAACGTATCGAAACCGCTCGGTAATTGCTGTTTAAGGCCTTTTGCTGCCAATATCATTCGTGTTTTGGCCACTTCATTGGTCGGAACCATAATTTGGCCGTTATCACTATTGAGCTCGTACTTAAGTCCGGACTGATCTAAAAGTTGCAGAACCTGACTGGAATCATAATTAGATGAAGTGCTGTAAAGTGGACGATAGCCCTCAGCAGAGGCCCAAAGCATAACCACAATGATCGCTGCAGAGATCATTGAAAATATTGTGATAATGACAACGTTACGTTGCGAGCTGCTCCAGAACGACTTTACACTCTCCACGGCAGATTGTAATTTGTCGGACGCACTAGAAGCTACAACCGTAACCCCTTTCTCATTTGCCATAAATTAAAAGCCTATTACCACTAAACTGCCATCTTAATGATGTCATTGAAATTCGTTACCATCTTATTTCTAACTTGCATTAAAGCCGAAAAAGAAAGCTGCGCCTTTTGCGCAGCTACTGTCGCGCCAATCAGATCATCACTCTGACCTAACTCTACTGCTGTAATTTTTGCTTCTGCAGTCTTTTGGCGCGCGTCAACAGTATCAAAAATTCCTTTCAATGTGCTGCCAAACTCAAGCCTTGAGGACATTCCTACGCGAGTATCAGATAGTTCGACAATATTAGTTAATGGGTTCTGAGTAATTGCCTGATTTTGCGCCAGGCGACTGATCATTGATTGTTCAACGGCAGTAATTGCATTAATTTCCAAAACGTTCTCCTAACGCCTTTCTGTTTGAAAAGCGTACAAAAATTATTTTCTTACCAGTTCAATTTCAACACGGCGGTTTCTATCTCGCCCTTCTTCGGTACTGTTAGTGGCTATCGGATAGCGAGAACCGTGTCCCCTGAGCTCCATCATGTCTTCAGGAACTCCCGCTAGCATCATCCAGTAAGAAACATCCTGAGCGCGACGCTTTGAAACACTTAAATTCACTACCACATCGCCATGGCTGTCAGAGTGGCCACTGATCATGACTTTTTTGATTTTCTTATCAAACAGCACCAGTTGAGCAATCTCTGCCACCTGCTCTCTCTGCTCAGGCGTGATCGCTAACGCGCCAGATTTAAAATTAAAAACCGTTTTACGTGCTTCCTGAAAACTCACCGGCGGTAACGCTGTTGTACAGGTTTGAAACGTCCGGAACGCTTCATCCATATTAGCGGTAGGAAACGTCACACTGTGGAAATCATCGCGAATGGTCAGCCAAGCGCCAGCCATCACATCTCGATAGACAAATTCAGCTCCCTGCATGACCTGTGCTGACTTTTTATTACGCTCAAATTCCGTCACCATTGTCGACTCGTAAAGATTGTTCCCCCATACCGGTGGCTCAGTTTCGATCACCATGCTGTCATTAAACGAACCAACACTGCGACCAGAAATAAGCAGAGTAATAGGCTTACCCGCAACCACATCAAATTTTGCGTTAATACCGGAATGCATATCAGCAACTGAGAGATTACAGGTGTCATCTTTCTTGACCGCCTGCCAGTTCACTTCATCAAAAGGAACAACATAGTCCGCAGCAGAAGATGCAAAGGCAGCACTAGATAGCGCTGCCACAATTAAAACTTGGAGTTTCATGTTTACTTACATCAAATCAAACAAAGAAGAACTGTTCATCACGGTAGAGAACACCGTTTGCGATGCTTGCAGCGTCGTCATACTCTGCGTTAAGCGCACAGAAGCTTCCGCATAGTCCAGAGCATTGATATCGGTTTTGACCGTTTCAGCATAAAGCGCAACGTCTGCGTTATTCACCGCCATACGATCCAGTGAGTTAAAGTTCGCACCTAAAATCGTTACTGTATTGAGTGCGCTTTTTTGCGTCGCATCTGCACTGTCTATCGCAGCGCCAAGAATGTCATTCTTGTCGGCTGTCGGTTTTTTTAATTCAGCAATAGCAGCATCTAAAGTGGTAAAGAAATCTAAGCTCCCTTGCAGCACTTCTTCGGCGGTAAAGTTGTTATTCATGGTTCCATCTTCACTCACCTTGGTACTACGATGGTCCGCGTTTCCACCAAAAGAATAAGTAATAGGCGTCGTTGAATCATCAACCACCAATGCTTGTGAATAAACGTCGGTACCTGAAAACAGGTAAACACCATCCGACTTTTTATTAAAGGTGTTTATAGCCTGCTCTCGCAGTGACTCAAGCTCGGCAATAATACCTGCGCTGGATTCTTCACTCACAGTTGCGTTATTCGCCTGTAATAACAAATCATGGACTTCCAGTGTCAAATCATTAAATGACATCAGGTAAGTTTCATACTCAGTATATTTAGACTGAACATCTGCGATATTACGCGAATACTGCTCTGCGCTTGAGATGGTCTTGTCCAGCCCAAGCAGTTTCATTGAACCACTAGGATCGTCTGACAGGCTATTAATTTTATTTCCCGTCGCAATCTGCTCTGCGACACGGTTAATTTCCACATTAGAGCCCATCATGGCTCGTGTCATCATCGATGAGAATTGTGAATCAGTTACACGCATAATGTTCTCCTATTAGAATGAATTCAGCACAGTGTCGAACATCTGGCTTGCGGTAGAGATAACCTTCATGTTTGCCTGATAAGCATTCATATACATCATTAGGTTGGCCGCTTCTTCATCTGAGCTGACAGCACTAATACTGTCACGTGCTGTCTGAGCTTCGCTGATACTGATAGAAGCAGTATTAAAATTGTTTTGAGCCTGTTGCGTAGCAATACCGACATAACCGTTAATTTGTGCATAAGCGTCATACAGGTTTTGCTGCGATCCGCCAATCATGATTGGTTTGTTTGCCAACTCTGCCAAAGCCGTTGCAATACCACCGTCACCAACACTGCCGGTTTCAGAAAACGCCAGCTCTTCAGCGGTAATATCCGTTAACGACAATGAACTAGCCGGATTATTCGAATCATAAGTGAACAGATCTTTACCAGCGTCACCGTTAAGGTCTTTACCTCCGGCGAGAATAGCATTCACCTCATCAGCAAAGCCTTTGGCAATATCGTTGATGTCATCCATCATTGGTAAATACTGGTCATTTTTCAGATCTGCAATCGCACCCAGTGCACCACCTTTAGGATCGTTCAGTGCTACACTCTGACCATTAAAATTCAGCACTAAATCTGTGTTGTAAGCCCCACCGACAGAGGCATCCAGCGACACCTGAGCAACACTCTGGCCGGATACGAGTGGCTGACCAGATTTCGTCGATAGCTCGACCGTACCGTCATCTTTCGTCAGAACGTTCAAACCAATAGATTTGGAAAGCTCGTTGAGCTGAAGGTCAAGTGCATCCTGCAGGCTGGCAATATCCTGCCCCTGTCCTGAAGCAGTACGGATCTGTTCATTTAATTTAGCGACATTCTCCAGTTGGCTATTGAGACTTTCGATAGCCTGATCCTGACTGCGCATCAACGTACTCAGTTCATTTTCGATCTGGCTCATGGTGCCGTTAAAACGTGAAGCTAGGCTTTTCGCGTTAGCCAGCACCTGATTGCGGTAAACCAAAGATTCCGGGCTCAATGTTGCTTCGTCTAATGAAGCAAAAAAATCATCAAAACCGGTACTTAAGTTCAGGCCTTCCATCCCCAGCACGTTCTCAATACCTTGCATACCCACCATATAGGTCTGTGAATACTGCATATCCTCGCCAGCAGCGCGTAAACGATTAATAGCGGCCTGATCAGACACACGGCGAATACTTGCTACCGTTACGCCATCGCCTGCGCCATAGTTACCGGAGCCGCCATACACAACGGTGGCCTGATCAACCACTTTGCGGGTATAACCCGAGACGGTCATATTCGCCGTATTTTGTGCTGTCACGTTCATAGCAATCTGATTTGCCATTAAACCTGATAAGCCGATGTTATACATACTCATGGTTATACACTCCCTACGTCTTGGCCTGACAGCTGTTGATACAACAGTTCAGCAAGGCCAAATGAGCTTTGTTTGGTCACGGAAATGGCTATTTGATTATCAAGCATGCCCTGAAACATTCCGTTTGAATTATTTGATAATGGATTGTCTTCATCACCCAGAGCTTCTGTTGCCGTTCTCATACGTTTAAACATTTCTTGGACAAAGATGGCTTCGAACTGTTTTGCAACCTCACGCAACGCAGCATCTTCATCCTGATGGTTTTTCAGAGAGTTCAGTGACGTCGGGTCAAACTGTAAGGCTCGATTGTCATCAAACTTAAGTGATGACATATCTCCGGCAGAAACCAGTGCACCATCATAAAGTGACGCCATGTTCTGGTTGAGTGATGAAGCCATAACCTGTTGTGCTGTAGAAGTAACATCTTGGGCATGGTTTGATAACCGCTCTGACACCGAAGCAGAATTTAACGGCGCATAATCAGCGATACCTGACACCTGAGCTGGATTAACCCTGATATTTTCAACTTCACTGGCCGTTTCAACGTTGTTTAGCGCATCGACAGAAATCATTGGATTTATCATCAAATCACCACCAACTCACCGTTGATAGCCCCGACTTCATCCAGTGCCTGAAGGATTTGCATCAAGACCGTAGGTGAAGCACCAATTTTATTAACGGCATCGACAATTTCCTGCAACTGCGTGCCTTCAGGCCATACCATTGCGCCATTATCAACTTCGCTGATATTGATGTTCGAATCGTTAACCACGGTTGTCTGTCCCGGCGCATTAAACGCACCCGGCGAGTTAGGCTGAGACACATATTGATCTTCGCGAATCGATACCGTTAATCCGCCCTGAGAAACAATCGCTTCGCTGACCGTAACACCTTTGCTCATTACGACAGTGCCGGTCCGAGAATTGAAAACAATCTTCGGAGCTTCAGCGCCTTCGTCTACATCCAGCTTTTCAATCATCGACAGAAACATAATTCGATCTTCGCTGTCGTGGGGAGCAGCAACTTCAACTAATCCTTTATTTACGGCTTTCGCAACGCCACGACCAAAAGTTTTGTTGATCGCTTTGGAGATATTCAATGCCGTTTGATAATTTGGTGTTTTGAGCTGTAGGTGCAGGGTCGGATCATCATCTTCGGCACCAAGAGCGGCACGTTCTAAAGTCGCACCATTCGGAATACGAGCCGCGGTTGGCGTATTATTGGTAACGCTGGAGCCATCGTTAGCAGTGACTTTATAACCACCAACAATAAGATGCCCCTGAGCAACCGCATAAACGTTACCATCAACTCCTTTCAATTCGGTCATCAGCAACGTGCCGCCTTTAAGACTTTTGGCATCACCAATCGAAGCAACGGTAACATCCAAAGTCTGGCCCGGACCTTTATGAGAGCTGACAACCGCAGTCACACTTACCGCTGCAACGTTTTTCGTTTTAGGTTTGGTACCTTCTTCCAGTTGCACACCAAACTGCTGAACCATATTGACAATCGACTGCTGGGTAAATTTAACCTGCGATTTATCACCGGTACCATCGAGACCAACAACAACGCCGTAACCAATCAACTGGTTCGTACGGTCACCATAAACATCCGTGATATGACTGATAGGTGCTGCCATTACAGCCCCAGAAAATAAACTGACAAACACTGCCATCATGCAGTGTTTGATATTAACTATGCGCTTCATTAAAACGGCATCCACGGAGAATTAAAGAACTGTGTTAACCAACCGGCTGAGTTAGTGTCGGCAAACGCCCCCCGGCCAGAGTAGGTAATTCGCGCATCAGCAATACGCTGGGAAGAAAGCGTGTTATCAGAACCGATATCACTCGCGCGAACATTACCCGTTAAGCGGATAAACTCATCGCCCTGATTCAATTTCAACCACTTCTCTCCACGTACCCGCAGTACACCGTTTGGCATAACCTGATAAACCGTAACAGTGATAGAACCGCTCAAGCTATTGCCCTGTTTAGATGCGGCACTACCACTAAAATCTCTGTCGCCATTTACGCTGGCACCGAACTGCTCATAAGTACGACCACCAATACTTGGTACGCCTAATGACGCGCCGGAGCTTTTACCATATTTTGTTGTCGCGCTTTTATCGGACTCAGTCCGTTCATCCAGCAATACCGTTAAGATATCGCCAACACGATAAGCACGGCGGTCCTGAAACAGCGTCATTGATGCATTGCCGGCATATAGGCTGCCTTTGCTCACACGCTCAACTTCATAATTCAATTCCGGCGGTGCATACGCTTCATCGTCCGGTTTCGGCGGAACAAACTCACTGGTCCTTCCGGCGCAACCCACTAGCAAAGCAATAATGGCAAAGAACGATATTTTTTTAGCCCAGTCTGTCAGGTTGATTAACCACATATCACTAACCTTTGACTTAAGTATGGTTAGCAAGATATTGCAGCATGTTATCTGCTGCGCTGACCATCTTGGCGCTCATCTCGTAAGCGCGCTGAGTCGAGATCATATCGACCATCTCTTCCACGACCTGAACGTTTGAGGTTTCAAGTGCGCCCTGTTTGATAAAGCCTGCCCCTTCGGTACCGGCAGCCAGCTCCATTGCTTCACCCGATGCTTCTGTTTCACCCAATAAGTTTCCGCCCAGCGCAGTTAAACCCTGAGGATTCATAAACTTAACCAGTGTAATCTCACCCAGTGCCTCTGGTTCAGTTTCACCACTTACCGTCGCTGTTACCGTACCATCTTCAGCAACCGACACTAACGTAGCGTTGTCTGGAACAGTAATTTCAGGCTGTAACAAGTAGCCCTGATTGTTTACCAGAGAACCATCGGCGTTAATGTGGAATTCACCATTGCGGGTATAGAGCATCTCACCGTCAGGACCTTCAATCTGGAAGAAACCATCACCCATGATCGCTAGATCCGTTTGTTGAGATGTGTTGTTAATGTTGCCCTGAGTAAAGACTTTAGCTGTACCTGCAACACGAACGCCATTACCCAACTGAATACCCGTTGGGTGAACATTCAGATCATCCGTGCCGGTACCTGCTTGTTTCTCAATGGCGTAAAACAGATCTTCAAACTGTACCCGGTCACGTTTAAAACCAACGGTATTCACGTTAGCCAGGTTATTCGATATCGCCGTCATCTTAGAATCCTGAGCTGCCATACCGGTTTTTGAAATCATTAATGCGCTATGCATAATCTACCTTTAAATTTTTATTACGCTTTCAGCAACTGATTGCCAAGCTTGTCAATTTCAGATGCAGTCGCCATTGCTTTTACCTGCATTTCATACTGGCGAGAAAGTGACATCATGCTCACGAGTTCTTCCAGGCTGGATACATTACTTGACTCCAGATACCCCGAACGTACTTTTACATCCGGATCAGCGGCCAACATGTTGCCATCTTTGGCAACAAACAGACCTGAATTATCTAACGTCATATCGAAGTAATCCGGATTTACTGTTTTCAGTGTGTCAATTTCCATTTCCGCACCGCCCCCAGGAGGGGTAATACTTAAAACACCATCGGATGAAATGTTAATCGCCTGAAATTCAGGAACGACAATCGCACCACCCTCACCCAGCACCTGACGGTTACCCAGCATCAGGTTCCCCTCCGGCGTTAATGTGAAGTTGCCAGCTCGAGTGTATAGCTCTTCCGGCTCACCTACTCGTCCTTCCAATGCGAAAAAGCCAGTGCCATTGATTTGCACATCCAACGGGCGATCCGTGCGGATCTCGGTACCATGAGCAAAATTATTGCTGGCAGAGTTAGTCCTGGTAGTGGTTGAGGAAGTAAACCCCGAACCTTCCAGCTTCATGGGGGACGAATGTTCCATAATGGCTTTAAAGCCAACGGTATTAACCTGGGCCAGATTGTTGGCTCGAACTTCCTGAGCCAACATCACTCGTTCCGCACCTTTAGCCGCGGTAAATAGAATTGGATTCATAATTAAACCGCGTTAAATAACGACTGCATTAATTGATCAGACGTCGAAATGGTTTTGGTATTGGCCTGATAATTACGCTGGGCCGTCATCAAGCTGACTAACTCTTCAGTCAGATCAACGTTTGAGCTTTCTAGTGCACCAGATGCTAACTCACCAAATTGTCCTGTTCCCGGCACACCATAGACAGGATTACCGGATGAGAATGTCTGAGTCCAAGAGGTATTTGATGTTTGTAATAGCTCTTGCGGAGCAGTGAAATTCGCCAGAACTAACTGACCTTGCAGTAGCGACTGACCGTTGCTGTAAGTCGCAAAAACCATACCGTTAGACTCAATGCGAATATCTGCGAAATCACCAGCTGTATAACCATTGGTGCTATTCTCAGACACAACAAAATCACTGCCGTACTGGCTTAGTGACGAGATGTCGACGGTAATATCTAAAGCATTGGCACCGGCAACTGGAGCATTCACCGTATAGGATGGTGCAGACGTCAGCTTACCTGTGGTATCAAACTCAGCGGCAATCGGAGTTGCCGGTGCCGTTGGTGCATTACCATCGACTGTCGTGTGAATTTCCCATTTGTTGTCCGCCGTTTTCACAAAATACTGCGTCAACGTATGCTCGTTACCTAGTGAATCGTAAACTGGGGTTGTGTAAGAATTGTTGTAAGAATTCGAATCAGCCGGATCAAATGGATAAGTCGCCGTATCGATAATTTCGGAGCGAGAATCCATATTAGAGGTAAACTTCATTTCATCGGTAGCTTTTGCTGGTAATGAAGCACTGTCGACTTTCAGGTTATCCATCGAACCTTCTAGCAGATTATTGTTGCCGTCAACGGTGTACCCCTGAAGATACCCCCCCGTATTTGATACGATGTAACCGTTTGAATCCATAGAAAAGGCACCGTTACGGGTATAACTCATCTGGCCGTTACCTTCCTGCACGACGAAGAAGCCACCACCCGTTAACGCCATATCTAACGAACGACCAGTACCGGAAATCGACCCCAATGAATCAAAATTCTGGCTAATACCATTCACTTGCACACCACCGGCCTGATTACCGTTATATACGGAACCAAACTCAGTTCGTGACTCTTTAAAACCTGTCGTTCCCGAGTTAGCGATGTTATTAGAAATTGTATTTAAATCTTGGTTTGAGGCATTTAAGCCACTTAAAGCGATATTAAAGCTCATAATAAAACTCTCTAAAATTAACTACTTTTCTCGCCAAAAGAGGCAATTTCGTAAAAAGGAATGTCACCGATGCCGTTAATGCTGACCACGCTCGAACCACCAGTAGATGGAATAGAGACCATTTCAACCGTGCCATTTAGCGTTATTTCTGGCGAGTAAGACTGACCTTCATCTAACACGACTGCCATTGTGTAATTGCCATTGAGTCCGAGTTCAGCCGTATCAATTGAGAAGTCAACCATCCCTGATGGATGACTCCCTAGGGCAATATTGGTCACGTTACCCAGTTCATCAGTCAGCTCAAGCGTAACCGTATTGGATGGAGAGGTAAGTTGGATAGCACCCTCAAATACGGTTTCGCCATCAGCAGTTAAGCTATCAGTGCGAACAGAAACCGTCTGACCCACCAGTCCTGCGGTCGTTAGTACCTGTAAGTTATCCATCATGATGGCGTTATTATTGAGAATCTTAACCATATTCTCAGTACTCTGTACCTGAGAAAACTGTGCCAACTGAGATACGTATTCAGTACCATCTGCCGGGTTCAATGGATCCTGATTCTGAACCTGCGCCACCATAAGAGTAATAAATTGGTTGTACAGTGCATCAGCACTATTTTCATTGGCAGCAACCGTATTTACAGACATGGCTGCTGACGTAACCTGGACACTTGCATCAGCGCCCGCAACTACTGTTGTCATAGATTAAATCTCCCAAATACGCATCAGCGACTGCTGCATTGCTTTGACGTTGCTCAGCACTTCAACATTCGCTTCAAAACTGCGAGTTGAGGACATCATGTCAGCCATCTCATTCACAACGTTAATACCGGTGTGAAAAACGTATCCCTGATCATTTGCCAGTGGGTTATTTGGTTCGTAGCGTGTTTGCGCCAACCCATTCAATTCAACCACATCAGCGATTTTTACCGGGACCAAGCCTTGGTCCTTTTGTGCCGCGGATAAGGAATTAAATGCTGCTGAAAACACGGGTTTCAGTGGTTTGTAGACATCATTAGGATTACTTGCCACAGAATCAGCATTCGCCAAGTTACTTGAAATCGTATTCAAGCGAATGGTTTGCGCTGTCATGGCCGAGCCGGATGTTTCGTAAATGCCAGTGAAAGACATATTGCACCTTAAATTAAGTTATTGAAGTTCTGATTTCAGAGCTTTCATTGGCCTTCAATGGCTCTTTTCAGTCCGGACACTTTCGATTTCAGGAACTGTAAACTTTGATGGTATTCCATGCTGTTCTGAGCAAAACGAGCCTGCTCAGATTGCAATTCCACCGTATTACCATCACGCGAGCGTTGTACCGGAATTCGGTATAAAGTATCGGTTTGAATTTGTGTTGATGAAATTCCACCGATTTCAGACATCACAGCGTTAAACGTCACGTCTTTCGCCTTGTAGTTTGGCGTATCGACATTGGCAATATTTGATGCCAGTACGGATGTACGTTCTGTTCGAAACTGCAACATCGTAGGGTGTATTCCCAGCGCATCATCTAAACTAATCATGAAGTTACTTCTTTATGCCCGAAATTAATTCTATTTTTTGTCTGTTGAATTCACACAGTGAAAACAAAAACAAACATTACCAATATGTAACCATTATAAATAAATACTAAAATAGAGAGTGTAGGAATAATCTCAAACTGGTTCGTAGTTCTTCCTAACAATCCTTAAATAGCAATATATTACATTTATTAGGCGCTATTTTTATTGGACGTAATAATTCCCTTATGTATAATCGCCGCCCTATTACCGACCCTAATATTTCGGTTTAGTTCTTTGGAGTTTTTTCATGCAACATATTGCAATAACCGATATTGGCAATCCTAAAATTGCCATTAAAAAAAGGATTATTGAGTTTCTTCAAGAACATGCGAACGTAATAAAACGTCAGCTAAGAGGGACATTTAATGGTGTTCCAGTCCAAATAGAGCCACAAGATAAGAGCTCTTTAGAAGAAGACTTACATGAAATATGCCTGGATATAAATAATATTGGCGTTATTTCATTTTCATTATCTGTAAATACATTAGATAAGCTTTTTTGCAAACATCTGAATATTCCTACAAACATGTCAGATGGTAATGTGGGCAATATTTCTATTACAGTTTCCCATAACAAATTCTTTGATCGATTTGTTAGTAAAATTGTTGAATGTTTATTTCCAGACGAAAAGATAAATACCATTCAGTGTGAGAAAATAAAACATACTGATATCAGAATTAGCTGCGGAATCTCTGCTGGTGATTTCCATGAAGACATGTTTATCACCTTTAGTGAACAAGCTCTTAATTATTTTTCAAATGGTTTAAGAAAAAATAAACCTTTTACAAAAAAAGATGTTGTGACAACGCTGAGCCAGGTGCCGGTCGATGTCAGCGCCATTCTGATGAAAACCGAATTATCGATTGACCAAGTAGATTCTATCTCCGTTGGGGATGTGATCGATTTGCAAAAACCAGAACAAATTGACGTCCAAGTAAGTGGTAACTCCTTATTCAAAGGTCAACTTGTCATAGATGAACATGCTCAGCTGGGAGTGAAGTATGAGTGATTTAGACCAATTTGATGATCTTGACCTGTTAAACGAAGATCTAGATTTTGACGCACAAGACTCTGCCCTGACAGCGAGTAAGGCTCCTGACACTTTAGATGCGCCAACCAGCAAATCAAACATCAGCATGATCCGCGATATTCCGGTTGAAGTCACTGTGGAAGTTTCCCGACGTAGCCTGCCGTTAAAAGAAGTCATGGCAATTGAACCTTCCTCAGTTGTTATGCTTGATAAGCATGAAGGTGAGCCTGTTGATATCAAAATCAATGGCGTTTTGTTTGGTACAGGCAGCATTATCACTAAGGATGGCAAATACGGCGTTCAAGTCTTGTCTCTGGTTGATAGTGGAAGCCATGAATAAAAAGCATTTAGGATGGCTTTTAGTCATCCTTTTTTTATTACTGCCCAACCTCGCAGCCGCAGAACAAGAGATCAGCCTGTTCACTATTAATGACGCTACAGGCTCCAGTGATTACTCGGTAAAACTGCAAATCCTTATATTGATGACAATGCTGAGCTTTATTCCAGCATTCATCATTATGTGTACCTGTTTTACTCGTATCATTATTGTTCTGGGGATTCTCAGACAGGCACTCGGCCTTCAGCAATCTCCACCAAACCAGGTATTAGTTGGCCTGGCATTGATTTTTAGTATTTTAATCATGCGCCCTGTCTGGACGGATATTTACCAAAATGCATATCAGCCCTATGCCGAAAACGAAATCACTCTAGTCGATGCGCTGCAGAGAGGCAGCGTGCCACTACGTGAATATATGTTGAATCAGACGCAAACCCAGACGCTTGAGCAAGTCACCAAAATAGCCGATGAACCGTTAGCGGATAACCCAGAAGATATTCCATTTTTAATATTGCTCCCGGCTTACGTACTCAGTGAATTAAAAATCGCATTTCAAATTGGCTTTATGGTATTCCTACCATTTCTCATTATCGATCTTGTCGTTGCTTCGGTATTGATGTCGATGGGTATGATGATGTTATCTCCTTTGATCGTTTCTTTGCCATTTAAACTGTTGGTATTTGTTGTCGTTGATGGCTGGGGAATGTTACTGGGAAGCTTGTCACAAAGCTTCTGGGTAGGAGGATAGAATGACTCCTGAAATATCGGTCACCATTGTTGCCCGTGCTCTATGGGTTGTTGTGTCTATGGTATCTGTTCTGATTGTCCCTAGCTTACTTGTAGGCTTACTGGTTGCGGTATTACAAGCCGTAACTCAGGTTAACGAACAAACTCTGAGCTTTTTCCCTCGTCTTATTGTCACAATGCTCAGTATCATTTTTGCCGGACACTGGCTTTTGATGCAGGTATCAGAATTTTTTGAGTACATCTTTTTTACTGTACCGACACTGGCTCAGTAGCGATTAAGATCTCACGATGCTGGATTTAACCTTCACCCAGATAACAGAATGGCTTGGCTTTGTGTGGTGGCCATTTGTGCGCTTCAGCGGGTTCTTTCTGGTGGTACCTTTTTTTGGTGACACCCGAATCCCGGTTATGGTTCGAATCTTACTCGCCATGATCTTCGCAATCATGTGTGCAGGTATTATAGACAGCGTACCATCTTTCAATCCCTTCTCAATCCAGGCTTATATCTTTGCTATTTATCAGTTTAGCTTTGGCTTTATCTTAGGGATGGTTGTTTTATTGTTTATGAATATTTTCACCATTGCTGGTCAAGCGGTCTCGATGCAGATGGGTCTGGCAATGGCGGTAATGAATGACCCAAGCAGTGGTGTCAGTGTTCCGATCACAGCTCGCATCTTTAGTATCACTTCAATGCTGTTACTGCTGTCATTCGACGCTCACTTGATCATCTTAGACATTTTCGTTGATAGCTTTCGCTACTGGCCATTTGACACGGAGTATCCATTTGAAGGTATCAAACATGTATTAACCATGTTTGGCTGGATGTTTTCTTCAGCTCTTATAATTGCCATTCCAGCCATGCTTACCATGATGCTCAGCAATGTAACGTTTGGATTTTTAGGTAAAGTAGCTCCCTCACTAAACATTTTTACTTTAGGTTTTCCGATGACCATGTTGCTGGGAATGATTGCACTCATGCTGTCTATCTACGGCGTCGGTGATATTTTCTTTGATCTGGTTAGTGAGATGCGTGATCACATGAACTATGTATTGAGTCTGTAACATGAGCCAAGGGGATAAAACCGAACAGGCCAGTAGTAAGAAGCTCAGTGATGCTCGAGCCAAAGGCCAGATAGCACGCGCTAAAGAATTTACCACAGCCATCACGATGATAGTCGGTGTGTGTTATTTCTATATGTATGGTGCAGAACTGAAAAAAGCCATTCTGCTGCTATTTGAAAACGCTTATACCTTTGATACTTCAAATGTTTTCGATCTGGAATCGAAAATCGAGCTATTAGGTCAGGGACTGTTCATTCTGATAAAACTGTTTGCTCCGATGATGCTGTTCATCGTGCTAACAGCTGTGGCTTCCAGTAGTGTTCTGGGGGGACTAAACTTCAACTTAAGCCAAATCAGTCCCAAGTTCTCGAAAATAAACCCTCTGGCCGGAATTAAACGTATTTTCTCTAAACAGACGTTTATTGAATTTTTTAAGAGTGTAGCGAAAATTAGCATCATCTTGTTCCTGCTCTATACCACACTGAATAATAACGTCGGAGTGATCACTGGCCTGGTTCGGGCGTCGTTCCATACGGTTATTAAGGTCGCATTCGGTAACCTTCTTACCCTGATTATTTCACTGATCGCGGTGGCGGTGATCTTCGGCTTACTTGATGTCCCTTATCAGAAAATGACCTTCAGTAAACAGATGATGATGTCAAAAGAAGAGCTGAAACAGGAACATAAACAAAGTGAGGGTAGCCCGGAAGTCAAAGGGCGTCGTAGGCAAATTCAGATGCAATATGCACGAAATTCCGCCAATAAGACCATACCCACCGCAGATGTCGTATTAATGAACCCAACCCACTACGCAGTTGCACTCAAGTACGATCTGGATAAAGCAGAAGCGCCTTTCGTTGTTGCCAAAGGGAAAGATGAAGTTGCCTTTTATATTCGTTCTTTAGCGGATAAACATGAAATAGACGTTCTAGTGGTGCCCGAGATCACCCGTTCCATTTACCACACGACACAAATAAACCAGATGGTCCCCAATCAGCTCTATCTCGCTGTGGCGCAAATTCTCAAATATGTCCAGCAACTTCAGGCGTGGCGTAACGGTCAACAAGCAAAACCAAATCAACTGCCAAGCTTCACCATTCCTGAAAACTTACGGTATTAAATGAGTTCCGAAACATTAAGCTCAATTCGTTAAAACAAAAAGCCAGCATTAAATGCTGGCCCTATCGATTTCATCAAATGGTTTATACCAATCTAATTAAGTTAGTGTTCAGATAATTGCGTAGAAAAAACACTAAGAACAAGGCATAGATTGCCGCTAACTCGTTATTCTCATTACAAAATCTATAACGCAGCTATTGGCATTTTTAGCAAGCAAGAATGCACAGAAACTTATGCAGGTTGGTATTAGAACACACCTTTCTTTTTCAGCTTCTGTACTTTTTCTAAACGGGCTTCCACCGACTCGTGAGGCTGTGAATTCGAAGCTGAAGTCACCACCCCACCCTGTTGATTAATCTGTTGCATAAGCTGATTAATCAATGCGTTTTGTTGAGTTACAACACTCTTTAGTTCCGCTATTTGCTGGCTATGATCCAGTTTGTCACCAATAGCTAAAGCTATATCGTGACTCAATGCCTCTTGATCTAGCGCAGATGCGTTCGAACTGCCTTGAGTTTGTTGATGCTCAATCAACTGTGAGCTAATGATGGAGGCGATATCGTGGCTAAGCGTTGAAGTATCAATATCGTTTGCTGCTGCCGAACTTGGCATTGAACTGATCAAGTCACGCAGCGCCTGCTCATTCTCTGCGAATTTACCACTCATCGAGTTCACGATTTCCTGGCTTAACGCTTGTGCATCAATCTTATTGTCAAACCCAGAGCTTGCCTGAGCGGAAATATGCTCATATAGAGATTGTTGATGCTGAGCTAATTGAGACGTCATGTGCTCAGTGATATGACTGAAATCAGGGACTTCAGTTGACGCTTCAGACGGTAAGCTTATTTGAGCCAGATGCTCAGACAATTTCATTTCAAGCAGATGTTCGATCTTTTCAGAAACAGTATCAATCACTGAATCAATGTCACCCGTAAAGCTTTGAGCACTGTTTAATTGAGCATTAACCTGTTCAAAAGTTGGCGTTGGTGTAATTTGGTGCACTGTTAAAATATCTAACAAAGACTGTTCAGTGATCGAATCATTGGATAGCGCGGCAGCAAAACTGGTCGCCAACTCTGGCTTTAAGCAGTGCAGAAACATACCACTCATGTAAATATCTTTGTGAATGTGAACTAACTGATGCAGCTCCATCGCAGCGGTAGAGTCCGCCGCGAGTTCTTTACGTTTTTTCGACCAGCCAATGAAGGTATTATAAGCAAAGCTGTCAGGAATAGACTGCAATGGGTCAAGGTAGATCGCCAGTGATACGCGTTTAAAGCGCTTATTCATCACCAACAGCCTCTGATTCGTCAGCATGATACAGACACATTTCCTGCGCTAACGCCGATTGTGCGTTCTCAACCAGAATGACACGTTCACCCAGAGACTGATAAGCATTTTTCACCGCATCGTAAATCAGTGATGCACCACCACCAACTAAATAAACACGATTTGGGTTCTTGGCGAATTTCTTCGCTTCTGTCACAACCTGCTTACCCAATTCATGGATTTTCGCGTTCATTTTCTCACGCACCATTTCAATCTGGGTTTCATCATTAATCACCTCGCTAGCGAACTCATCATCACTACGACGGCGAATCAACTCATTCGCTACAAGGTAACTTGAATCACTATCAGCAAAAGCCAGAGCTTTGCGAACCGTGTTCGTCACCATAGAAACACCAATCTCATTATTACCATAAACGCCTGATACTTCGTCAAATTCACCCACAACGATCCCCATATCCAGTGTGGTCCCACCCAAGTCGATCACTAAAGAGCGGGTAAACTCGTTACAATTTGAGTTGACCAGTGTAGACAATACCGCAGGGAGGCTTTCTGGCATCACTTCAACATCGACGACATTGAACGTCTGACCTTTATTGAGGGTAATGTCACGCATCAGGTTTTGTCGCTTGCGTTCAATATTCTTCTCGTTCTTCTGACAGTCTTCAAAACGGTAGTATTCGGTAATTGGTAAGGTCACAACCAAAGTTACATCACAAGGCTCAATACCGGTTTGTAGCAATGCATGATGGACCGCCAGTAAATTCAGGTCATCGTACTGGTAATCTACGTGAGTGGTTTCCAGTGCTTTATCAGACGTTGCATCGTAAGTGTATTTAAAGCCGTCAATAGTGTAGTTGTAGACTTTTTTGTCCTTTCTTAACGCTGCACTCTTCCAATCTTTTCTAAATGAGTTTGGTGATACCAAACTTTTTATTTCACCGTCAGCCAGCCAACTTACTTTTACGTTTGTTGAACCATCATCAACAGCAAATTTCATCAAAGTATTAGTCATGTGTGTAACCT